>JGI24710J26742_10000147_pt1 | contig 62005 bp, 56 predicted proteins | sample BioPla2DNA2_FD_26742 | JGI IMG/M metagenome (IMG submission 26742) | reverse complement strand
GCTTTTCCTTAACAGCTCCCCATGGGACTCGAACCCACGACCTACGCATTACGAATGCGTTGCTCTACCAACTGAGCTAGAGAAGCAAGTATAATAGTATACAAGCAACTATATTTGCTATTGAATAATTTTAATATAATCAAAAATAAAATTCAAGTATAAAAATACTCATCAAGACACAAAATATAGAGTTTTTTATAACTACTACATAAACCTTTCTACTGTTATTTCATCAAAATGTGATATAATAATAGTATATTACATTAAAGGAGTAGCATATGGACAATAAATTATATAATGTGGCTATTTATATCGATTATGAAAATGTCTACAAGACCCTATTAGGACAGTACAAAAACCTACTACGCCTTGGTTTCTTTGAAAAACTTCATAAATGGTGCAAAGCTAAAAACCTGCGTATTGTAAAAATAATTGCTTACTGCAATTTTGATAACAAGGATTTAATGGAATCTCGCCATCAGACAAGACTACAGGAATACGGTATTAATACCGTCCATACCTCCAACCGAGGTAAAAACTATGCGGATCAGCAAATAACCATAGATGCACTAAACGATATGTATATCAATGACAACATTGATGAATTCATCATCATGTCAAATGATAAGGATATGTCCCCTCTACTTAACACAATAAAATTAAACAAGAGAAAGGTTACACTTCTAACCGTAGGGACAAATTATGATTTTGCCTTATGTAATGTACCTGATGAACACATTACACTGAATGATATCCTAAATATAAAGATGGATGAAGAACTATATATACAACGTGTTGAAAGAGAAGTTAAAGAAAATATTGAAAATTATGCAAAATCCAATCTTGAAGCATCAATAATGAAAAATACTGAATTTAAGCATATAGAGATAAAATACTATGTAGAAAATCAAGATACATATAGCTCTATAATGGAATATGAACTTTATAATATGCTAAAGAACCTATATGATAAAAAATTAATATCCATCTACAGATATACTTACCGCAACTCAACCTTCTACGCTATTATGCCTACAAATTATTTAGACAAAGCAATTGATAATAATATTATTAAGACGGAAGATATCGAGGAAAACTACAACTTCGATAGTTTAATAAAAAGAAGTTATGAATACTATGCCAACTTATAGCCTTGACATAAAGTAAAAAATATTATAGTATTGGCTTGAATATAATTATGAACTATAGACTTGATTTGATCTTAACACCTTCTTAAAAACATTGGTTTTGATTAAAGCGCAAGTCCAAAGAAGCATCTACCTTAGTAGATGCTTCTTTATTATTGAGTTTCACTTTATTTCATCATAAGCATATACTTATATGAGGTGACAAATATGGATGAATGTGAACTCGTTGTCTTTATATCTACATTAGCTTGCTCGATATCGAAGTGCTACTCTACAGATGAAATATCACTTTTGGCAGCTATTTTTTGTCAGCTTGGTGATACACTTGCCACTATTGCTACTAAGAGAGATCTAAATGATAATCCTTCTAATACCAATGATATCTGTGTTTCAGACAAACAATAAATCTTCACAGGCATTCCGTCCAAGACAAGAATCACTTAGCTCTGGTTGGAGTGCCTCTCTAATCTCATTTTATNAGTTGACTNTTAGCAACCAGTCAGCCTTTTAGTTGCAAAAAAAGAAACCCTGCAAAATCAAGGTTTCCAACCAAACTTATTAATCGAGGCGACGGGACTCGAACCCACGGCCTCTGCGTCCCGAACGCAGCGCTCTACCAAACTGAGCCACGCCTCGAAGTGGGTATTCTAAAATGAACCGCCTCAATTATTATGTAATAAAATTTCTTAAAAGTCAACTGGCTTTTTATAATACTAAGCTGTATATTTATTGATACTTTTCTGGATATCAAAAGGTCATTGTAAATCTCGATTTCTTATTTTTGCAGAAAGGAATGGAGATATTAAACTTGTTAACACTACTAAAACCCACAGATTACCCGTCAGGAAATTATATGATTTAAGCAAGTCACCAAAGCCACCACCTTCTCTTATATACAAAGCTAAATCAAATAGATTGGTTAGCACAAACCATATTACACCAAAAATAATATAATCATTCCTAATACAGTTTTTTATTTTAGGTACAAATATTAATGCTACTAAAAAAATACATAGACATAATATAATACCACTTAAAGGTAGAGAAAAATCCCCCATTTTACTTAAAACATTTTCTCTTAAGATCCCATTTAGAATGGCTAATGGTATAATCAATACCCATATAGCTACCGCTTTAATATACTTATTCATAAACTCTCACCCTTTTTATTAATTTGTTCAATTTTCTTTTCTTATACATATATTGTTAATCTTATATATAATAATCCAATAGGTAGATTATGTCAAACACCTAATTATTAATATAATCAGTCAAGAATAACAGCGTTTTCTATATAATTGGACAAACATATCTATACATAAAAAGGCAGTAAAAAGCTGTACACGGTACATAACTTTTCCTTGCCTTTTAATTATTTTTTCTGCATAAAATTTTTCTACGAGTAGAGCTTTATTTATAGGGATAATATATCCTCTTAATAAGCAACAATAATACCGCCTTCATTGGCATACATGGTGCTAACTCCGGCTGTATCAACTATAAACCAATCCTTAAAGGGAACACGGCTGAGTATCTCATCCCTTATAAACTTTGCCCTCTCAAGGCAATTNCAATGGGCTATGCCCANTATTCTCTCTTGAGGCTTAATTACATCACTCTCAATAATCTTTGCCATGGTTACCAATGCCTTCTTAATTCCCCTTGCTTGCTCTAATTTGGTTATAGTTCCTTCAGGGGTAGCACCCATGACCGGTTTAATATTCAAAACATTTGCTACGATTGCCTGAAGGTGACTTAACCTACCATTCTTCCGTAGATTATCAAGACTCTCCAGTACAAACTTTGTATTCATCTCTGAACGGAATGCATTTATCTTCTGAATAATTTCATCGAACTTAAGTCCTTGATTAATAAACTCCCTGATCTTCATGGTTATTAAAGTTTGACCTACTGAAGCACTACGAGAATCTATAACTTCGATGTTTTTATCAGGGTTTTCCTCAAGATATAATCTTTTTGCTAACTCCGCACTATTATAGGAACCACTTAATTCTGAAGATAATGTAACCACAAAAGTATCTCCATCCTTATTAAATCCCTTCATATAATCCTCAGGTGATGGACATGCTGATCTTGGGCTATTGGAACTTTCCTTCATTATTTTTAGAAACTCTCCTTGATTAAACTCACCATTATCTACAAATACCTTATCATCAACCATTAATGTTAAAGGTATAGAGTTAATCCGTGAGTCTTCCTTAATTTCTTTGGGAAGATCCGTACAACTATCTACTAAAATTTTGTAATCCATATTGTTCCTCCAAATCTAAATATCAATATCAATATATACATAATTATCCTTTGGATATTATTTACATCTCTATGTCATGTGGTGTCAACATTCCACAATGTGGTTTTTATTACTATATATTAATATAAATATATGTTTTTTTCAAGTAGCTATACAAATAAACCAAAATTTTAATAATTTTTTTATATTTTATCTTTAATTTTTAGACTTATACATATTTAAAAAATAGCCCTAAGCCAATATTTGTCATAGAAAAAACCGAAGTGTGATTTTCTACAACCACACTCCGGTTATATATAATGTTATAATTTTTATACTATTTAGCCAATAGCATCATTATCTCATTACTTCTTTGAATGAATTTAGTCATAGCTTCTGGCTCCAAAGGTTTATGACTAAGTAAAGCTAGGTCATATAGCTGCTCACATATCATAGGAGTATGCTCAGACTTCTCATTAGTGATGATATATTCTACTAGCTTATGATTTGCATTTAGCACTAGAGTCTCGCCACCACCAAATGCACTGGCATCCATGCCTGACATATTATACATTCTCATCATGTCCTGCATACGACGGCTCTCCTCTGATAGAGTAATCACAGATGACACCTTATCATTTTTGAGTCGCTCAACCTTAATCTCAAGCTTTTCCTTTCCTAAGACTTTACGGAATAGCTTTGTCATAGCCTCTGTATTATTCTTAAGAATCTTCTTATCCTTCTTCTTGGTTTCATCCTTAAAACCATCAGTTAGATCAGCGTCTATACGTTGGAATCTGACACTCTGGTTCTTATACTCTACATGGGTTATAAAGGGTTGATCTATGTTATGCTGTAGAATTAATGCATCTAATCCTGCATCCTTGAACATATTAATGTATTGGCTCTGCTGCTTCTCATCAGTAACATAGTATACAACTGTTTTTTCATCTTCCTTAACTTCATCGGCCTCATCTGCATCTGCATCTGCATCCTGAGAGGTTTTTTCTTCTTCTGTAGCTTTCTCGTCCTTTAAATCTTCATCTTTCTTTTTCTCGTCCTTAACATCCTCCTTCTTATCTTCGGATGCCTTAGACTTAGCTGCTTCCACGTACTCTTCTAGGGAAATATATTTACCCTCAAGGTTCTTATATATGATATAATCCTTCATCTTGTCACTGAATTTATCATCTTTAAGACAACCAAATTTTATAAATGGACTAATATCATCCCAGAACTTATCATAGTTTTCTCTTTCAACCTTATACATGCCTGTAAGCTTGTCAGCTACCTTCTTAGTTATATAATCGGATATCTTATTCACAAATCCGTCATTTTGCAAGGCACTTCTAGATACATTCAAGGGTAAATCCGGGCAATCTATAACACCCTTTAGAAGCATCAAAAATTCTGGTATAACCTCTTTAATATTATCTGCAATAAATACCTGGTTGTTATATAGCTTTATAACGCCCTCAATTGAGTCGTACTCTGTATTAATCTTAGGGAAGTATAATATACCCTTTAGATTAAAAGGATAATCCATATTCAGATGAATCCAGAATAAGGGCTCCTTATAATCATGGAATACCTCTCGATAGAAGTTCTTATACTCCTCCTCGGTACATTCATTAGGGTGCTTTGTCCAGAGAGGTACGGTAACATTTATAGGCTTAGGCTTCTTATCCTCTTTCTTATCATCTGTTTTATCTTCTTTATCAGAATCAGCTTCCTCTACAGCCTTACCATCCTCATCAACAGTTGTAGTTATAACCTCATCTTCTTCTTCCTCTATNGGATCATTTGCATTTCTAAAATAAATCTCCACTGGCATAAAGGAACAATATTTATTAAGGACCTCTTTCACACGATACTCATTGGAGAATTCATAGCTTTCATCATTGAGGTGGAGGGTAATCTCGGTTCCTCTTTCGCTTCTATCACCCTCACCCATCTCAAATTCCGTACCACCCTCGGATTCCCAGAACACTGGAGTGGCATCCTTTTGCCAAGAAAGGGTGTTAATTGTCACCTTATCAGCAACCATAAATGCAGAATAAAAACCAAGACCAAAATGACCAATAATCTGATCGTCATTAGTTTTATCCTTATATGTCTCTATAAATTTCTTTGCACCTGAAAATGCTATCTGATTAATATATTCCTTGACCTCATCTGCGGTCATACCTATACCATTATCTGTAAATGTAATTGTCTTTTCCTCAGGATTAACTGTCACCAATATCTTATAATGGTTATCCTCTGGTATATCAGCCTCTCCCATAATTTCCAACTTCTTTAGTTTGGTTATAGCATCGGCTCCATTNGATATCAGNTCACGAATAAATATATCATGATCTGAATATAACCATTTCTTAATTATAGGAAAAATATTTTCTGAATTAATTGACAAACTACCTCTTTCAGTACTCATATTTTTCTCCTTTCATAGCAATATATATTTTTAAGCCAAATTCATATACTGATAAGCATAGAATGTATAATCTTTGGCTTTTCCTATTAACAAATATGATAATACTCATGGAACAAAAAGTCAAGAAAAATTTAGCACTCTCACGATAAGAGTGCTAACAATTCATCCATCTAAACTTCTTCATATATAATTCCTCGGCTACTAAGAAAACCCTTAACCCATCTGTCCCATTCAATCTCCAGAGTTTTATCCAAGGAAAATGTCTTTATAGCTGTACCAGTAATTATATGAAGCTCATTCTTTTCGAATCGAATATTCATAAACAGTCCGCCCACATCCTCAGAGCGAATCCTACCTCCGAGGCTTTCCACTAACTTATCGGACTGATCGCTTGGCAACTGAAATACTATCTTCATTAATAAGGGTGATTTTTGTCCTCGGATTATCGAAAATGCAATCCCTCTTATCTCACCCCACAACACAGCTTTCTCCTTGCCTCTTTCCTCCAACTCCTCTTGGGAAAAGAAATTTTCATGAAATTGTCCTGATACATGAAAATTTGTGAAGGTTTGAAGCTCCATTTCCTTTAAAATTAATTCGTCAAACATGGTATTAGCAAGAAGCATACCCATAAAGGTCTTTACCTCTTCAATCTTCAATGAAATCATATCTTCCTATGCAGACCCGCTCTCTTTTTATTTTTATAAAGAAAATCACTTGTATATAATATTGCTTTTTACAGATAATATCCTTATATATTTTAAAGTTATTTATTAAATTTTATCATCAATGAGGAGGTAAAACCTCCGCTGTTATATATTAAATTTTATCATCAATGAGGAGGTTTGGGATGTATTTTGAACCATATAAAAAAACTTATTATCGTTTCCCTTCCACCAAAAGCGTAGAAAAAATGGATAAGCGAATGTATTTTCCTGAAAAGCCTGCCCATGCCAGCCATGAAACTCATCAGGAGTATCCTCATAATTCATATATGCCTGAAGCAGAATATCGTCATGATTTTAAATAAATAGCTGTAATATAAATAAGATAAAAATATGTGCAGGGTAAAAGATATAGAAGAAATATTTAATATCTTTACCCTTCTTACCATTATAAAAGGCTATAGGTATTACTGCCAATGCCGCAAAGGCGGTAACAATATCACTACTGAGGATTAACATAGATATAAGAAGCAGTAGATTACTTCCCCTAAACAAATAAAAGGCTACTATTAGCAATATACCTCTATAGTTATAGTCTGTACGTAAAAATGCAGCAGCAATACTGACTGCTAGTGTAACTACAGCGTTTAGTATATTGACATATAACATGTTTTTACTATATTTCTTTTCAATCATGCTCATAAGCCATATGGTCAAGAGCCCGAGAAACAATGTAAAGAACACATTCTGATGACCCATAAATCTTTTAATGACAGTATCAAAAACCTGTCCATCGGAAAACATATTCGAAAGATCTATTTTTATATTTCCGCCTTCTTTAGCATAAAAGGAATTATAGAAAGCCAAATCAAAAGGAAGCTCTGAGATCAAGGCGAAGATTCCTAATCTCCTAAGATAGTTCTTCACATTACTGGTGTTATAGAAACCTTCAACAATTAAAAATATAAATATGGGAAATGCGATTCTCCCAATTAATCTACCAGCTATAAAAACCCAATCATTGGCTGGATTTATGACTACTGTCAAGTGATCAATTAACATAGCTATAATTGCTACGATTTTCAATACAAATGTGCTCATTTGAATACCTTCCCTTTTATAATAAATTTATTTTACCTCTTATGGACTAATCCACTAATTCTCTAAGCTCTAGATATGCATCCGCTTATTTAACTCTGCCTTCATATTATCACCTTCGAACAAAATCAAGGCAGATAATGATATTATGCTTACCGCTACACATATAACAGAGGGAAATAGAACATTTACCCATCCAAATAATATGAAAATAGCAGGGATAAAACCAAATATTGCATCTATTAGAAGATATATAATTAGGTCTCTCACACCTATTTTTAATATTTTTGCTCCTACTGCCATTACAATCATGGCCAAAACACAGACTGTGGGTATTACATAATCAATCGACCAGTTGTACCAGCCCATTGACCTATCCCATATAACCGAAAGTACACTTATAATTCCCACCTGCCATAGGATGGTTTTAGCTATGTTATTCCTGTTACGAATTATGAAGAAAAGACTAATCCACATAGACATCACACCAGCAGCAACCAGAAGTGACCAAAAGGATTCCTTAGTAAATATCATATTCACTGCTATACTGGCAACAACACCTATAATAGATACCAGTATCAATATGCGTATAAACATATTAAATTCCTGATAAATCGTAGGGATATGAGGGTATACATCCTCTTTAGGGTTTCCCTTATCTTCAAGAATGCCCGCGCATAAGGGACAGACGATATGCTCACCCTTTATCCTAACCTTGCAATGGATACAGTTTTGCATGCTAACCTCCATTCTGCTGATAACTACTGTTTAAATTCACAAGTTATATCTCCTTGGCATTGGATGATATAGTTATAGGTATATTTTCATTTGTCAGATGGCGAAAGAAATTCTTTTGAATATCAGTACCTACAAAGGGAGATGCAAAACTAACTACCAAATTGTTCTCAAATGAGCAAATGGCAATCTGAGGTCTTTTTGCGCTGACAAAGCAGTTAAACATCTCTATATAAGGCACCAGTTCTGGACTGATATTAATCTTACCCACATTGGATAGGGACGCTGTTATTCCTTTATCACTTAATCTCGTAGCAAACCGTAGTATTTTATCCTTTATAGCCAAAGGAACTACACGCATAAAGGCATTATGCTCTAAGGATAGAAGTCGATTCATATGCTTTTCAAGCTTGTCCTTGGTAAGCTCTCTTTCAAAGCTTTCCTTTACCTCTGCTATTATATCCACTAACTCATCACTTGATTTACTAAAATCATAGCTTATATTTATTGTGGCAAAAAAATTTCTAGCAGTTACTGATGGAAAATAAGTCCTCAAATTAACAGGAACGGATAATACAATAGGATTCTTCTTAGCCCTAGCAGGCATCTCCTTTGAGATTGACTTTATAAATAATGAAACTAAATATACAGTAAGCGTGGTATTATGCTTTCTTGAAAGATCAAGGACATCCTTAACAGGCATTAGTCCTTCGATAATCTTTATTCGATTATCAATTGGTCTTCTACCTTGAATATGATATGCCTTTGTTATCTTAACCCTCCTTGGTATACGTTTAACACTATAATGCTTTTGAAAGCTATCATCCATCTTCTGTGACAGAGATGCATCATAATCGAGTATAGGAAGGGTGGTAAAATCGTCCCTATAACATATAGTTATATAATAATAAAGAAGGGTTTTGAGAAAGCCTAAGGCCCCAGTACCATCTGTTAAAGCATGAAAAACCTCCAGATTAATACGTTTCTTATAATAACTCACCTCAAATAAGAGACTCTTACGATTACGGTGATAAAGCATCCCACAGGGCAGCTTGTTCTCCTCTATAACCTCCGGCTTAAGTTCAGTATTTTCAAAATAATACCAGAAGGCCCCCCGTCTAAGAATTACCCTATAGAAAGGAAAAAGTAGTAGGGTTTTATCAACAGCCTCTTGAAGAATATCCTTATCTACCTCATCCCTCAGCTCACAGACAAAACGAAATACCTTGGTATCCCTCTCGTTGCTATTGGGAGGAAATATTTTTGCTGCATTATCAAGTTTAGTCCATTCCACAGGCTTTCTTCTGGTCATTAATAAATCTCCTATCTTAAAAAACTATTAATTAGCTCATAGCTTCGTTTAACATGGACAAAATGCTTAGGTAGTGAGAAGAAACCATGTAAGGCATCCTTCATACGATAAATTTCTACCGTATTACCATGCTCAAGTAACTTCTTCCCATAGGCCTCTCCCTCATCCCTTAGGGGATCATACTCAGCCGTAATAATTAGAGTCTTAGGTTGATTAGATAGATCCTCTGCTATCAAGGGGGCAAGATAAGGGTTGTTAAGATCATCCTCAGAGTTTATATACAAGTCCATATAATCTCTAATTCTTTTGGACTTAAGTAGATATTCATATCCATATTTCCTAATAGATGGAAAGCCCGTCTCATCGCTATGGTCATTATTAGTAGAAGGATATATAAGTATCTGTCTCGGTATTTCAAATTCTCCCCGATCTCTTGCCAACAAAGATACTGCTGCCGCAAGATTAGCTCCAGCACTATCACCAATAATTGTGATCTTATCTGCTCCCACCCCAAAGAGGGTAGAATCAAGAAAAATCTCCCTTGTAACCGTATAACAATCAAGGAGGGCACAAGGGAAGCGGTACTCAGGAGCCAGACGATAATCAACAGATACGACCAAAGCNCCTGTCTGCCTAGCCATATTCGTACACACTTTGCTATAGCTGTCGATATTTCCTATCACCCAGCCACCACCATGAAAGAAAATAAGAACATGCAAGGCTTCATCATCGGAGGATTCCGGTGGTAAGAAAATTCTAACGGGTATATCATGATCTAATCCAGCTATTTTATGATCCCATATACTATAGCGTGGTTTTATATATACATTAACAGCGCTGTTAACCTGCCGATGTAGTTTATAATTTTTCTTAACGTCTAAATCCGGATATGACAATGCTTTTAGGGCCACTCTCATTGCTTTGTTGATTGCCATAAATTCCTCCTCCAGTATGCTATTAACATTTTATCCAAGTATATTATAAAAGTCAATCATGGCCTCCTGATGACCATTCTCCTTTAACACACCCTAATGGTATCTTTAAAATTCACAAAATTATGGTCTCCACTAGTCTTATGTCCCTAGAGGATGAGCCTAGCTGGATTTCAAATTCCCCTGGCTCTACTACAAATCTTTTACTTTCTACATCGTAGAAGCTAAAGGAATCCTTATTTAGAGTGATATTTACATTTTGCTTCTCACCGGGCTTAAGATATACTTTTTCAAAGCCCTTTAACTCATGAATAGGCCGGTCTACAGAAGCCTCCTTGTCAGATACATACACCTGAACCACCTCTGCTCCATAGACAGAACCAGTATTCTCTATAGTTACTTGTATCCTAACATCCACATCTTCCTTATTGGTTTGATCAACTTCAACCTTTAAATCACTGTATTTAAAGGTCGTATATGATAGTCCATGACCAAATGGGAACTCAACATCTATATCATAGCTGTCATAATACCTATAGCCTACATATACTCCCTCATTGTAGGTAATCTTTCCATAGTTGCCGAATTCACCTAGTTTGTGGGCAGGACAGTCCATATGAGTCTTTGGAAATGTTTCAGCCAGCTTACCAGATGGGTTGACCTTACCAAGCAGGACCTTAGCCAGTGCTCTTCCACCCTCCATACCTGCATAATAGCACCATACAATAGCACTGGTAGCATCAGCCCAGGAGCCCATCTCGATTGGAGAACCTGCGACAACTACTACAATAGCGCTAGGATTAACAGCCAGTACCTCTTTTATTAATCTGTCCTGACCATAAGGAAGCTTCATATCCTTGCGGTCTCCACCCTCAACGTCATATTCATGGTCCAGTCCGACTACTAAGATTACTTCCTCAGTATCCCTAGCCAGGGCTACCGCTTCTTGAAGTAGCTCTTCCTGGCGAGCTCTTGTCTCCTTCTCCTGCTTTTCGGCCTTAAGCTCCGCCTCTTCCTTTGTAATTGTCTGCTTTTCTAAGCTATCCTGCTGCCAGTTAAGCTCCTTCTCCTCTTTAGTAGGAACATAATAACCCTTGGCATATTTAACCTCGACATTACCNCCTAATTCCATCTTCATTCCCAGAAGTGGTGATATCTCATAAAGTGCTTTAATCTCAGCACTTCCACCGCCACCAGCATGAACTCTTTCTCCGTTTTGTCCTATAATAGCTAAAGTTTTAAGCTTATCCTTTTGTAGGGGAAGACGGTTATTCTCATTCTTCAGTAGAATTATGGATTCTTCAGCGCATTCCTGGATAGCTTCACGATGATGAGGCGCATTGTAGGTACCCGGTACACGATTCATTCTATCCTCTCCCAACATGTTAAGCCTTAACATAGTGCGTAGGATATTACGAATCTTTTTATCTATATATTCTTCTTTAATTTCCCCATTTCTAACAGCTTCAAGTAAGGGATTCGCCATATAATAGTCATCAAAATTAGCCGTTACAGACATCTCTATATCAAGGCCTGATTCAGCCGCCTCTTTGGTATCATGGACAGCACCCCAATCCGATATCACAGCTCCGTCATATCCCCATTCATCTCTCAGTAGCTCCGTAAGTAGGTATCTACTTTGTGAACAAAATTCACCATATAAGCGATTATAAGCCCCCATAATGGTGTGGCTTTCTCCCTTGTCGATTGCAGCTTTGAATCCGGGCAAATAAATCTCTCTTAAGCTTCTTTGGTCAACATATGTGTCTACTTCTAATCTATCTGTTTCCTGGTTATTAGCAGCCAGATGCTTCACACAGGCAGCCACATCATTCTCCTGTATTCCCTTAACTAGAGGAACTACCAATTCCTCCACTAATCTTGGATCCTCACTCATATATTCAAAGTTCCTACCACATAGGGGACTCCTCTTGATATTTATTCCAGGCGCCAATATCACATCCTTGCCTCTACCCCTAGCTTCAGCTCCTAGCACCTTCCCTGTCTTATATGCCAAATCTCTACTCCAGGTTGATGCCAGAGCACTATTACTGGGAAGATAGGATACAAGATCATCAGTAGTCCCTACATTAATCCAGCTATCATAGGCAAATTCCTTTCTGACCCCCATAGGTCCATCCGACATCTTTAGGGGAGGTATACCAAGCCTGGGCACACCTCCTGAATGAAATATTGCAACTCCGTGTATCATATTGATTTTCTCTTCTAATGTTAATTGGGATAACAGATCCTCTATTCTTCTTTCATCAACCTTCTTCATATGCAATCTCTCCTATACATTTATCATAATTTGCTATACATACCTTCTTAAAATAAGAGTTTAATACATTCACCACTTAGCAAGCCATTTAATGGATAAATTATAAGCTACAAATGATCTGCCCATTGCCTGACGGCCTTATGATTGTGTTATTGTCAACAGCTTCATAAGTACCATTTGTGATGGAATTTATCGAATCTACATTGATTAGTATAACAGAATATTCCTTATTAGTATCTACATTTATATATATTTTATCTTCCCTTCTAGTTATCTCAGCTTTCAGCTCAATTTCACCAGCTTCATTATGAACTACTGCTCTAGAGCATATATTATCTTGTAGCTCATAGGCTTTTAGCATAATCTTGTCTGTGTAATCATATACAGCGTCATTATCATTATGGCCGATGGCTATTAAGCTTCCCTCCCTTACCATAAGGGGGATACTTAGATATCCATGCCTCTCCTTAATCCATCTTCCACCAACTTTTATTTCGCCTGTAAAATAATCTGTCCATCTTCCTTCTGGAAGATAATACTGGGCTATACCTTGGTCATTAAATATTGGAGCAACAAGAAGATTATCCCCTAACATATACTGCCTATCAAGATATGCGCAGGATGGATCATCGGGAAATTCCATGACCATGCTTCTCATAACTGGTATTCCAGTTTCAGAGGTATTAATCGCATTACTGAATAGGTATGGCATCAGTCGTGCCTTAAGCCTGGTAAAGAAGCCAACCACATCCACCGCCTCCTCATCATAAGCCCATGGCACTCTATAAGACCAGCTACCATGAAGGCGAGAATGAGTTGATAGTAGTCCAAAGGCCGCCCAGCGTTTGTATACATCAGGAGTAGAGGTGCTTTCAAAACCACCTATATCATGACTCCAATAGCCAAAGCCTGACATGGTCAGAGATAATCCACCCCTAAGGCTTTCTGCCATAGACTCATAATCTGACCAACAATCTCCACCCCAGTGAACAGGGTATTTTTGACCCCCGGCTGTAGCGCTTCTGGCAAATAGCACAGCCTCACCCTTACCTAGTTTACGCTCCAATAGCTCAAATACAGTTTTGTTGTATAGATAGGAATAATAATTGTGCATCTTTTGGGGATCTGAGCCGTCATAGTAGACTACATCAGTAGGGATTCTCTCACCAAAATCAGTCTTAAAGCAATCAACCCCCATATCAATTAAGGCCTCAAGCTTGGAACTATACCATTCACACGCTCTAGGATTTGTAAAATCCACTATAGCCATACCGGGCTGCCACATATCCCATTGCCATACATCACCATTTGGCCTTTTAATAAAGTAATCTGCAGATAGTCCTTCAGCAAACAAAGAAGATTCCTGAGCAATATAGCTGTTGATCCATACACAAATCTTAAGGCCCTTTTNCTTTAGACGTCTTATCATTCCCTCAGGATCTGGAAATACATCGCTATCCCATGTAAAGTTAGACCAATGAAAATCCTTCATCCAGAAGCAGTCAAAATGAAATACCTTTAGAGGAATATTCCTTTCAATCATTCCATCCACAAAGCTGTTAACCGTCTCCTCATCATAACTAGTAGTAAATGATGTGGATAGCCAAAGTCCAAAGGTCCAAGCAGGCGGAAGACCCGGTTTACCCGTAAGAGATGTATATCTGGTAAGAACCTCCTTCATTGTAGGTCCATTTATCAGAAAATAATCCAGTCCCTCACCAGCTACAGAAAACTGAACCTTCTTAACCATCTCAGAGCCCACCTCAAAGGATACCTTCTCTGGATGATTTACAAATACTCCATAGCCCTTATTTGATATATAAAAGGGTATGTTCTTATAGGATTGCTCAGTAGATGTACCCCCATCCTCATTCCATATATCCACAGACTGACCATTCTTTACAAATGGAGTGAATCTCTCTCCCAAACCATATATCAACTCCCCTACCGACAGGGAAAGCCTCTCTCTCATATATGTATTTTCATAAGAACCATCATCATAGGCAAGCCCCCTCCAATCAGTCTTCACATATGCCAGGTCACGGGATCCGCTATCAGTAATGTACTCATCACCCCTATAATATTCCATTTTCCAGTTAATCTTATTGATTCTCAGCTGTAATTTCCCACTATGAATAACTATAAGCTCATCACTATTGTTAACCCTAAGGTTACTATCATTTTTCATACATAGCTCAAAGCTAGGCGTTCTTTTCTTTACCCCAAGATAATGATCCGCCCTTATTCGAACTACTTCCTCCATGGGGGAGGAAATACGTATAGTTAGATTGACACCACCTAAGGTATCTCCTCTGTGATTTATCTTATGAGTAGGGGCACATATTATTAATTCCCTACATGTAAACTCCCCTGTCTCCTTTACAAATTCTTGCTCATCCTTCTTAAGAAAATAGACCTGAGCCGGTGAAAAGATCTCGGTGCCTTCAGCATTTAGCCAACAACCATTCGAAAACTTCATAAATTACCTCCTATACCTAATTATCTTGTGTATAAAATTTGCTATTAAGATTTTTGAAATTTATGAGACTAGTATACCATATTTTCAATTATCTGGTAACTATTAAGAGGTCATATAAGGATTTATTTACACATGATATAGATAACATCATCCATTGAGGATAAAGCAATATTATGCTATACTACAACCGAATAAGGCACATAAAATCGTAGTATTTGTGTTTTTGGAGCAACCATATAAAATATGATTTTACTTTACATTATTAATAATCTGAAATAACCAGGAGGTATTATATGTATTATAAGCAATATGGAAATACTGATATGAAGGTTAGCGCAGTGGGAATGGGAACCATGCGCTACAATGATGAGGATATAAATGCAGGTAATCTTGATAAATGTGCAGATGTAGTCTTATATGCCCATGAAAAGGGGATAAACTTCTTTGATAGCGCCCCCTTTTATTGTCAGGATAAAAGTGAAATAATAACTGGTATGGCCTTGTCCCAGTTAAAAAGAGATAGCTACTACATATCCTCTAAGGTAAACTTAGGCACCCTGGATAACAAAACTACAGCAGATGATTTTCGCAGGAGACTGGAGACATCTTTGGAAAGGCTAAAGGTTGATTATCTGGACTTCTATTATTTGTGGTGTATGCTGGACCTTGAAGGCTTCAAGAAGCAATACGACCTATTATATAAGCACTTTGAAGCAGCTAAGTCAGATGGGCTAATCAAACATATAACAGTATCATCTCATATGCAGGGCTCTCAACTGGAGAAGGTTGTTGAGACCGGCCTATTTGACGGAATGCTTATTGGCTACAATGCTCTTAATTATCGCTTCCGCCAAGCAGGAATTACTGCTGCAGCTAATAATGGCATGGGAATCGTCGTTATGAATCCTCTAGGAGGAGGACTTATTCCCAATAATCCAGAGACATTTTCATATCTAACCGAAGGAACTGACCTTACAGTACCCCAGGCAGCACTTCGTTTTGTAGCATCTCATAAGGAAATAACTGTTGCCCTAGCTGGTTGTACCACCAAGGAACATGTAGATGATGCTGTCAAGGCTGTAGAAAACCTTGTAGAACGCCCCGCAAAGGAAATATATGAGGAATATGAGAACAAAGGCGTTGCCCTTAACAACCTATGTACTGGCTGTGCTTACTGCGATTCCTGTCCTGTAGATATAGATATTCCTAAGTACATGGATGCCTATAATGCTAAGATACTAGGCCAAGACATGACATCACGCATAAAATACCACTGGCATCTTCCCATCTCAAAAGCTGCAGAATGTATTGAGTGTGGAAGGTGTGAGGAACTATGTACACAACACCTACCTATTATAGATAGATTAGCTGAAATCTCAAAACTCTCATAATTTTACCGGCATTGTACCCGGTACCGTACCAGGTACGGTACCGGGTACAAATTTATTTTTTGAAAAACACTTGCAAAAAAACTGTATTTGTATACAATAGTTATGGTTAATATATTTGTAAGAGTTTTTTAGGAGGACAATTCCTCCGTTACAAGCATTAAAAAGGTTACCTTATATATAGGAGGACAATTCCTCCCTTGCAGGCATTAAAAGGGTTACCTTATATATAGGAGGAATGTATGATACAAGCCAGTAATATAACATTAAGATTAGGAAAGCGTGCATTGTTTGAAGATGTGAACATTAAGTTTACTGAAGGCAACTGCTATGGGCTTATAGGTGCTAACGGTGCCGGTAAATCCACTTTTCTTAAAATATTGAGCGGACAATTAGAGCCGACCAGTGGTGAAGTTATAATCACACCAGGTCAAAGATTGTCCTTTTTACAGCAGGACCATTTCAAATATGATGCCTTTTCAGTATTGGATACTGTCATCATGGGTAACCAGAGACTATATGACATTATGAAGGAAAAGGATGCTATCTATGCCAAGGAGGACTTTACCGATGAGGATGGTATTCGTGCCAGCGAATTGGAGGCTGAGTTCGCATCCATGGACGGTTGGGAAGCCGAGGCTAATGCTGCATCCCTTTTNAATGGACTGGGAATAGATACAGAGCTTCATTATAAGCTGATGAATGAGCTTAATGGTAGCGAAAAGGTTAAGGTTCTTTTGGCNCAAGCCTTATTTGGCAATCCTGATATCCTGCTTCTTGACGAGCCAACTAACCATCTAGATTTGGAAGCCATAAGATGGTTTGAAGAATTCCTAATTAATTTTGAAAATACAGTAATTGTAGTATCCCATGACCGTTATTTTCTAAATAAGGTATGTACCCATATAGCAGACATTGATTATGCCAAGATACAGCTTTATGCTGGTAACTATGATTTCTGGTATGAATCCAGCCAGCTTATGATCAGACAGATGAAGGAATCCAACAAGAAGAAGGAAGAAAAGATAAAGGAGCTGAAAGAGTTTATTCAACGCTTCTCAGCAAATGCTTCAAAATCTAAGCAAGCAACCTCAAGAAAGAAGGCCTTAGAGAAAATAGAACTGGACGATATTAGGCCTTCCAGTAGAAAATATCCTTATATTGATTTTAGACCTAGCAGAGAAATTGGTAATGAGGTTCTTACAGTCTCTAATATTTCTAAAACAATCGACGGTGTAAAGGTTCTTGATGATATAAGCTTTATTGTAGGTCATGATGACAAAATTGCTTTTGTAGGGCCTGATAGCCTGGCTACAACAACTCTGTTTAGGATCTTGGCAGGGGAGATAGAGCCTGATGAAGGAACTTACAAGTGGGGAATAACCACTCATGTATCCTATTTCCCCAAGGACAACACCAAGCTTTTTGACAGTGATGAGACTATTGTGGATTTTCTTATGCCATACTCTCCTGAAAAGGATGTTACCTATGTCCGTGGCTTTATGGGCAGAATGCTCTTTGCCGGCGAAGAAGGTACAAAGAAGCTTCGCGTGCTCTCTGGTGGAGAAAGGGTCCGTGTTATGCTATCTAGAATGATGATTGCAGGATCAAATGTATTGATGCTTGATGAGCCAACTAACCACCTGGATATGGAATCCATTACTTCATTAAATAATGGACTTATCAAATTCCCAGGCGTCATTCTTTTCACCTCACAGGATCATCAATTTATTCAGACAACCGCTAACCGCATTATGGAGATAACTCCTAACGGATTAATTGATAAGATTACAACCTATGATGAATACCTTGATAGTGATGTTATGGCCAGAAAGAGACAGGTCATGCGCTTTAATAAAGAGGAAGAATTGGAGCTGTAAAACAGCTCCTTTTACTTATATAATTTTCGTCTTATTACATAAAAGGCTTCACAGTAACTATAATCTAGTTTTAGAATATCATATAAATATATAGTTCTAGTAAGGTGATTCAATGCAATACAGAGACAAGGCAAAGATTGAGCTGAAAAACTCTTCTTATGTCCCCGTCCTTAGAGATTCCACTGTCTATTATGGTGGTAGCCAGATGTGGTTTTCCAACGCCAATAAAAGAAGCAAGGATTACATCATTCATCATTATGGTTGTGGTACCATTGCTACTGCTGACCTTTTCTTATACCTGGCATTAAGGAAAAATGCATATCCTAGTGGGGTAACAGAATCTGTTCTACAGGGAACTGACTCAGCTTATTATAAGGATTACATGTCATATGTAAGAAAGATCAATATATACTATACTAAAGCAAAACGATATATTGCCGTCCTTGGGCCAAGGATTGCCTATGCCTTCAATTCATATGCAAGGACATACCAGTTCCCTCTTCGGGCCAAATGGAATCTTTCACTTACCTATTATGATATGCTTGAGCAAATTGAGGAAATGCTCGCTAGGGACATACCTGTGATTCTCTCAATAGGACCCAATATTCCTTTATGGTGGAAGAATGAGGGCATTAACTTTTATAAGAGGGAAATATCCTATGAGAAAGATGACATTTATCATACAAAAGCTTCTAGCGATTATGAAGGTTCATTAGCTTATCCCACCTTATATCAATACCATCAAGTTAAAAACAATATAAACAGCCATTATGTAACTGTTACAGGGCTATATAGAACCGAACCTAATGTTGATGAGCACCAAGAAAATACTGATGTAAAAGAAAAAATCATGCTAAGAATATCCTCCTGGGGTAAGCCTTTTTATATCGACTATAATGAATATAGAGATTATATCGATAAATCAGGAAGTAAATTCACAAGTAGCATGATTTATATTAGATAATAATTATATTATTATATCTGTGCAACTAACAACTCAATTGACTAAGCTAACAGCCATTGTATAGAGGGTTCCAAATAATAATTCCAGAAATCCCAGTTGTGAACACCAGGGCTTTCAATATACTCTACTGGTACTCCCTCATCCTTTAGGAACTGATGAAATGCCCTATTCTCATTAATAAGGAAATCCTCTGTACCACAGGCCATATATATAGCAGGTATGGTTTTATTCTCAGCTTTTAATGTACGAATCAGTTGCTCAGGGTTATTTTCACTTGTCTCAAGCTTATCTAAATCACCAAACACTGAGGTATAATAATGGTAGTCAGCAATGCCATCCTTAAATTCTTCTGTTTTATTCTTTATATTATGTATTATAAGCGCAGAAGAAAGAGCAACTATTTTGCCAAATGTCTCCGGATAATATAAGCCTGTATGGATGGCCCCAAATCCACCCATAGACAAACCACCTATATAGGTATCCTCCTTGTCCATAGCTATATTAAAGGTGTTTCTTAAATAGTCTACTAATTCCTGTCCAACTAAGCTGCAATAAGCCTTTCCTGTCCCTTTTCCATCTAAATAAAAGCTATTCTCACCTGTTGGCATAACAATAGCCATATTATATTTACCTGCTAGCTCCTGTGCCGAGCTACCATATAACCAATCCTTGCTAGACCCTGAATAACCATGAAGTAAAAAAAGCGTCTTCATCTTTCTCTTATAATTATCATTACCATCTGTCACAAAAGAAGGTGAATCATTTGGTAGCACCAACTGAAAGCATGTACTTCTTGCCAGGGCATTAGAGAAATAATCAACTTGTATTAAAGCCATATGTAAACCTCCGCATNAATNTATTTGCCATAATTATANCATAAAAAAAGCTATGCAGTACATCAATTTTCCATAGAAAAATTAATATGCATAACTTTATTATTAGATATTCCTAAACTTCTGATATCGTTTTTCCAACATCTCATCAACTGATAGGGTCATCAATTCCTTTAGATCCGCACCTATAGCATCCTTTACCTGAAGGGTAACATACTCGAAGTCATTATGGGCACCACCAGCAGGCTCTTTTATAATTCCATCTATTATGCCAAACTGATACAGGTCCTGAGCAGTAAGCTTCATATCATTTGCAGCTGTCTCGGCTTTAGAAGCNTCCTTATAGAGAATACTGGCAAAGCCCTCAGGGGAAAGTATGGAATATATAGCGTTCTCAAGCATATATATCTTATCNGCCACCCCAAGAGCTAAGGCCCCTCCGCTTCCGCCCTCTGAAATAACCACTGAGATTATCGGAGTCCTTAGCATCATCATTTCTGCTAAATTAGTGGCAATAGCTTCTCCTTGGCCTCTCTCTTCTGCCCCTATACCGCAGAAGGCACCTGGTGTATCAATAAAACATATTACGGGCCTATTAAACTTTTCAGCCTGCTTCATTAATCTTAAAGCCTTTCGATATCCCTCTGGATGAGGCATAGAAAAATTCCTTGANATATTCTCCTTAGTGTTACGGCCTTTTTGCTGAGCTATTATAGTAACTGGAAGATCATTAAAAAATCCTATCCCACCTACAATAGCCCTGTCCTCCCTGTATAGCCTATCCCCATGTAATTCTACAAAACCTTTAAAAATCAATTCTATATAATCAAGCCCTGTGGGCCTTATTGGCATTCTCGCTAATTTTACCTTATCCCATGGTGTTAAATCCATAATGCCCCTCCTGTCGTGCCTATCCTATGGCCTTACTTCATTCTATAACCATTGAATCAGTTATAGGTAACATCATACTCATGCTTTTTATGCAACTTTAGTAAACTGCCCAAGGTATTCTTTAGCTTATCCCTGGTAACTATCTTGTCTACAAAGCCATGCTCCAATAGAAACTCAGCTCTCTGAAACCCCTCAGGAAGCTTCTGTCCTATAGTTTGCTCAATAACTCTGGGCCCTGCAAATCCAATTAAGGCGCCGGGCTCCGCTAATATAATATCTCCTAGCATAGCAAAGCTGGCTGTTACACCACCGGTAGTTGGGTCTGTAAGGACTGTAATATATAATAGTCCTGCCTGACTATGCTTTGCCACTGCTGCACTTACCTTAGCCATCTGCATTAAAGAAAATATACCTTCTTGCATTCTAGCTCCACCTGAAGCAGTAAAAACTATCACTGGTAATCGCTCGTGAGTTGCCTTTTCATACATCCTACATAGCTTCTCACCAATGGCTGTACCCATACTGCCCATAAAAAAGGATGCATCCATAACCCCTATATATGTGGGATACCCACAGATAAGACCCCGGCCAGTTACAAGTCCATCCACAAGCCCTGTCTGAGACTGAGTTTTTACCAGCTTATCAGCATAACCAGGGAAATTAAGAGGATCCCTGGTTGTTAATTGATGATCCATTTCCACAAATGTATCCTCATCCAGGATCATCTCCAGACGTTCATTTGCAGACACCCTAAAGCAGTATCCACATTCACAGGTCTTATGGCTCTTTATAAGTAACTTTGTATATATAAGCTTGCCACATCCGGGGCATTTTGTCATAATACCCTGAGGTACATTCGGTTTATCCTCTTCTGACCCTCTTAGCTCCTGGGGCCTAGAACGATATACCTTAGTAGTTGCGTATTGCTTGGCTTTAAACAGATTTCTACTCATAATTCATCTTTCCTTCGATTATGCCTGTATGGTAATGTCCTGATAGGATTTCATCTCTTTCTAATAGCTCATATTGAAAATCAATGTTAGTTTCTATACCATCAATGACCAGCTCAGCTAGAGCTCTTTTCATTCTATTTATAGCTTCCTCTCTGCTATTTCCGTGGGCTATAACCTTAGCCAGCATTGAATCATAGCAGGGTGGCACCATATAACCTGGATATAGGGCACTATCCACACGGATACCTAATCCTCCAGGAAATAGTACATTTTCCACAAGCCCAGGACAGGGGAGAAATCCTCTTTTTGGGTCCTCAGCGTTGATTCTACATTCTATGGCATGGCCACGAAATACAATATCCCTTTGCCTATAGGTAAGCCTATCGCCCGAGGCTATTTTTATCTGTTCCTTTATTATATCAATTCCAGTAACCATCTCTGTAACGGGATGCTCTACCTGAATTCTTGTATTCATCTCCATAAAATAATAATTATTCTCATCGTCTAGTAAAAATTCTATAGTACCTGCATTTACGTATCCTGTGGCTTTTGCAGCCTTCACAGCCGCATTTCCCATCCTGGTCCTTAGCTCCTCACTAATAACAGTACAGGGGGATTCCTCCATCAACTTTTGATTTCTTCTTTGTACCGAGCAATCCCTCTCACCAAGATGTATAACATTTCCATGCTTATCAGCAAGAATTTGAAATTCCACATGCTTAGGATTAATGATCAACTTTTCCATGTATACCTTGTCATCACCAAATGCTGCTTGTGCTTCATTTTTTGCAGAGCTTATGGCCTTATCTAAATCACAGGCAGAATATACAGCCCGCATACCCTTGCCTCCACCTCCAGCAGAAGCCTTTATCATAACAGGATATCCAATCTGCTTTGCCAGTTCCTTAGCATCCTCTATATTATCTATCTCACTTTCGCTTCCAGGCACCACAGGGACACCTGCCTTTAGCATGGTTTCTCTGGCCCTTGATTTACTACCAAGTAACTCTATCGTATCTGCGTCTGGGCCGATAAATGTAATATTGCAGTCCTCACACATTCTGGCAAATGAGCTATTCTCCGAAAGAAAGCCAAAGCCCGGATGGATTGCACTTGCACCTGTAAGAACGGTTGCACTTATGATGTTTTGCATATTTAAGTAGCTATCCTTTGATTTAGAAGGGCCTATACATATAGCCTCATCAGCCATAAGTACATGTAAGGCCTCTCTATCCGCCTCAGAATATATTGCAACAGTCTCTATGCCCATTTCCTTGCAGGCACGAATAATTCTTACAGCTATTTCCCCGCGGTTTGCTATTAATATTTTATGAAACATCTACTTCTCCTTATTTTTCACTAATCCCTCTATTCATTTGGGTTTGCACCGTCACCTATTGCAAATGTAAATATTGCCTCTACTGCCACCTCATCCTCTACATAGGCTTTTGCAGACCCAACTCCAAAGCTTCCCTTGTTTTTTATTATTTCTACATCCAATATCAGTACATCACCAGGTACAACCTGGCGCCTAAATCTAACCTTATCCATGCCTCCGAAATACACTATTTTTCCCGCGTGTTTCTCTTCAGAGAGCATTACCACTGCTCCCGTCTGAGCCAGAGCTTCCAATATTATTACCCCCGGCATAACTGCCTTTCCAGGAAAATGTCCCACAAAATATGGTTCATCCATAGTTACGCACTTTCTTCCTACACCATGTACTCCCGGCTCAAGCTTTTCTATACGGTCAACTAAAAGAAACGGAGGTCGGTGAGGTATTATTTTTTGTATTTCATCCACATTTAACATAATAATCCCTTTCTAATATAATAGCAAGACTTTTCCATATTTTAGTGCAATATGGGTCTAAACAGTTATAAAACATACTTTATTCATTAAGCTAATTCATTATGATTGAAGCTACTTACTTTACTATAAATAAAGGCTGCCCAAATTCCACCATTTCCTCATTTTCTACCAAGCATTCAATTATTTCGCCTTCCACTTCACTTTCTATCTCATTCATCAGCTTCATTGCCTCTATGATGCAGACTGGCTGACCCTTCTTTACAAGATCTCCTTTACTTACAAATGGGGGCTTATCCGGGGCAGGTTGACGATAAAAGGTTCCTACCATTGGAGAAAGAATCTTCTTAGCTCCAGCTAATATGGTATCCTTTGACTTGTCTGCATCTAAGCTATCTGGCCCCTGATTGATAGCTGGTGTTTGAACAGGCTGCGAATTTACATTAGGTATCTGCTCACCACCCGAGCAGGGTGCCGGATATCCACTGCCGATATTCTTCTCCAGCTCAAGCTTAAATTCATCATGTTCTATTGCAATCCTAGTAATACCCATTTTAGTCATTTCCTGCATAAGATTAACTATTTCCTTATATTCCATGGCTATACCTCCATATTTTTAAAGATTAAGCTTGCATTATGACCTCCAAAACCTAGGCTATTGGTCATTACATAAGATAACTTACTCTCTCGTCCCTTACCGGGTACATAATCCAAATCACATTCCTCATCCGCCTCGAGAAGACCTATGGTTGCCGGAATAAAGCCCTCATCTATGGCCTTGATAGAGACTACTGCCTCAACTGCTCCTGCTGCTCCAAGAAGATGACCTATCATGGATTTGGTTGAGCTTACGGGTATATTATAGGCTTCATCTCCAAAAGCCGCCTTCATAGCCAGGGTTTCCAACTTGTCATTAATAGGTGTACTTGTGCCATGGGCATTTACATAGGAAATATCCTTGGGACTTATACCCGCCTCCCTCATGGCATTTCTCATAGACATGGCTCCACCGTGTCCATCTGGAGAAGGTGATGTAATATGATAGGCATCAGCGGTGGCACCATAACCCACTATTTCTGCATAGATTCTTGCACCACGGTTTATGGCATGATCATAAGCCTCCATAAGCAGGATGCCTGCCCCTTCGCCCATGACAAAACCATCTCTTTCCCTATCAAATGGAATAGAAGCCCTAAGAGGATTCTGGCTTAAGGATAAAGCTGTAAGAGCATTAAAGCCTGCCACACCTAAGGGGGTAATGGAAGCCTCCGTACCACCTGCCAAAATCATATCCGCATAGCCGTGCTTAATGTTTCTATAGGCTTCTCCTATACTGTGTGTACCACTAGCACAGGCTGTTACCACATTGGTGCATACACCCTGAGCACCAAATTTTATAGCTATATTACCCGCAGCCATATTGGTGATTGTCATAGGTATGAATAAGGGGTTTACTCTTCTAGGTCCCTTACCTGTCAAGGTATTTGCTTCCTTTTCTATCTTCTCAAGGCCCCCAATACCTGAACCTACTATCACCCCAAAGCGATCCTTATCAATGCTATCTAAATCAATTCCTGAATCTTTAATTGCCTGTACAGAAGCTGCTATAGCAAATTGAGAAAACCGATCCATCCTTCTTGCTTCCTTAAAGTCCATATATAACTTAGGATCAAAATCCTTTACAGCAGCAACTAGCTTTACAGCAAAGGCCTCGGTATCAAAGTTTTTGATAAAATCAATACCACATACCCCTGCCTTTACATTTTCAAAAAACTCCTCCACCGTATTTCCAATCGGTGTAACTGCTCCTAAGCCTGTTATTACCACTCTCTGTTCCATAGCTACCTCTCATTCCTCTGCCATATAACGGCATGAATATAGTGAATCCTGAATCTATCCATCATTTCTACTGACATAAGGTATTACATTACCATACCTCCATCAACCTGTAATACCTGACCAGTTATATAGTTTGCTGCTTCCGATGCCAAGAAGCTTACAGCCCCTGCCACTTCATCTGCACTACCAAAGCGACCAAGAGGGATGGCTGCTATACTCGCCTCCTTAACCCTATCAGCTAAGGCATCTGTCATATCTGTCTGTATAAAGCCTGGGGCTACTGCATTTACAGTAATACCCCTACTAGACAGCTCTCTGGCTGCTGACTTGGTTATACCGATTACCCCTGCCTTTGATGCTGCATAATTTGCCTGGCCAATATTTCCGGCAATACCTACTACCGATGATATGTTTATGATCTTACCGAATCTTTGCTTTAGCATGACTTTAGCAGCATGTTTCATGCAGAAGAAGGTTCCCTTAAGATTAATATTGATTACCTGGTCAAATTCCTCTTCTGACATCCTAATAAGGAGATTATCCTTATTTATACCTGCATTGTTTACCAGAATATCCAGGGTCTTATATTCATTTATTGCTTGATCAATTAGATTTTTAGCCTCTTCCTCCTGGCTTATGTCTGCTCTTATGGCTATGGCTTCACCACCTGCATTCTTTATAGCCGATAAAAGCTCATCCACCTGACTTATACTATTTCTATAATTTAATACAACCTTTGCGCCATAATGAGCAAATTGCAGAGCTATTGCTCTTCCTATTCCTCTTCCTGCACCAGTAATTATTGCTGTTTTCCCACTTAGCATATTAATCTCCATTTCCCTTCAGCTTTCTTAATCTTCCTATATACCACATATTCAAGCTCAATGTCTAAGACAAGGATTGTAGGGCGGATACAGTCTCCTTAAGGGAAGCCATATCCTCTACCTGATAGCAACCAAGTCCACGGTCAATCTTCTTTACAAAGCCCGATAAGGTCCTTCCTGGTCCAAGCTCTACAAAGTGCCTAACACCATCCTCTATCATTCTCCGGATTGACTGTTCCCAGAGCACACTATTCATTACCTGTTTATAAAGTAGGCCCTTAACCTCATCTACACTATGAATATAATCAGCGGTTACATTGCTGATTACAGGTAGCTTTAGGCTACCCAGGGTCAGATTATCTAGTTCTTTCTTTAAATTATCAGCCGCTGGGGCAAGCATGGAGGTATGAAAGGGAGCACTTACAGCTAGATAGACAGACCTTTTAGCTCCTAGCCTCTTGGCTATCTCTGCAGCCTTCTCCACAGCCTTTACCTCGCCCCCAATAACAATCTGACCGGGACAGTTGTAATTGGCAGCTTCCACAATGCCATATTCTTTAGCTTCCTCACATGCCTCTCTTATCTTATCTTCAGAAAGACCAAGAATTGCACACATTGTTCCCTTTCCTTCAGCCACCGCCTCCTGCATGAACCTACCACGCTTTTGTACCAAAGGTATAACCTGAGATAAGGTAAATACGCCGCTGATTGTAAGGGATGTATATTCTCCTAGACTTAATCCTGCCGTTACATTAGGAAAAATTTCATATCTTGATAGAGCATAATAGGCAGCTATGGACGTGGCTAGGATGGCTGGCTGTGTATATTCAGTACGACTAAGCTCATCCTTACTTCCCTCAAAAATTATATCTGAAAGCTTAATTTTCAATCTCTCATCAGTCTCATCAAATATTCTTTTACATTCAGTAAAGTTATTATAAAACTCCTTACCCATTCCAATATATTGGGATCCTTGGCCGGGAAAGAGAAAGGCAATCTTCTCCATAGCAACCTCCTTCCATTTATTTTTTATTTATATACTGCTTTAGATATTTATAAGTCCTATACTTAAGCAATCTACTTATTTCTATTTGCAGAAAGCAAGTTATTAGTCTGTGTCATTATTTCATCTATTATTTCCTTACAGCTTTGCTCCTTGTCTACAATAGCTGCTATCTGGCCTGCCATGATGCTACCATTATCCATATCCCCTTCTAGTACGGCTCTGGCCAGGGCCCCCGCTCCAAGCTTCTCATATTCCTCCAAAGGGGCCATCGAAAGGTCAAGCTCATTGAAGCGTCTGCTAAGCTTATTCTTTATGACCCTGACTGGATGTCCGGTTCGCCTACCTGTAACGACTGTATCTATATCCTTAGCCTTCAAAATCTTACTCTTGTAATTTTCATGTATCGTACATTCATATGCAGTAAGAAAACGGGTTCCTATCTGTACTGCATCAGCACCAAGCATAAGAGCCGCTGCCATTCCTCTACCGTCTGCTATACCTCCGGCAGCTATGACAGGAACATCCACTGCATCAACTATCTGCGGGACCAAAACCATAGTGGTTAACTCTCCCACATGTCCACCAGCCTCTGTACCCTCCGCAATTACCGCATCAGCCCCACTTCTTACCATTCTCTTTGCAATTGCTACTGAGGGCACAACAGGTATAACTTTTATATTGTGAGCCTTCCACATATCCATATATTTTCCAGGTGTACCTGCTCCGGTAGTAACCACCTTAATACCTTCCTCGCACACCATCTTAGCCATCTCATCAGCATGAGGACTTAATAGCATAATATTAACACCAATTGGTTTAGTAGTAATTTTTTTTGCTTTTTGAACCTCACTACGAATCACTTCAACAGGTGCTGTACCTCCTGCTATAATCCCTAGTCCTCCAGCCTCAGATACGGCTGCTGCCAAGGATGCATTTGCAATCCATGCCATTGCCCCCTGGAATATGGGATATTCTATTCCTAACATCTCACATATTTGTGATTTCATCGCTCCCACTCCTGTCTATAACCTATCCTATAATCTGTAAAGTCCAACTATGCTTCTTTTCTCTTCTCAAGATAGGCTTCTATATCACCTATTGTATTAATGTTCTCCGTATCCTCTGTAGGAATTTCAATACCGAACTCCTCCTCAAGACTCATTATTACTTGGAATAAATCCAGGGAATCCGCACCCAAGTCATCCTTTAATGAAGTCTCAGGCTTAAGAGCAGCAAGCTCTACTCCTAATTGTTCTGCTACAACCTCTTTTACTTTGTTTAAATCCATGTTTAAATCCTCCTTCATATTTTAATATATCCTATCTCCACTCTAGCAATATAGAACCACTTGTCATTCCACCACCAAAGCCTACCAAAATCAACCTATCTCCCTGCTTTAATTCACCAGTAGCTACTAATTCATCTAGTGCTATTCCTATACTTGCCGCAGAGGTGTTACCATAGCGGTCCAGATTCATATAGAACCGTTCAAGAGGTACTTTACAGAACTTTGAAGCCTGTTCAATTATTCTTTGGTTGGCTTGATGGGGTATTATATATGCTATATCATCTATTGATAATCCTGCCTTCTTGAGTATATTATTGATATTATCTGTTATAGTTCTGACAGCATATTTAAAGACCTCCTGCCCAATCATTTCTATCTTGGGTAGCCTATATAGATCTTTCTTGGGCATCCCTTGCATCTCTATCTCCGTTGGCTGAAAATGACTGGGAGACTTAACATATGGGTTTTGCAAGGGTATGGCAGAACAGGTCAAAAGATTACTCTTACTACCATCTGCCTCAAGCCTAGATGCTAGAAGCACCCCGCCTTTATCAGTTTTAGACATTACTACCGCCCCTGCTCCATCTCCAAACAGCACACAGGATGAACGATCCTCCCAATCCAAAATTCTAGATAAGGTTTCAGAACCTATTACCAGGACATTCTCATACATACCACTCTTAATAAATTGCTCAGCTGTTACCATACCATATATCATTCCGGTACATGCAGCTGTCAAATCAAAGGCCGCTGAATTCACTGCTCCAATTCTCTCCTGTACTATGCATGCACAGGACGGCATAAAGTAATCTGGAGTGATTGTTGTACATATGATTAAATCTATATCCTCTGGCTTAAGGCCCGCCTCTACTACAGCTCTTTTTCCTGCCTCATAAGCCAAATCCGAGGTACTTATACCTGTTGAAACCCTCCTTTCACGAATTCCCGTTCTGGTCCTAATCCATTCATCACTGGTATCAACTAATTCGCTTAAATCATCATTGGTCATTATATGCTCCGGCAGATATCTACCGGTACCTATGATAGCTACATGGCTCATCTTGGTGCCCTCCTATCAGCTCTTATTACTTTTATTATCTGAAGTCATGTAGATATCCTTCAGATGTTTATTCAACTTCCGGAGTGCTGAAAGTAATATCTCCTCCTCGTCCTGGTTAAAGTCTTCCATAACTTCCTTTACCATATCCATATGAAACTTCTCATGAATACGGTAAGCAAGCTTTCCCCTATTTGTGAGACTGACATTTACTATTCTTCGATCAATATCACTTCTGGAACGTTCTACATACCCCTTTTTTATTAGCTTATCAATGGCTGTAGTCAAAGTACCCATTGTAATATCCAGCTTTGAGGCTATCTCAGACATGGTCCTTGAACCATATAGCCCAACTGCCTCTATAGTATGGATTTCTGTTATAGAAAGATCCTTAAATGCACCACTCTTAATCGAATATTCCTCAATATGGGTTATGTCATCATAGATTTCTACCAGAATTCTATTGATCTCTAAAAATTTGTCCTTCACTAAATCACTCCTAATTATTTATCCTAGCTTAACCCTGTAAGTTTTTTATATTTTGTAATTCAAATAGTTTGATAATCAAAATATATAATATAATATATACTATGTCAAGTTTTATTTTTTGACAATAAAAAAGTTATTTGGTAACCTTCAATCAGTTACTAAATAACTCTTTATAATTATTTATAATTCATACAAGAGCTCCCCATATGAGGGAACTGGCCACAGCTCCTTATCTACTATGCACTCTAGAGCATCTATAGGCGTACGAAGTGCTATCATGGCAGGCCTGACCTTCTGATAGAAGAACTCAGCCTTCTCCTCTAATCTAGTCTTTGTTACAGCCTCGCTCACATATCTTTGAAGTATCTCCAAGGCAGTCTTAGTCTCAGATAATAATCTAGAAGCCTCTTTTAATAAATCCTTTTGTACATAAAGGTCAGCCTCAGGCATAGCATTTCTAACAGAATTAATAGTTTCAGCAAGAAGCTTGGTGTATTTTATGACAGCCGGGATATACTGAACGCTTGCCATCATAATCATAGTCTTAGCTTCTATGTTGATTGCTTTACAATAGGAATCATAGAGTACGTCCTTACGGGCATATAGCTCGGATTTTGATAAAACCTTATGCCTCTCGAATAAAGCTATTGCCTTATCTGTAACTAAGGCAGGTATTGCCTCCACCATGGATTTTAGATTGGGAAGTCCCCTTCTTTCAGCTTCCTCTACCCATTCCTTTGTGTATCCGTTGCCATTAAATATAATTCGCTTATGGTCTCTTATGGTTTTTCTTAATAGCTCATGAACTGCTAGATTAAAATCCTTAGCCTTCTCTAGCTCATCGGCCATATCACATAGCACATCAGCTACTATGGTATTTATTACTGTGTTTGCCATCCCCACTGACATAGATGAGCCAACCATTCTAAATTCAAATTTATCTCCTGTAAAGGCAAAGGGCGATGTACGGTTCCTATCAGCCCCATCCTTAAATAACTCAGGAATTGAGTGGACCCCCATATTTATCCTTGCATAGTCTTCATTTCCTTTGGCTTCACCATTCTCCATTACCTGATTTAAAAGATCCTCAAGCTGGGAGCCCAAGAAAATTGATATAATCGCAGGAGGAGCCTCATCCTCCCCTAGTCTATGGTCATTCCCCGGATTTACAGCTGAAACCCTAAGGATATCTCCATAAAGATCTACAGCCTTGATTACAGCTGTTAGGAATAAGAGAAATTGTGTATTCTTATGGGGTGTTTTGCCCTGTTTTAATAAATTGACCCCTGTATCTGTTAATATAGACCAGTTATTATGCTTACCGGACCCATTAACCCCTGCAAATGGCTTCTCATGGAGTAAACAGGCTAGATTATGGCGATTCGCAACTCGCTTCATACACTCCATAACTAACTGATTATGATCAGTTGCAATATTTGCAGTGGTATAAATCGGTGCCAATTCATGCTGTGCAGGAGCAGCCTCGTTATGCTGAGTCTTTGCAGTCACTCCCATCTTCCACAGCTCTAAATTCAACTCCTTCATAAATGAAGCGACTCGTTCCTTAATACAGCCAAAATAATGGTCCTCCATCTCCTGGCCCTTAGGTGGCATGGCTCCAAAAAGAGTTCTTCCTGAATATATTAAATCATCACGTTTAAGATATTTAGCCTTATCTACAAGAAAATACTCTTGCTCAGGCCCTACTGACGGACTTACATGGGTAACTTCAGTATTGCCAAATAACCTAAGTATACGAATTACCTGAGTGTTTAAAGCCTCCATGGACCTAAGAAGCGGTGTCTTCATATCCAAGGCTTCCCCTGTATAAGAGCAAAATGCAGTTGGAATACATAGGGTTACACCTAAAGCATCCTCACGCAAAAAGGCTGGTGATGTACAATCCCAGGCAGTATAGCCTCTGGCCTCAAATGTAGCTCGAAGACCTCCTGATGGGAAAGAAGAAGCGTCGGGCTCTCCTTTAATAAGCTCCTTACCTGAAAACTCCATAATTATCTTACCATCAGATGTAGGGCTCAAAAAAGAATCATGCTTTTCAGCTGTAATACTTGTCATTGGCTGAAACCAATGGGTATAATGAGTAGCTCCATGCTCAATAGCCCAATCCTTCATGGCATTAGCTACCACCTCTGCAACACTAGGATCAAGCTCCTCACCATTCTCAATTGTTTTTCTAAGAGCCAAATAGATTTTCTTTGGCAACTTCTCAATCATTACAGCATCACTAAACACATCAATACCAAAAATATCAGTTAAACGTTCTGACATAAGCCTTCCTCCCACCTTATCCATATAAATCATATACAGGATATTTTATTCCAGATACCATTCATCCTTTCCTGTCTCCTCAGCCGGTCCTTCAGATTCAGGCATGTATTTTTTAAATACCTTTTCTAACATTAGAGAATTAACAAACATGACGGCTGCCGGTGCAATTAAAATAAAAGGAAAAAAGAAATATATAATAACCACAGCTAATAGGTTAACTATAATCATAGGTATGGTAAAATGTATATGTCTCATTGACATAAAGACCGCTGCCTTAACTAGCTGCTTTACTGTCATATCAAATCTTGATAGTATAGGGAATACAAACATTGAAAATGCAACCACTAGGAATGTGATACCGATAAAGACACCCATTAGTAAGGAGCCCTTGGTACTATCCGGTTCTGTCAGTCCATAGGCATAGAATATGTCAAAGCCAAGAATAAAGAATATGATTGTAAGTATAACCCCCACTATAGCTCCGCGCTTAAAATTCAGCCTAAAGGACTTAAAAAACTCTCTGAACACATAGCCTCTTTCTCTTCGTATAGTCTTTACGACTGTGTAATATAATGCAGTGTTCGCAGGCCCAATTGTAATTATAGGTATACATATCAATATATAAGCAATACTTACTAGAAGCATATCGCATATTTTAGTTAATACCGTAAAGAGCGGATTGTCCAAGTTAAAAAAATTACCCATTATTCGTCTCCCTTTTTCTTTTTTATTCAATTTACTATAACACAAATTGTAATTTTATTAAAGAGAAAAATAAATATATCAACGAGAAATGCCCCTGCAAAGTAGACAGGGGACATTTTTTAGATGAATTTATTTATAGTATTAGAAGCAATCATCAAGTAGCTGGAAGTAGGCCTGTGAATGTACGCATGCAGGACAAACATCTGGTGCGCTATCTCCTTCATGGACATAACCACAATTTAGGCATTTCCAAAATACCTTGCCATCCTTTTTAAAGACTGTTCCATTTTTGATATTTTCTAAGAGCTTACGAAATCTCTCCTCATGATGCTTTTCAACTGATGCAATAAGCAAGAAGCGTTCTGCAATATCTTCAAAGCCCTCTTCTTTAGCAATCTTAGCAAAAGCAGGATAATCGACATCAGCCTCCTCATGCTCACCGTCTGCAGCTGATCTTAAATTAGCTTTGGTATCACCATATGCGAAGGGATATGTAGCATTGATATCAACTGGTGCAGGATTCTCGCCATCAAGATATTGTAGAGCCAGTTTCATAAATACCTTTGCATGCTCCTTCTCATTCTCTGCGGTCTCCATGAATATGTTTTGTATCTGCTTATAACCTTCTTTACCTGCAACTGAAGCAAAATAGGTATATCTCATTCTAGCCTGAGACTCACCCGCAAATGACTTCATAAGATTTTCCAACGTCTTTGTTCCACGCAAATTACCCATATGTTACCTCCTATTTCGTGTGATTTCCCATATATAATACCACATGTTATATAATTTTTCCACAGAGCTTTAGCCGAAAGGCGTTCACTAAGTGGGTTCGAAAGCAAATCAGTGCAGAAATAGCTTGTAGCCTACTTGACTGTATTAGGATAATGAATGTATGAAAAGCCCGCTTCTAAGCTTCGGTTCAAACCATGTAGACTTTGGAGGCATAAGCTTTCCTGCATCCGATACCTCAAATAACTCAGTTATGGATGTTGGATACATTGAAAAAGCCACACGCATATCATCAGCTGCCCGCCTTTCAAGTTCCTTAAGCCCTCTTATTCCCCCTATAAAGTCAATTCTATCATCAACTCTCGGATCCTTAATACCTAAGATGGGTTCTAGAAGGTAGTTTTGCAAAATAGACACATCTAAGGACTCCACAGGATCATTCACAGCTCTTAAAGCCTCCTTGGCCCTAAGCTGGTACCAGCATCCATCTAAAAACATTCCATAGGTGGCCTTCTCCTTTGGCATATAGGGTGATTTTCCTTCNTCTGATACATCAAAATTCACCTTTACCCTATCTATGAACTCCTCCTTGCTTAATCCATTTAAATCCTTAACGGCACGGTTATAGGGTAAAATCATAAGCTGATCATGGGGAAATAGGACTGAAAGAAAATAGTTAAATTTCTCATCTCCACTATATCCAGGATTCTCATCCCTTCTTTTTAGCCCTACCTTGACTGCAGAAGCAGACCTATGATGCCCATCTGCTATATATATTTCCTTCACCTGGGAGAATGCATCCCTTATAGTTGTAACCTTATCAAGGTCCGATATTCTCCACACATGATGTCCTATCCCATCAGAAGAAGTAAAGTAATAAAGTGCCTCCTCCTTCTTAGTTTCCTCTATAACTCTATTAATTTCCTTTATGGAACGATATGCAAGAAAAATTGGTCCTGTCTGAGCATCACAGACATCCACATGGCGTATCCTGTCCTGCTCCTTATCTTCCCTGGTATTCTCATGTTTTTTTATAACATTATTGAGGTAATCATCTATAGAAGCACAGGCCACAAGCCCGGTCTGGGAACGACCTTCCATTACCAACTCATATACATAATAACATTCTTCCTTGTCTACTACAAAGTTACCTTCCCGAATCATTTCCTGCAGAAGATCTCTGGCTTTAGCATAAACTTTGTCATCATAGGTATCCACCTCGTCACCAAAGTTTGTCTCAGCTCGATCTATTCTCAAAAAGGACAAAGGTTCCCTTTCTATTTCCTTCTTGGCTTCCTCACGATTATATACATCATAGGGCAGCGCCGCTATTCTATGGGCAACTGACCTTTCAGGTCTTGTACAGATAAATGGTTTTACTACTGCCATATCATTACCTCCTCTTGTCATAAAAACGTTATATATTTTAGTATCATAATAATTGTATCATTTATATGTCAACAACTAGATTGTTTCTACCATCTTCTTTAGAAAAAAGATGTCCCATAATAATATCATTATGCTGACATCCTTTTTCACTATATTTTATTAATTATTTAACCCTTCTAACATTAAGTACTCCCTCAATCCCCTTAAGCTTTGAAACCACTTCACCATTAACTGGTGTATCTATATCAATAAGTGTATAAGCATATTCGCCTCTACTCTTATTGACCATATTTGCGATATTTACATCAAGCTCTGAAAAACTTCCTGTAAATTGTGTAAGCATTTTAGGAATATTTCTATGGAGAATTGCGATACGGCCCTCTGTTGTACATATGCCAGCATCACAGTTAGGATAGTTTACAGAATTTTTAATATTTCCGTTCTCCATATAATCCATAAGCTGCTTAACTGCCATCATTGCACAATTATCCTCAGATTCCTCAGTGGAAGCTCCTAGGTGAGGAATTGCTATAACTCCTTCCATATTAGCAGTCTTATCATTGGGGAAGTCTGTAACATATTTTGCTACTTTACCTGACTTTAATGCCTCTTCCATATCGGCATCATTTACCAGAAGATCTCTTGAGAAGTTGAGGATTATAACTCCATCCTTCATCTTGGAGATAGCTTCTTTATTAATCATTTGCTTTGTATTACTATCAGGATTATCATCCTCTATTAGAGGAGTGTGTATGGTAATATAGTCACAATCCCTATAAATGTCTTCTCTATTCTTTACATGGATAACCCCTCTTGACAGATTCCAGGCACTATCAACAGATATAAATGGATCACAGCCATATACAGTCATTCCCAAATGTGTTGCGGCATTTGCAACCAATACTCCTATGGCTCCAAGGCCAATTACACCTATCTTCTTGTTTTTTATCTCTTTACCAGCGAACTGGCTTTTTCCTTTTTCAACAAGCTTGCCTACACCGGTTTCTCCCTTAATAGTCTGAACCCAGTTAACACCACCAATTATATCACGGGAGGCTAGCATAAGACCTCCTATAACCAGTTCCTTAACTCCATTGGCATTAGCCCCCGGAGTGTTGAATACAACTATTCCTTTTTCAGCACATTTATCTAAGGGTATATTATTAACGCCTGCTCCTGCTCTTGCTATAGCCTTTAGGTTATCTGAAAATTCCATATCATGCATGGCTGCACTTCTAACTAAAATCACATCGGCTTCATTTACATCATCCGTCTTACTATAAGCATCGGAAAATAAATTCAAGCCTATTGATGCAATCGGATTAAGACAGTTATATTTCATCTTGTTTACTCTCCTTCCCTACACAGGTTAATTCACAAATCTATCACTAATATTCTCACTAGTTATGATAAAACTTCTTATAAATTCTCTGCTTCGAATTTTCTCATGAACTTAACCAAAGCTTCAACACCCTCATAAGGCATAGCATTATATATGCTGGCCCTCATACCACCTACGCTTCTATGTCCCTTCAGATTCTCCAGGCCTGCTGCCTTAGCTTCTTTTACAAACTTCGCATCCAGCTCCTCATTACCAGTTACAAAGGGTACATTCATTAATGAACGGTCTTCCTTCACTACAGTTCCTTTAAATAACTTACTCTCATCTAAGTAGTCATAAAGAAGCTTAGCCTTTATCTCATTCTTTTCCTTCATAGCCTCAAGGCCACCCATGTTCTTAATCCATTTGAACACCTTTCCACAGATATAGATACCATATGCAGGAGGTGTATTATATAAAGAAGCATTGTCAGCATGAGTCTTGTACTTTAACATGGTAGGTGTTCCTGGTAAGGTATCCTCAGTGATTAAGTCTTCTCTAATAATTGCTATAACCACACCTGCAGGTCCTACATTCTTTTGTACTCCACCAAATAAAAGACCATACTTGGTTACATCAATCGGTTCTGATAGGATACAAGAGGATATATCAGCTACAAGATCCTTTCCCTTAGTATTTGGTAGACTCTTAAATTTCGTACCATAGATAGTATTATTCTCGCATATGTATACATAATCAGCATCTTCGGAAATCGGAAGATCCGAGCAATCAGGTATATATGAGAAGGTTTTGTCAGCAGATGAAGCTATTGCATTGGCCTTTCCATATAAAGCCGCCTCCTGATATGCTTTCTTAGCCCATTGTCCAGTGATTATATAGTCTGCTACCTTATTCTTCATAAGATTCATAGGAACAGCTGCAAACTGCTGGGATGCCCCTCCCTGAAGGAAGAGAACCTTATAATTATCAGGAATATTCATTAGTTCCCTTAAATCCTTCTCTGCCTCCTGTATAATACCTTCATATACCTTAGATCTGTGGCTCATCTCCATTACAGACATTCCTGAACCCTTATAATCAAGCATTTCTTCTGCTGCTTCCTTGAGTACTTCTACTGGAAGCATAGCCGGTCCGGCTGAAAAATTATAAATTCTTCCCATTTCAAAAAACCTCCTCAATTTTTTTATTTTATAGCAATAATTATAACGGAGGTTTTACCTCCTCAATTTTTTTTATAGCAATAATCATAACGGAGGTTTTACCTCCCACAATCCCCTTATACTATTTCAATTTAAACCATTATAACTTTAATTAAGTAAAGTGATATTAGTATTATAAAACTATGTTATTTTTTTGTCAATACGTTTCTAACAGGTATAGCAGTTATATATTCTAATAAATCTTATAAGTTTGATGAAGAAAAAAGACTTTTTTCATACTATTAAATACACAAAAAGGGAGGGATACAGCTTTACCTGCTGAATCCGTCCCTTCTGTATCTTTACTTATCCTTTAAGTCCTCTTCTGAAAATACTTCCTCAATGGGAGCGCCCGGAGCTACCATCGGCCATACCTTTTCATCACAGTCAATATTACAATCGACTACAACAGGCTCATTCAAAGCCAGTACTTCCTTTAATACTTCTTCAACTTCTTCAATCTTAGTTATCCTGTAGGCTTTGGCACCCATAGCCTCAGCTAACTTAACAAAATCCACTTTATCCTTAAGATTAGTATTTGAATACCTCTTTCCATAGAATAAGGTCTGCCATTGACGTACCATTCCAAGCACTTGGTTATTTAATATTATTTGAATAATCGGAATATTATAACGGGTTGCTGTCGCAATTTCGTTCATATTCATCCTAAAACATCCATCACCGGCAATATTTATTACAGTAGCATCAGGCCTGCCTACCTTGGCACCAATAGCTGCACCCAAACCATAACCCATGGTTCCGGCACCTCCTGAGGTTAGTAGGGTTCTTGGCGCCGTGTAGCTATAGTACTGTGATGCCCACATCTGATGCTGACCAACCTCCGTAGCGATAACTGCTTTACCCCCAGTAAGCTCATATAATTTCTCTATAATATATGGTCCTGTCAGTATGTCTTTTCTATAGGTACCAGGAAACTTCTTCTTTAAATCAAGAATATGGTCTATCCATTCCTTATGATCCTGTTGCTCAAGCATCTTATTAAGTCTAATTAATACCTCTTTAATATCTCCGATAACTGATTGATGGGTCTGAACGTTCTTATTTATCTCAGCTGGATCAACATCAATCTGTAGTATCTTTGCCTTGCGGGCAAATTTGCTCGTATTGCCTGTCACTCTATCTGAGAACCTAGCTCCAATAGCTATCAATAAATCACACTCTGTTATACCTAGATTAGAAGGCTTGGAACCATGCATACCAACCATGCTGGTATATCTGGGATCGGTACCATCAAAAGCTCCCTTACCCATAAGTGTATCTGCTACAGGGGCATCAACCTTATCAACAAACTCCTTCACCTCGTCATAAGCATCGGATATTACAGCTCCACCACCGACAAACACAAATGGCTTCTTAGATTTTTTTATCATTTTTATAGCCAGCTGTAAATCTTCCTCAGTAATTTGGTCTGTACTGCGCTCAATAGGAGGAATATCAACTCTCTGATATTCTGTTGTGGTTGTAGGCGCGGTTACATCCTTAGTAATATCCACAAGAACAGGACCTGGTCGCCCTGATTTGGCTATACGAAATGCTCTTCTTAGAGTGTCAGCAAGTTTGGTAACATCCTTTACAATGAAATTATGCTTTGTAATCGGCATTGTGATTCCTGCTATATCAACCTCTTGAAAGGAATCTCTACCCAGATAATTTACTGCCACATTTGCAGTTATAGCAACCAAGGGAACACTATCCATATAAGCTGTTGCTATACCTGTTACAAGATTAGTTGCCCCAGGACCAGATGTAGCCATACATACACCCACTTTACCGGTTGCCCTCGCATAACCATCTGCTGCATGGGCCGCACCCTGCTCATGGGATGTAAGAATATGTGTAATTTCATCACTATGCTTATAAAGCTCATCGTATATGTTTAGGATTGCGCCACCGGGATAACCGAACACTGTATCTACTCCCTGCTCCTTTAAGCATTCTATAACAATCCTTGAACCTGATAACTCCATTTTATACACCTCCATCAGTCTGACTTAGGTATCTCCAAGATAGCACCGCGATTACCTGATGTAACCATTGCAGTATATCTGGCAAGATATCCTGTCGTAATTTTGGGTTTCCGTGGTTGCCACTTTGCTCTTCTAGCCTCTAACTCCTCATCAGAAACCAGGACGTTTAGAGAATTGTTGTCTATGTCAATACTGATTATGTCTCCTTCTTCTACAAGAGCTATATTTCCTCCAACTGCTGCCTCAGGGGATACATGGCCTATGCATGCACCTCTAGAAGCACCAGAAAACCGTCCGTCTGTTATTAAGGCTACGGTTGACCCAAGTCCCATGCCCATAATGGCACTGGTCGGATTAAGCATTTCTCTCATGCCAGGGCCTCCCTTAGGTCCTTCATAACGAATAACCACCACATCGCCGTGGTTTATTTTCTTACCTAGAATAGCTTCTATAGCATCCTCTTCACTATCAAATACCCTAGCGGGTCCTTCATGCTTAAGCATCTCAGGTGCAACAGCAGAACGCTTGACTACTCCGGAATCTGGAGCCAGATTTCCCTTTAGTACTGCTATACCGCCTGTCTGGCTATATGGATTATCAATAGGTCTAATAACATCATGGTTATAATTTATACTGTTCTTAATGTTCTCTCCCACTGTCTTTCCGGTAGCTGTAATTAAATCTGTATACAGCAAGCCCTTCTTATTCAGCTCATTCATTACTGCATATACTCCACCCGCTTCATGTAGGTCCTCCATATATGTTGGGCCAGCTGGTGCTAGATGACATAGATTAGGAGTCTTAGCACTGATTTCATTTGCCAGTTCAATATTAAGTTCAATACCTGCCTCATGGGCAATAGCAGGAAGATGAAGCATTGTGTTAGTGGAGCATCCCAAGGCCATATCAACTGTAAGTGCATTGTGAAATGCTTCCTTGGTCAATATATCCAGGGGACGAATATCTTTCTCCAAAAGCTCCATAATCTTCATGCCAGCATGCTTGGCGAGACGTATTCTTTCAGAATATGCTGCAGGTATAGTTCCGTTACCCTTAAGGCCCATACCTATAGCTTCTGTTAGACAGTTCATGGAATTAGCAGTATACATACCAGAACAGGATCCGCAGGAGGCACATACCTTGTTCTCATATTCCTCCACCTCTTCCTCTGTCATCTTACCAGCGCTATAAGCACCTACTGCTTCAAATATAGAGGACAAACTGTGCTTTTGACCTCTAATTCTTCCTGCAAGCATAGGTCCCCCACTGACAAATATGGTGGGAATATTAAGTCTGGCTGCTGCCATAAGAAGACCTGGTACATTTTTATCACAATTAGGCACCATGACAAGTGCATCAAATTGATGGGCCATAGCAACACTTTCTGTAGAATCTGCAATCAAATCCCTGGTTGCTAGTGAATATTTCATTCCCTGATGTCCCATAGCTATACCGTCACATACTGCTATAGCAGGAAATACAGCAGGGGTTCCACCAGCCATGGCGACACCCATCTTGACCGCATCAACGATTTTATCCAGATTCATATGTCCCGGAACAATCTCATTATATGAACTTACAATGCCTATAATAGGTCTATGTAATTCCTCCTTTGTTAGCCCTAGAGCATTGAATAAGGACCTATGGGGTGCCTGTTTTATTCCTTTTTTTACTGAATCACTTCTCATAGTAACCCTCCATTCTATTTAAACTGAGTAATTGGATGCTATAATAATTTCACTGCCTGATTAAATAATCAATCATAACCCTAACACAATGGCAGCTTTTCACTTATGTTTATGTGCTTATATTTATGCACACTTGCTTCTCTGTATCTATTTGCCGTTTTAAAGTAGTACAGTATATAATAAAGGATATTACTATAAAAATCAATGATAAAATAAATTTTTATTTTAAGTCTTATTCCATACTATGTTAATTATTATACAAGTTATATTTCTATTGCTTACCGGAGTGTTTAGTGTTACTATTTTATTATTACATATGACTATAGTGAATAAAGTGCTGGCAGAAACTCCTAGGCTAGGCATATAGCTTTAACTTTGTTAACTCCCAACAGAAAGGCTAATTAACCTATGAATTTAGAAAAGCAGAAAGCATTTGTCTTACATGTAATATATATTGTTTTTATCTTGGGGCTTGGATATATAATCATAAAATATATACTTCCTCTTTTGATGCCCTTCATTATTGGACTTATTATCGCTATGCTTTTTCGTAAGCTAATTGATTATATTGAAAAAAAGTTTCGCATCAAGCGAACTATTGTATCTATTGTTATGTTGATTGTTTTTTATGGAATTTTGGTATTTATTCTTAGTGTGATTGGGGCAAAGGTATTTACCTTCTTAAAGGATGTCTTTGGACAGCTACCAGATCTATATAGATATACTATAGAGCCGGCCTTGGACAAGATTACCAATAACCTAATTGAACAATTTCCAGATATCAGGCCCTATGTTGAAGAATTTGTCCTTAATATTAGCGATACAATATTCTCCTTTGTTAAGAACGCCTCCACAACGGTTATAGCTACAATTACCGGGCTTGCAGGCAGATTGCCTTCATTATTAATAAAATTGATATTTACTATTGTGTCCTCATTCTTCTTTACAATCGATTATTATAAGATTTCTGATTTTATGATACGCCAGTTTACTGGTGAACGGAGGAAAATGGTACTAAAGCTTAAAGATGACGGCATCGGAACTATAGCAAAATTCATTAAAGCTTATACTGCAATTATATCTATTACTTTTTTAGAGCTATCAATCGGTTTCTGGATACTGGGAATACCAAATCCCTTCCTATTTGGCGCTATGATAGCACTTATAGACATACTCCCTATTCTAGGTACCGGAGCAGTCCTACTTCCCTGGGCCTTAATCGCACTAATTTTAGGTAATACCAAGATCGGTATAGGCATGTTTATCTTATATATTATTATTACCGCGGTACGCCAGGCAGTCGAGCCTAAGATAGTCGGACAACAGATTGGGCTTCATCCCATCATAACACTAATACTTATGTATGTTGGAGCACAACTTATGGGTGTATTAGGACTATTGCTTCTTCCTGTAATCGCGACCATAATTAAGACCTTGAATGATGAGGGAACTATACATCTTCTTAAATAAAGCTAGTGATTTTGTACTTTATATCAAAATTAGTATTATTGTAATAGAAAGAATTTTCCTACAACAAAAAGTTGGCTATTTCAATCTTAAGCAAATTTGAAATAGCCAATTTCTTTTTTTAATGCCATAAATTCTTAACTAAAAGAATCCTTCTTAACAAATGTTGAGCAATCGGTCTCATCTGAGTCCTTTGCATTTCTAGGTTCTACCTGTATCTGTTCTGCTGAGCAATGGTCTCCATGCATATAATATTCGCAGGTATTTACAACACATCTAATACCTTCATTTGGTTTATCCATTTTTCTTATAGCCATATTTTCTTTCCCTCCAAACATTAATATTACATTTTTATTGTTTGTTAGGACAAAGAAAAAAATTCAGACATTTTAGCAATGATGCTGGAAAATTTTTAAAAGTCTAAGATAATGATTAGCCTCACGAAGAGTATGGTCTGCCAGTAGGGGTATTATTATAGATTTTATCTTGCATTCTAACAAGCCTTCAGTTCCCTGTGCCTTAAAATCACGAATATTTTTTGTTACCCTTAGGCTTTCCCTGGTTAGGCTATTAAAATCAACATTCATGGTCCTATCCATTGCCTCCCTGGCTTCACAGGTCAGCTTATCAAATTCATGGCCAAATCGATCCGCTGTATCGAATAAGTCCACCTCTGATGGATCTAACAGGCCACGAATAAAGTATGCATGCTCAGCCATAATCTGATTCCAAAAGGCCTCCTGTTCAAAGGCATCTCTCTGTATATTTATATAATCTCTTGCTTGGAGCTTCTGAATAAGTCGTCTGTAAAGCTTAGCCTCTCTTAATATGTGTTCAATTAAAAGAGGATAATTAAAGGTAAACATCTTGCAACATAATACCTCATTCAATATTGTGGTTTTGAAATTCTCCTGAAGCTATTGCTTCCCTGCTAATAACACCATTAGCTAACGCTATGCAATCNCCAAGCAACTCACCAAACGCTAGTCTTAGTTCATCGGCGTGCTTGCTAAACTTTTCATCCCGAGGTGTAAAGGCTGTTTGGAGAAAAAATGAATGCTCCTTCATTATTCTTCCAAAGAACAAATGGGTTTCTAGAGACTGTCTAATAAATTCTGATCTTGATAACATAAATCCTCCCTAATATCATATTTTTATTTTATATGTTTAGCCATCATAGGTATTTTTTTTAGTCATTCAATAACAGTTTATTACCCTATCCTAATTAAGTTCCAGAAGACTTAACAAATCTGCTTAATTATGCAATTTAAATGCAAATACAGAAAGGATGATGCATATATAGCATCATCCTTTCTGTATTTTTCATCTCCGTACACCTAATTTATGTCTCTTGAGGGAAGACAAAACCTGATATCCAAAGTTATATATACAAAAATGTATACTTAATTTATTGGAAACTGCATAGCAATTCCTTCTGCCATCATTTCAGCCATCTCCATGGCTTGCATTACTATATCGTCAAAGCCATCAACTGCAGCCTGATAATTCTGCTCAAGCATATAGGTCAGATTGTCACTTAATAATTCAAGATGCTCCATCAGCATAGCGCTCCAATCCTCTGTACTCCAATATGGATTAATATTACCCAAGAATTCTGCAATTTCATTTGCATTATTTACCCATCTTTGCCATATAGCATCCACTTGATTTGTATCCGATGCATTTGCCGCTTCTACAAGCTCTGCGGCAATAGTAATATGCTGACGAAATAGATTCTCAAATGTTTGTGCAGCCTCGTCACCATAAAAAGGACGAAGTGCATCGGCAAAATCAGTAGCAGTTCGAAGAAGTCTCTGTGTGGAATATTCCAGCTCGGGAAGATCAAAAAGAATTCCTAGCATGACCAGTCTGGTCCACATTACATGCTGTCCCCAAAGCATAATAAAATATTCTGTCAAGTCGGCTAGCATCTCTGAATTATCATCATCCATTATATCGTCCATATCGTCATACATCATGTCATTATGCATCATACCGCCATTCATCATGCCACCATTCATCATGCCACCATTCATCATGCCGCCATTCATCATGCCGTTATGCATCATGCCATCATTCATCATATTATTATTATCGATGGGATAGCTTGAATAATACTGAAAGCCTGGTCTAATTGTTATTACACGCCCAACCTGAAGATTTCTAGGGTCTACACCTGGATTCAATTCCATAATTGATTCAACAGTAGTATTAAACACCTGAGCCAACATCCATAAGGTATCATATGGCCGGACTGTATATCTAATTGTTCCATTCATAATAAATTACCATCACCTATATAAAGTTCTATTTTAACTTATGATGATAGTGGTAAAAAGGTTACAATCAAAGATAATTGCATCTGTACTAGTTACAATACAATAACCAAGGTACCAGCAGCTATTAGTAATCCCCCGATTACAGCTTTAAGAGTCAGTGTTTCACCTAAAAAGACAAAGGCCAGTATCATGGTAATTACAACACTTAGCTTATCAATAGGAGCAACCTTTGACACCTCTCCCATTTGCATAGCCCTAAAATAAAAAAGCCAGGATGCACCTGTGGCAAGACCCGAGTAAATAAGGAACCTCCAGTTCTTACTTGTGAGTGTAGTAATCTCCCTCTGCTTACCTGTCATAAACACTATACCCCATGCCATAATAAGAACTACAAATGTTCTTATGGCCGTTGCAAGGTTTGAATTAATACCCTTTAAGCCTATCTTAGCAAGAATTGATACCAAGGCTGCAAATACTGCTGATAATAAAGCATATAAAACCCACATAGTTTCCCTCTTTTCCATATTATAATATAAAAATATTAACATATAACTCAAATATAATCTATAAATTCCTTCTTATTATATATGTCTATCATCATAAAAATACAAAAGTATCCTGCTAAATAATGCCGATATTTACTTATACATTAACCGGCAAAATAATTAGCAGGATACTCATTTTCTAATTTATTTTTGTTTTATATAATTTATAAGGCCCTCTGCCTTAATTATTCTTTGCATAAATTCTGGAAAAGCATGCCCCTGATATTCTCTCTTCTTAGTAAGGTTGCGTATTCTTCCGCTGTCAAAATCCACCTCAACCTCATCACCAGCTTCAATATCCCTGGATGCCTCCTCACACTCAACAATAGGAAGTCCTATATTGATAGAGTTTCGATAAAATATTCTGGCAAAGCTATCGGCAATTACGCAACTGATACCAGCAGCTTTTATGGCTATAGGTGCATGCTCTCTGGAGGAGCCACAACCGAAATTCTTACCTGCAACCATAATATCACCAGGTTTTACTCTGCTTACAAAGTCCTTATCAATATCTATCATGCATTTTTCTGCTAGCTCCTTGGGATTGGAGGTATTCAGATACCTGGCGGGAATTATCACGTCTGTATCCACATTGTCACCATATCGATGTACTAATCCTTTTGCTTTCATTATATCCTCCTCAATTTTTTTATTTTACCATACCAAAGACGAAGGATTTATCCTCCCTTCCCTATAACCCCAACTCTTCAGGGCTGGATATTCTACCTGTTACAGCACTGGCGGCTGCTACCGCTGGACTGGCCAAATAAATCTCCGATTCAATATGGCCCATACGACCTACAAAGTTACGGTTAGTAGTTGATACAGCCCGTTCTCCTTCAGCCAAGACTCCCATATGGCCTCCCAGACAGGGCCCACAGGTAGGTGTGCTTACTACTGCGCCTGCTTTAATAAACGTTGACAACAACCCTTCCTCAAGGGCCTGAAGATAGATTTTTTGAGTAGCAGGAAATATAATGACACGGATACCCTTTGCCACTTTTCTTCCCTCTAGCACCTTAGCAGCTATTCGTAAATCATCAAGTCTTCCATTAGTACAAGAGCCAATGACTACTTGGTCTATCTTAATATCTTCGATATTGTCAACTGTGTAAGTATTTTCTGGTAGATGCGGGAAAGCAACTGTAGGCTTTATAGCAGATAAATCTATCTCATATGTGCTATCATATACTGCATCCTCATCAGCTTTATATATGGTATAAGGCTTTGTGGAGTGCTCATCCATATAACTGATAGTTTTCTCATCCACTGGGAATATACCATTCTTAGCTCCGGCTTCTATGGCCATATTTGCTATNGTAAAGCGATCATCCATGCCTAGATATTCAATACCATCACCAACAAACTCCATGGACTTATACCTAGCACCGTCTACTCCTATCATCCCAATTATATGTAGGATAATATCCTTGCCACTAACCCATTTGGATGGCCTTCCTGTTAGGATAAAGCGTATAGCAGACGGCACCTTAAACCAGGCCTGACCTGTAGCCATTCCTGCAGCCATATCTGTACTTCCTACACCTGTAGAAAAAGCCCCCAGGGCACCATAGGTACAGGTATGAGAATCTGCTCCAATTACCAAATCTCCTGCTACTACTAGGCCCTTCTCTGGAAGAAGCGCATGCTCAATACCCATTTCACCTATTTCAAAATAATTAGTAATATCATGCTCCATAGCAAAGTCCCTCATACATTTACAGTTCTGAGCAGACTTAATATCCTTATTTGGGGTGAAATGATCTGGAACCAAAGCTATTTTATCCTTATCAAATACCTTCTTGCTATTAAGCTTCTCCATTTCCTTTATAGCCACAGGGGCTGTGATATCATTTCCAAGAACAAGGTCTAAATTAACCTCAATTAATTGACCTGCACTGACCTGCTCAAGACCCGCATGAGCAGCCAGAATCTTCTGAGTCATTGTCATTCCCATCTTTATACCTCCTTATTGGTACCAGGTACAAAAATCGGTACCTGGTAACGCACTAAATCTCATCAGCTATCAAATCGCCCATCCTATCACATCCAACCAGACTTTTATCTGGTGACATGATGTCGATTGTTCTATATCCCTTCTTAAGTACTTCCTTAACGGCCGCTTCCACTATATCGGCTTCCTTATCAAGCTCAAATGAATATCTTAGCATCATGGCTGCTGAAAGAATGGTTGCGATGGGATTAGCCTTGTTCTGACCTGCTATATCAGGTGCAGATCCATGGCTGGGTTCATATAGGCCAAGCTTAGATTCACCAAGGCTTGCACTGGCTAGCATACCTATAGAACCTGTAACCATACTAGCCTCATCAGAAAGTATATCTCCAAACATATTTTCAGTAAGTATAACATCAAACTGTCTAGGGTCCTTAACTATCTGCATAGCGCAATTATCAACCAGCATATCTGTTAATTCCACATCAGGATATTCCTCTGCCACTTCCTTGGTTACCTGTCTCCATAATCTAGAGGAATCCAGTACATTAGCCTTATCCACACTACAGACTTTCTTTCTTCTTTTCCTTGCTATTTCAAATGCTTTTCTTGCAATTCTGGCAATTTCATTTTCGTTATATACCAAGGTATCTGTGGCAGTTCTAAGACCATCAACTTCCCTGGTNCATCTATCACCAAAGTACAATCCCCCTGTCAACTCTCTCATTACAACAAAATCAAAGCCATCACCTATTATGTCTTCTCTTAAGGGACAGGCACTCTTTAACTCATTAAATAGGATAGCGGGCCTGATATTGGCAAATAGATTAAGCCCCTTACGTATAGCCAGAAGCCCTGCCTCCGGTCTAAGATTCGGTGCTAGATCATACCAGCTAGTCTTACCCACATCTCCACCTACAGCACCTAGAAGCACAGAATCACTGTTCTTAGCAGTCTGAAGAGCTTCATCTGTAAGGGGGACTCCCGTAGCATCGATGGAAACCCCACCCATAAGNACTTCNGTATAGCTAAAGCTATGACCATACTTTGCTCCTACAGCGTCAAGTACTTTTCTTGCCTCTCTAATAATNTCAGGTCCGATACCGTCTCCGGGAATTACAGCAATATTAAAATCCATGAAAGCTTTCCTCCTGAACGCATTTTCTTATTGTTATTTTATCACATTTGCAATATAATTGAAATACATATTAATAATGCCTGTTATAACCTATAGTTATGATGCGAAACTGAAGAAACTCTAAGGAAGGAAATGAAATGAATAATTTATCCTTATATTATGTATTTAACTGCGTGGCAGAGACGGGAAACATCTCACAGGCCGCCAAACTTCTATATGTGAGCCAACCCGCTGTCAGCAAAGCAATATCTAGCCTTGAGGAAAGTATGGGCCTGACCTTGTTCATAAGAAACTCTAGGGGAGTTAGGCTTACTGAAGAAGGACAACTTCTATATCAATATACCAAGGAGGCTTTTGATATCTTAAAGCGGGGCGAGAAGCGGCTGACACATATGAAGGAGCTGGGGGTGGGACACCTTAGAATTGGAGTCAGCTCCACCCTATGTAAATATGTCCTGCTGCCCTATCTTAATCGCTTCCTTAAAGCCTATCCTCATATAAAGATTACTATAGAAAGTCAATCCACTATTCATACCTTAAAGCAACTTGAAAGCAATGCTCTTGACATAGGTCTCGTTGCAAAGCCCTCTAATCAAAAGATGTATGAATTTATTTCGCTATATGATATAGAGGATGTCTTTGTCGCTACAATTGACTACCTGGAAAACCTTCGCTTGAGAGAAAAAAATAAGGATATATTCTCTGTAGCCAATATTATGCTACTAGATGAAGAGAATATATCCCGCATGTATATCGATGAATATTTTAAAGAAAATAATATACATCCACAACAGGTTCTTGAGGTTAGTAGTATGGATCTACTTATCGAGTTTGCAAAAACAGGAATAGGAGTGGGCTGTGTAGTAAAGGAATTTATTACTGATGAGCTTGAAAGTGGTCAATTAAGGCAGATCCCCTTAAAAAAGCCCATAAACAAAAGAGAGATAGGCTTTTGCTATAATAAAGCCGCCTATCTCTCAGATTCTATGACAAAACTTATTGATTTTATGAAGTTATCTACATAGGAGGAGATATATATGGTGGAACTACATCCACTAGATAATCAGCGGACACATACCTAATCTCATCCTTATACAAGATTTTGGCCCATTCCCCTTCAATAGAGATCACATCAATTGCTTCAGTATGAACTAAAAATCCTACAACATTATCCTCATCTGTGGTAGGTGAGGATCTTACATTTAGAATAGCCCCATATGTGCTGAGCTTAACATACTTAGTAGTAGTCTCACCCACATATACTGGTTCATCCTCATCAGGGGTCTCAACCGGTTCATCGAAATCATCTACGGGGTCATCCTCTATATCTAAGTAATCATCTTCGTCTATATATTCCGGTGCCTGTGTGGGTATGAAATTAGTCTCTTTATCATTACCCTTACAAGCTGTTAAAATCAGTACTGCTATTATCATTACTATATACGCTAAACTCTTTTTCATGTTATATCACTCCAACCATACTTACATTCTGTACCGGGTACAGGAACGGGTACCTATATTATCATAGCATAATTATCTCGGAGTTCCAACAGCAAATTTTAAAATTTTGTACCCGGTACAGTAATAGGGTTAGATTTACAGATTCTCGTTTCTTATGCCATCCATAATGTTTTCTTCTCTAATTTTACTCATGGAATACATCATACTGATAAATACCACTATAAATACACTTAAAATACTAACTAATATGCTTTTATATGGTAGGTAGAAACCCATTTCCACTCCATTCTCGATTGATTTATAGATTAGATAGGTAACCCCAATTGAAGCCGGAAGTCCATATAGTAATGCCTTTAGTCCATAAAATATACATTCATAGTTTAGCATTTTATTAAAACTGCTATTTGTCATTCCTACGGATTTTAGCATAGCAAATTCCCGCCTTCTTAAATTTACATTGGTTGATATGGTATTAAAGACATTTGCTATGGTTATTAAGGATATTAGCACAATGAATCCGTATGCAAATACTGTTATGATAGTGATGATATTTCGACTGCTCTGTATTTGGTCTGCTATATTTTGTACATTAATAGACAAGACCCCTCCTGCCTTTATTATATTTTCAGCTTTAATAATAGTTTTCATAGGATCATTTGCGGCAAATAGCATTTTCTCAACATACCACTGATCCTTTAGCACCGAAAAGCTTGTATCCAGCTGCTTCTCATCTAGAATCATTATTAAGGAATTCCAATAGGAGTAATCTTCCACTCCAAATGGAGTCAGGTCAGCATATGCAGCTATATCAACATCAATTTCCTTTGTTTCACCGTCCTTATCTGAATACTCGATTACTAATGAATCAAGGGACTTATCCTTAATTATATTCGTATTATTAAATCTATTTTCTATTGGATTATAATAATGTTGATTATCTATTATTATTGCCGATTTTCTATCACTATCTAATATATTACTCTCTTTAATTCCGACTTCATCCAAATACTCTAAAAATGTATCATGATCCACACTATAGATATTAACTTCTACACTAAGCTCATCCATATCATTTCCATCACTATACTGCACCATTCTATTATAGTGGTCACTGGCTATATATTCTTTGTCTATCGTAGTGGATAAATTAAATACTTTAGTTAATGAGCCCTGCTTGATATCATCTAATTCCAGAACTTCCTTATATATAGCCCTGTCTATATCTTCTACTTCTGCCATATCATTTCTATATCTACTGAATACAAAATCATAATCTGTATCCTCATACACATTATCAACACTGTCCTTAAGATACATACCAAATGCTGAAGCGGATACGAACAAAACAACGCTGATAAATAGCGATATAACTGTACTTCTATAGCGACGACGATTCCTTTTTAGGTTCTTTAGGGCTATATCCCCTTCCAATCCAAATAGCTTTCGTGTAANCTTTGATGTCTTTACACTCTTAGATGTAAGCTTGATATCGATAGTCTGCCTTATAGCATCCATTGCAGAAATCCTCTTGCTACGTCTAGCTGGTATATATGCAGATATAAGAATTGTGATTAAAGCAAGCAATACTGCACTTATTATTGCTGGTGGCGATACAGACAAGGATAAGGTAATATTATAATCAGCGGGTAGGAAGGTGATTAGCTGGTTTCTCAGAATATAAAGGGTAGTGCCAATACCAGCTATACCCGCTAAGACCCCTAAGGGAATACCAATCACTGCTATAACTATGGATTCAAAGAAAATGGAGTTCCTTCTCTGTACAGCTGTTGCCCCTGCAGAGGATAATAAGCCAAACTGCTTGACCCTTTCACTTAATGATATAGAGAAGGAATTATATATAAGAGAAATTGAACCCACCATAATAAGTGCTATTAGTATGGCTCCTAAGCTGTATAAAACCTTATTGTAGCCACTATTGGGGCTGATGCCCATATATCTTAATAGCTCACTATTGTAATCAAATTCTTCTGTGTCTAATTCACTGGCTAGATTCTCAATTAGTGATAACACTTGTCTAGGTCTCATCGCTTTTACATAGGCATTAAGCTTCCTGTTATCCATATCATCCAGATTCATCCTGCTGATAATTGTATATCCAGGATTGCTGTAATTCTCAAATTCAAAGGCTAGTCGTTTACTGATGCCTACAACTGTAAATGTCCTGCTCTCCTTAACATCCAGGGATTCGATTATTTCATTGTTCTCACCAATATAATAATCTTTCATATCCGTTACGACTGTTCCGTCATCCAGTACCCTATCCCCTATATCTAAGGTAAGCTTATCTCCAAGGTTAAACTGTACTCCACCATTGGTTTCAATGTGCTCTGAAATCAGTATTTCATCATCAGCTTGAGGAAGTCTTCCGCTAACCAACCTAATAGGCAGGGTGTCAAAAGCTGTATCATCAATCTCTAATAAGCGCAGGTAGGGCTTATAGGTATTAAGACTACCATCCAGCATGGCAAAGCCTTTCAAATGGGTCAAGGCAACCTTTTCTAAGCTATCATTTTCCATTAGAGAGCTATGTCCCTCAGTATCTATATTATAAAGGACACCATGCCAATCACCCTTGTCAGCAATAGTATAATCTAAGATATAGTTCTGAAGACTGGATATAAATGTAGTTACCGCTGTTATCATAGATGCTGATAGGATTACTCCGATAATTGTGACTATGGTACGGGTTTTATTCTTTATCAATCCTTTTAAAGTTACCTTATTCATTATATTCATTACCTAATCACCTCGTCCTTAGCAATTCGGCCATCCTCAATGCTGATAATCCTATTTGCCTGTAATGCGATTTTCTCGTCATGGGTAATGATAATCAAGGTTTGATTGTATTTCTGGTTATATAGCTTTAGTAGGCTAATTATTTCTTCACTATTCTTACTATCCAGATTTCCGGTAGGCTCATCGGCTAACACTATGGCAGGATTATTAACTAGGGCACGTCCAATGGATACCCTCTGCTGTTGTCCCCCTGAAAGCTGATTAGGCAGATGCTCCAATCTGTCCCCTACACCTAGGGTGGCTATTAACTCCTGCAACTCCTCCCTTTTTACTGCTCTATCATCAAGTAGTAATGGCAAGGTGATATTTTCCTCAACATTTAGAACTGGTATCAGGTTATAAAACTGATATATAAGACCTATTTGCCTTCGTCTAAATATTGCCAGCTTAGTTTCATTAAGATCATAAATATCAGTTCCATCGATGTATACCTTACCTGATGTAGGAGTATCTACCCCTCCAAGCATGTGTAAAAGGGTGGATTTGCCAGAACCTGATGGTCCTATTATAGCGATAAACTCTCCTTTTTCTACTGTAAATGAAACATGGTCCAGGGCCGTAACGGCCGTATCGCCTTTGCCGTATATCTTTGTTAGATTCTCAACGCGTAATATCTCCATATATTTTTTCATCCCTTCTTTGCTTCTAGAGTTCTTACTTCATTAAAGAGTATACAATACAGAGATGACAGCTCGGTGACTATAAATCTTACAAAATTGTCACTTTATTACTGTTAATATAATCATATAACCGATTTGTATAACCTGATAACAAAGCTACTTCCCTTGCCCAACTCACTTTTAACCTGAATATCCCCCTGCTGACTCTTAATAATACTATAGGACATGGCAAGTCCAATTCCCACGCTATCGGACGAGGCATTTTGACCACGATAAAAGCGAGTAAATATATGGGGTAAATCCTCTCTTCTAATACCTATCCCATTATCTGATATATTAATCTCAGAGTATAAGATATTGTCTTGAACCGATAGGCTTATATGACCATTCTTAGGAGTATGCTCAATACAGTTTTTAAGAATATTAATAAGAGCTTCTCTAGTCCACATCTCATCACATAATATTTCAAGATTACCGGCTGATTTAGTGTAGGTGATACCCTTTACCTCCATAGGAATTAGGAATGGGGAGATCGCACTCTCTAACAGCTTTGATGCTGAAATGCTAGTCTTTTTCATCTTAACAACACCGGCATCTAGCTTGGACATTTTAAGAAGAGATGCTACAAGCCAGTCTATACGCTCTAATTGAGCATTTATAAGATTGGTGAATTCATATCTCTTGTCCCTGGGAAGCTTCTCATCTTGAAGTAGGTCCACCATCATCATCATGGAAGTTAGTGGTGTCTTAAGCTGATGGGATATTTCTGCCATTTGATTAGATAGTAATATCTTATCACGCTGTAATAGCTCATTGTATTCAGTAAGCATCAAGGTCACCTTATATATCTCACTTTTTAGAATGCTCAGCTCTCCTTCTTTGTTATCACGAATATCCATTGAGCAATCACCAGCGGATACTTTTCTTAAATACTCAGCCAGGTCTCTAAGATCCCTATATCGCCTTATGGTAAATGCTTGAAATATTAGGCACAAGAAAAAAACCGCAATCAATACCATGAGTCCGGCCCATGCATTTAAGGAAAAGCCTATTATAGACAATATGATAGTAATAGCAAATATTATCATACATGCTTGCTTTACCTCTTTGTTCCTAATATAGTGCATAAATTTACTCCCTTTGTCTTATATTCTAAGTCCTGTATCTAATATCAATATCTAGATTCGATATCCAAGACCTCTTTCTGTTTTTATAATAGTTGGGTTCTGAGGGTCATCCTCAATTTTCTCCCGCAGACGCTTGATATAGACTGTTAAGGTATTATCATTAACAAATTCACCTGATACATCCCATATGCTTTCCAGAAGCTGATTTCTCGTGATAACATGTCCTTCATTGTTAATTAAGGTTAGAAATAGTCTATACTCCAAGGCTGTCAAAAACAAGTCCTCACCTTTCTTTCTTACCTTTCCTTCGCTAATATTGACCTCTACATCGCCATAATGTAACACCTGGTTATCCTCATGCTTCTTCCCGCTTCTACGAAGTACGCTTCGAATTCTGGATTGTAATTCTCTAATACGAAAGGGCTTGGTAATATAATCATCTCCGCCTATATCAAGCCCCATGACCACACTACCCTCATCATCCCTAGCAGTCAAAAAGATCACAGGCACATCTTTTATCTCCTTTACTAGCTTGCACAGCTCAAAACCATTACCATCAGGTAATGAAATATCAAGAAGAGCAATATCGAACTCCTCCTTCATAATTGCATGCTTAGCGGTGCTTGCATTACTACAGACAATCACCTCATAATTTTCTTGACTCAGTGAGTAGTCCAATCCCAAAGCTATAGCCTCATCATCCTCTACCAATAATAACCTCTTCATATACTTAACCTTTCCTAGATCTAACAGTATTCATCTGATATACATAATAACCGCCAATAAGGAGGCAGTGTATTAAAATATCTCCTATATTCTATCATATATTTTTGCCAAATACTAACATTAATATATATGATATAAACAATGCCAGCTACCAAATCTGCTTTTTGGTAGCTGGCACTCTTCTATTAGTCCTTCTCAATTAGTCCTTCTCAAGAAACTGATATTGAGAAAGATATAATTCATAATATAAACCTTTTTTGTCTATAAGTTCATCATGAGTTCCCATCTCAACAATGCGGCCATCATCAATATATAGGATGCAGCTAGAATTTTTTATGGTAGATAGGCGATGGGCAATTATAAAGGACGTCCTATCCTTTANGAGCCTCTTTAGTCCTTCCTGTAATAGGATCTCTGTCTCTGTATCTATGCTAGAGGTTGCTTCATCAAGAATCAGAATCTTAGGATCTGCAAGGAGAGCTCTAGCAAAACTAATAAGCTGTCTTTGACCAACGGATAATCTTGTTCCTCGCTCATTTACCTCGGTTTCATAGCCATTCTCCAGCTCCATAATAAAATCATGGGCTCTAACAGTCTTAGCGGCTTCAACTACTTTTTCGTCCTCAGCCTCCATATTACCGTAACGGATATTATCCATTATGGTACCAGAGAAGATAAAGCTATCTTGTAGCATAACTCCCATTTGCTTTCTAAGAGATTTTATCTTAACTTCGTTAATATCAACATCATCTATTGTTATCATTCCAGAATCCAAGTTATAGAATCGACTTATTAGATTGATAATAGTGGTTTTGCCAGCTCCCGTAGGCCCTACTATAGCAATTGTGTCTCCGGGGTTAACCTTGAAGCTAACATTGTTCAATATGGGAACGCCATCTTCGTAACTAAAGCATACATCCTTAAATTCTACCTGACCGACTATCGGTGGCATATCGTAGGCATCCTCTTTGTCCTTAACGAGCACAGGCTCATCTATTGTCTCAAAGATTCTCTCCATGTAAGAAATCGCAGTTAGTAGTGAATTATAGAAGCCTGCCAGGGTATTTACAGGTGCCCAGAATCTTCCTATATAACCAGACATGGCTGCAAGTACACCTACAGATATACCTGCTAATCCCTGATCTAGCCATGCGATTCCTACTACATATACCGCTGCTGTGGTCCAAGTAGATATGTTATTGATAGCTGGCCACAGAAGGAAGTTTAGTGTCACAGCCTTCATCCATGTACTACTATATTCCTTACTTAGATCGTTAAATATCTCTATGTTTTCCTCTTCCCTCGTAAAGCTTTGGGTTACTCTGATACCATTTATACTCTCAGCAATATAAGCATTTAGATTAGAGGATTTATTACTGAGCTTTTGCCAGGCCACCCTCTGCTTGGTCTTTATGGTAAAGATTAGTATCATTAGTAAAGGTAGACCCATTAGACATATAATACTAAGTCTTACATTTATAGATAGCATAAAGCCAACTATAAATACTAAGCTAAATAACTCGGTTATTGTATTTACGATACCATTTGAAAGTAAGTCACTTAGTGAATTAACATAATTAACTACACGCACCTGAATCTTACCATGGGGCTTGTCATCATAATATGAAAATGGCAGTTCCTGTAGATGCTCAAAGATATCACTTCTTATCTTGTGTATAATATTTTGTCCTAGCCTTGATGTTACTGATATCTTCATTCTTAATATTGCAGAAATTATAAAATAAATCACAAGCATAACCAAGCTGATAGTAACTATACCCTTGACATCACCATTAGGAATATACACATCCATGATAGTCATCAATATTCTAGGGGTCAGCATGCCAAGAGCAGATGATATNGTCATAAGTAATATNACCAGGGCCATATCCTTACGGTAGGGCCTAATATATCTAGCCAATCGCTTTAGATGGGAAATATTAAACTCTGTCTGTAGTGTTTCATCTATGTCATATTTATTCCTAGCCAAGTCTATTCCCCCATTTCCTTTTGTAACATATTATTGAGATATTGATCAAAATCACCATATTGATGATGGAATACCCTATGATAATAGCCTTTCATATCAAGTAGACTATCATGATTTCCTGATTCCACAATCCTGCCATCCTCTACTACAAGGATAAGATCAGCATCCTTAATAGATGAAATTCTATGGGCAATAATAAATACAGTATGCTTACTCTCTATTCTTGTTAGCTCCTCTTGAATTAAGGCCTCTGTCTCCATATCTACTGCAGAGGTAGTGTCATCAAGAATGATAATCGGTGGATTCTTTAGTAAGGCCCTGGCAAGAGAAATCCTTTGCTTCTGACCTCCAGATAGGCCAACCCCTCTCTCACCAACTATGGTGTCATATCCATCTGGCATCTGAAGTATGAAATCATGGGCATTTGCCACCTTAGCGGCAGCAATAACCTCCTCCATACTACAATCAGGCCTACCATATGCTATATTACCTTCTATAGTATCTGAAAATAGGAATACATCCTGCATGGCCAGTCCAATATTATCTCGAAGACTGTATAGGTCAAGGTTCTTAACATTTATACCATCCAGTGTTATCTCACCGGAACTAACATCATAAAATCTACATAGTAGATTCATTAGGGTAGACTTTCCTGAGCCAGTTGAACCTATAATACCAACAGTCTGTCCTGCCTTAACCTTAAAATTAACATCCTTTAGTATCTTCTCTTCACCTATAGAGTAGCTTACCTTAGAAAATTCAATGTCACCTCTAAAGCGTGTTCTAGTAATCGCTTTTTCAGGATTCGTAATAATCGGTTCTTCGCTTATAGTGGAGTATACCTTTTCTACAGAGGTTACAAATCTCTGATAATCATTTGCAAGCCATCCAGCCTGGCGAAGGGGGAGATTTAGCATCCATAGATAGCCACTGACTGTCACCAACTTACCTAGCGACATAGACCCTGATACTACCATAAGGCCTCCAACAAGGTATAGAATAACAGTAAGTGCATTAGCTAAGAATTCAAATGCCGGTACATACTTTTTCCAAATCTTAGCTGCATTCAGCTCAGCATCCCTAAAGCCATCATTTTCCTTATTGAATTTGGCTATTTCATAGTCCTCCTTGGCAAATGCCTTGACAACACGGTTGCCACTGACATTTTCCTGAACAAAGGTATTAAGACTGGAAAAATGCTGTCTGATGTTACGGAAGGCAGGCTTAACAGATTTAAGCTGCTTTGCTGTAACATATACGGTTAAAGGCATTACAGCTATCATACATAAAGCCAATCTGTAGTCAACCATAAATATCATCACGAGAGCGATTATAAATAACAGACTATTCTCGTATACAGAATATATAACCATGGATACGAAATGTCTAATAGCATCCATATCTCCTGTCTGCCTAGACATTAAATCGCCTGTTCTATTCGCATTATAGAAGGTGAAGTCCTGCCTCATGAATTTGCGAAATACATAGTCCCTCATAGTATAGATCATTTCCTGCGAGGTCTTTTCAAATATCATTACAAACCAGAATCTAATGGCAGTACGAAATAATGTAGATAAAATCATAATCACTATCAGGGTGGGTAGTATCTCACGATTTCCACCTACGATTACATCGTCTACTATGGTTCCTGATATCTGAGGATTAACTATGGCTGATACAGCCGTTACAGTAGCTAAAAACAAAGCAAATATCAGTCTTTTGCGGTATTTTTTCAGAAATGAAAAAACCCATTGCATTGCTGTCATATAATTCCTCCTTGGTGTGTCCGGCAGATTAGTAGCCCCTGACCTTAGGTCTTTGCTTATCTAGTACTTATCCGTATGCATTAGGACGATAACCCGAAGCAATCATCCTAATACATACGGACTAATCTGCCTATTATGAACATAATTATATAGCAACAGACCTTGGGCCTACTGCTCTCGTATACAGTATATATCATATAAGTTCAATATTAAAATGTAGATTATTACAAATCTAATGTTCTTTTTTATAAGTCTTGACTAGATATATAGAGTTAGTAATATAAAATTAGTGCTAAAATTATGTTTCATATTTATATAGAGAATGATATAATTACCTTGATGGCTTGTGTTACAGCCATAGAGAGGTGAAAAATATGGTAATAGATTATGACCTAACTTATAATGACTTTAATCCAACTGTATTTTATGTATCAAAGCTTAAGATGACCAAAAATGGCGTTTATCATGACCATGATCATGCTGAGCTGGCTTTTATCTTATCCGGTAAAGGCAGATACCTTGTAGACGGTGTTGAATATGATGTAGAAGCCGGGGATCTAGTCATTTGTAATCCTGGCGTTAAACACGCCCACATAGTCACCAATAAGGATGAGCCTACTATTGAATTTATAGCAGGTTTTTATGATTTTCATTTTAAGAACATGGCTCAAAACTCTATTGAGACTAAGGACGGTTCCTGTATCATAAAGACAGCAACTGAGCTAAAGCAGAATCTTATGATGCATTGCTATGCCATGATTGCAGAAAAAGAAAGCAGCAATGTCGGCAAATATTTCATGTTCAAAACGCATCTCATCCAGATGCTTCTACTTGTAATGCGTGAAATTGTCAGTGATGATGATTACAAACAGTCAAAATGCAGCTTTGAATCATATAATAAGAATTATGCTGTAAAACAAATCATAAATTATCTAAATGAAAACTACAATCAGAAGATATCTTTAGAGCAGATTGCACATAATATGTATCTAAGCCCTGTATATATCTCAAAGATCTTTAAGGAAGAGACTGGTGAATCTCCTATAAATTATCTAATAAAGATAAGATTGGAGAAAGCAAGAGATATATTGGTCAAAAATGAAGGTAGCAGCATAAAAAGCATAGCAAATAAAGTAGGCTATGAGGATGTCTATCATTTTAGTAAGCTATTTAAGAAATATTATGGTATCTCACCATTATACTATAGAAAAAGGGAACTGGAGAAACGAGCTTCTAACGAATAAAGTGAGGTGTTGATATATGAACATGTACGACATTATTTTCTCTAGAAAAAGCATAAGGAGCTATTATCAGGAAGCAATCGACTGGGATATTCTAGAAGACATTCTTAACTTTGCCGATAGCTTACCTATGCTTACTAAGGATATAAAGGTGGAATTTAAGCTCATTAGCAATATTGAGCAAAACCAAGGATTTAACGGACCATTTGCAGTAAGAGCACCTTATTACATTGTTCTTTCCTCCGAGAAGAAGGATGATTATCTGCTAAATGCTGGTTACCTTATGCAGCAATTAAGCCTATATATTGAAACAAAGGAGCTGGGAACCTGCTTTTTGGGTGCTGCAAGTCCTGGATGGGGTCTGAAGAAGACCATGAGATTTGACTATGTAATTGCACTTGCCTTTGGAAAATCTAAGGTACCCCTGTATAGAGATGCATTTCTTGCAAAGCGCTCTCCCGAGAATGAACTCGTAGTATATAAGGAAGAGGTATCAAGCGATATTCGCAAGATGCTAGAAGCAGCTCGTCTAGCCCCATCGGCCTACAATGGTCAGCCCTGGCGTTTTGTTGTATATAAGAACCGAATTCATATATTCGCCAAAAAGAACCCATGGTTTGCCAAACCCTTGTATAAGTTGAAAATGATCGATATCGGAATAATGCTTGCCAATATGCTTATAGCCGCCGAAGAACTCTGGCTAGATGTAAAACTGGCAAAATCAGACTCAGTAATGAACAAATCATTTCAAAATAATGAGTATGTCCTGACCTTATTAATTGGGTAAATTATCTAAACAATATAAATAAAAACAAAAATAAGAAAATTTTAAATTAAGGTATTGACAAACACAATTATCTATAGTATATTATGACATGTGCCCGGCACAAAGCAAAAGGCACAGCATAATACGCGCGAGTGGCTCAGTGGTAGAGCATCGCCTTGCCAAGGCGAGGGTCGCGGGTTCGAATCCCGTCTCGCGCTTA
>JGI24710J26742_10000145_pt1 | contig 62318 bp, 46 predicted proteins | sample BioPla2DNA2_FD_26742 | JGI IMG/M metagenome (IMG submission 26742) | reverse complement strand
TTGTGCCTCCTAAATGTCTTTTTCGTTATTAACATTCTATAGGAGCCCCGATGGCTTGCCTTATTCCATTTTCAAGTTGCGAACATCAGTCTACGTGACCACGAGACACGTAACTTAAACGATTTTGTTTATATGATGTGTTTCTGTTTGTCTCTATTATCCCAGTTATCCAATTTCTCATGGCTACCCGATTTTTTGTTGCCAATTTGTTGCCAAGGATTTGTTCTTTTCATTTCCAGAATTGGAGCCACCACGCTATTTTAATCTGATATGTCCAAAAATTGGGGTTCAGTCCAGAGTGGCCTTTTTTTAGCGCGCCAATGGCCTTACGCGAGCGCGGTTTCCAATAACTCTTATAATCTCAATTCTTCTTTGCTCTGGTTGTAATTTTTGACCATCACTTTGGCCATCATAATTCAAATATATTAAAATAGTGTGAAACGATATAGTATTTAGGCTGGTGTTATCTTGCTTTATATTTTGTTCCTCTTCCCGATCCAACCTTCTCCACATATCTTTTTTCAATTAAATTATTTAATAAATTCAAAACCTTATCTTTACCAAAACCAGTAAATTTTGAAATTTCACTACTGGATAAGACAAATCTACTTAACAATATATCAAAAATCTTTTGCTCATCAATTGTCAAAGAACCCTGTTTGTTCTCTGCAGGTAAAATAGTTACAACACTGTTTTCTGTAACATCAAAAACTGGTTGATGTTTATGATTGTAATATGCTTTTTTGATTCTTAAAATTCCTGTGCCAAATTGTTCTATAATATCCAGCCTAAAAAAAACATTGCCTATAATAGGATTACGAAGGATAGAAACATATCCTCTTATATAATCTTCCTTTGTAATACCCGCAGGTAATCCACCGGGGGAATAAACCTCTATTCTATCATCGTACATTGCTATTCTTATATGTGAGTTAACATCCCAAGTTCTATGAACTAAAGCATTGGCTACTGTTTCTCGAAAAGCCTCTAAAGGAATTAAGAATCTAGTTTTTCTTTCCATTCCTTCTATTTTTTCTATTTTATAGTATTGAGAAAATACATCTTCAGCTTCTTGTAACTGTTTTAAGACTGAAATATTAAAAATAGTTTTTCTATATTCAATTTCATCAATGGTACTTCCAAATTTAATGATGTCTATTCCTGGAAAGTTGTTATTGTCAGCTAGTAACATGGCTGCATTATTGTATTGCGAGCCCTGATTCATTAAGCCCAACGTCCTTAATATATCAATATCTTTCGAATCCTTTGATATTAGTAACTTTATATCTAATTGATCTAAAAGATATTTAAAAGATAATTTTTGATTACTAGATGGAAGTTCTTCAAAATAAAGATTCTCGCCTAGCAAAACTAACCTTCTTAATTCAACTTGATCGACTTCAACAGTAGAAGTGTCACTTCTTTTATATGCTTTTCCTTTATATAAATACGGTTTAAATAACCCTTCTTTAACCGTAAGTGTAATTACCTTTGTTTTCCTATCAATACTAAACAAAAAATCCGGCTTTGGCTTAATAGCATCATTAATTGTATTTTCAATATCTAAACATACCTGTTCCGGATTAGTAATTCCTACTGCATCGCCATCATCAGTAACACCAAAAAGAATCTCACCACCAGAGTAATTAGCAAAAGCAGAAACGGTCTTAAGAAATGTTCTGCTTACAATTTCTTTAAACTCTCTATTCTTATTTTCTTTCATATAATCACCTCATGGTTATCATAACACAAAACCGACGTAAAAAATTACGTCGGTTTTGCGTCGGTTGCATCGGTTTTTGATTTTAATCTGAAATAAATTTTGAACCTTAAACCACTCGCTATTACTCCCACTCGATCGTTGCGGGGGGTTTGCCGGTGAGTTCGTAGACGACGCGGCTGATGCGCGGTACTTCGGTGGTGATTCTGTCGGAGACGTGGCGAAGGAACGTCCAGGGGAATTCAACGGGGTGGGCGACCATGAAGTCGTCGGTTTTGACGGCGCGAAGCGCAATGGTGTAATCGTAGGTTCGGGTACCGTCTTTGACGCCGACGGTGGCAAGACCGGTCATCACGGCAAAATACTGCGAAGCGTTGCCGGAGTATCCTTGCCGTTCGACTTCTTCACGGAAGATGAAATCGGCGTCGCGGAGCAACTCGAGTTTCTCTTCGGTTATTTCGCCGATACAGCGGATGGCAAGTCCCGGGCCTGGGAAAGGTTGGCGCTCCGTCAATTCAGCCGGCAAGCCGAGGGCGCGACCGAGTATACGCACTTCGTCTTTGAAAAGGTAACGGAGCGGCTCGATGAGCGCTTTGAAGCCCATATCTTTCGGAAGTCCACCCACATTGTGGTGGCTCTTGACAACGACATCGCCGTCGCCGGATTCAATGACGTCGGGATAAATCGTACCCTGCACAAGAAAAGGCGCATCGCCAAGTTTTTTTGCTTCTTCTTCAAAAATCCTGATGAACAGCTCGCCGATGATTTTGCGCTTCCTTTCAGGATCAACGACTCCCTCGAGCGCTTCGAGATAGCGTTTTCTCGCGTCAACGAAGACGAGGGGCATATGAAAGCGATGACCAAAAACATCACGGATCATGGCGGGCTCTTCTTTTCGCATGAAACCGTGATCGACGAAGATGCAGGTGAGCTGCTCGCCGATCGCCTTATGGACAAGCATGGCAGCGACCGAAGAATCTACACCGCCGGAAAGCCCGCAGACGACTTTTTGACCGTCAGCTTTGTCGCGTATTTTGGCGATTGCTTGCTCAATGAACGCGTCAACGGTCCAGTCGGGACTGCAGCCGCATGTCATTGTAAGGAACGCGTACAATGCTTCGCGTGATTCATCATCGAATTCACAGAGAGCAAACACCGGCACGTTAACGTGTTTGGCAATGGCTTCTTTGATCGTCTCAAGGGAATCATCGACTGATGAAGTATCAGGAGAAGGAACGTCCTTTGCCAACACTGTCAACGTGCTATCGCTTGCTTTTGCAACTTCTTTCGTTGTTCTCTCACGACCAGTGCGAGTAAATGTACAAAAATTGCTTGAATCGCTTGCTTTTGCAGCTTCTTTCGTTGCTCCCTCTTCAAACGCGTTCCTAAGGGTGTTTGCGCAATCATTGTCTTCTTGGCCTGTCGGCCTTCCCGTCACAATTATCCCGCGAAGCGTGTCGGGAAAATCGCTTATCTCAAAGAATCGTTTCGTTGTCATCCGTTCGCTGTAAATGTTCCAGTCGCGAACAGCATGGGTGACTTCGCGTGCCGTATCGCCTCCGGTGTCAATGATATAGATCGTATCAAAATGATCGCGCATCCTTTTCTCTCCCGATATTTCCTCTATTTCCCTTAACGGAGCTTAAGCTCTCTCGCCACTTTATAGGTAAAAAGGCGCCTTTTATCGTTTTCTTTCATTGCTCTAGCCTCTCAAGGCACTTAGAACTCAATCCCTTTTCTTGCCATCAAACCGGACGTTTCGTAAGGGTGTTTGCGCATGGTGATTTCCGACGCATAATCGGCAACATCGATGAGGGCTTGGGATGGATTTCTCCCGGTGAGCACAACTTCCAGATGCGGAGGTTTCGTCTTTAAAAAATGCAGGACATCTTGNTCGTTCAGCATATTTAGTTCAAGGACTCCCACNATTTCATCAAAGATAACGAGATCGACTCCATGCTGAGAAGCGTTTACTGCTTGTTGAAACAGAGATTCGATGTTGCGTCGCGTTTCTTCCTTCTCTTCGTCACTCATCTGAAAGACAAATTTATTAACGGGCTGACCGGATAAAACATTTACACCGATCGTGCGAAGTGAGGAAAGTTCACCGGAAGTGCCGGGCTTTAGAAATGTCGCAAAAATCACTCGAAACTGACGGCCACGGGCACGCGTTGCAAGACCGATGCTGGCCGTTGTTTTGCCTTTTCCGTCACCGTAATAAAGATGGATAAGTCCTCGTTTTTCCTTCGGGTGCTTTTGGTCGACAGTTTCTTTCTTCTCGGTCATGTCTCGTCTCCTCTAAAAAGAACGTGTTAATAGCTGCAAACTTACATTTCTCATCCCAATCGATAATCAGCTGTAAATATGCTCTATCGTATTTTATTATAGCTCACGAGCTCGGCGTCTTTGAATGAAATAGGCCAACACAAAGAAGAAAGCAGACATTATGAAAATGAGCGGCAAGGAGAACAGCGTGTTGAAACCTCCAAGTTGCGCGAGCGCCCAACCTTGAGGGGTGTATTGACCGACGTATCGGATCCAGAAACTCGGCAGACGAATGAATGAGCCGCCTGCCATCATGGAGCAGAAAAGGAGCAAAGAGGCAGGGACAAAGCGGTCGTCGCGGCCAAAAGAAGCAAAAAGCTGGCCGATCGCGAGTAACAGGATGTACATCGCGATCATGACGGGAAAATAGTCAGGAGGTCGTTTTGCCTCCGGCATCAGGAGTCCGGTAAGGCCGACCAGAAGGAATAGTTCCATCAGTCCCGCGATCAACAAGGTAATGATCGAAGCGATGTAATCGCGTCGAAAGCCTCCGGGAAGCGCCGCCATACGAACCGTTGTAGCGCGCGATGTCGTCATCATGCGACCAAGCAGCGCGAAAATGGAAAGAAACATGACGTCAATCGCAAGATCGGGAACCTGTACCAGTCTCATGGACTGTGCCTCCGGATAATTGTGGATCTCAACTTTGACATCTCTGCCGGCATCACGTTCTTCTAATGTCGCTTGTTCCAGACGACGCATCATCGTCTGATAATCCGTCGAGGACTGAGTTGCCTCTTCCCGCGAAACAAGGTCTTCCACCAAAGCATTCTTAATCGACACCACGAGCGACGCCGTCATGAAATGCTCGCGCACCATGTCGGCGGCAAATGATCGCGAACCGGGAACAAACTCGCATGTCAACGCGTTTTCTCGTGACATTTCGCCTTTTTTCAGGTCGCCGTATCTTTTCGGAATGATGACAAGGCCGTCTATTTCGTCCCGCATCAGCATGCGTCGACCTTCACGTTCATCGACTTCAACCCAGTCCATAATCTCAGAGACCATCACATTGATCAGCTGAGCGCTTGCGGCGTTATTCGCAGAGTCGGCATAGGCGCCTTTCACTCGCGAAAAATCGTTGTCCTTTACGGTTGATCCGGCGAGCAAGGAGAGCAAGATAGGCGTCACAAGGCAAAACAGCAGCACTTTGGGATGCGCGACAAGAAGCCGAAGTTTAAGGCGGATCATTGTCAAGATATTTTTCATGCCGTGCCGCCCTTCGTTTGTCGCCTGCGAATACGCAGACTCCGTACACCTTCAGCGATGGACACCGTCAATAACCCCATAATGAGCGGTCGCAACACGGATGACCATGTGCCGGATGACGTCCGGACAGACTGCAACGCTGCGGTGACAGCGCGCATGACGGGATAAACGGGCGACCACTCGGCGATTCTCCAGAGCCAGCGCGGGAAGAGCGTCGTCGGATAAAGCACTCCGCCTAAGATTAGGACGACCATAAAAACCAGCCATCCAGCTTGGATCAGTGTGACCGGATCGGCCTTCACGCGCCCCAATGCGTATAGGACGAACACTTGTCCCATTGCGAGGAAGAAAAGCGGCCATATAACAGAAGAAGCAGAAGGAATGAAGCCGCTCTTTTCTAAGACCAAAAGCACCGGCACCACCAGCATGCACCACCAAATGATTGCCACNATGAATCGTGCCAAGGCAGGTGCCGTTCTGCCCGAGGCAAGGAAGAGGCGCTCCTCAAATGANGTATGTGCCGTCTTTATGGTGGCAGAAAGCACACCGAAGGCAGGAATCATGGCAAGGACAATCAGCACACCGGCAATAGAATGAATAACGACGTCGTATCCTTTGACTTGAGTTGTTCTCGCGAACTGGAAGCGCCCGACAAATTCAAACGCTGTACGCAATGCGTATTGAGTTGTCTGATCCCAGCCTTTATCGTCGTCACCGGTTATCTCGGCGTAAAGCTTCTGGTAGCCGTAAAGACCGCTATAAAGTTCGCGTCCAGCGTTTTCAAATCGCCGGATCAAATCACCGATTTTGGCCGCTTCATCAGGTGTGCGTGGATTCAGCCAGATCTCAATGGGTTGCATCGCCGATCCAGTTCGCGCTTCTTCGAAAAAACCGGACGGCAAGAAAAAGACGAGAACAATTTCATCGCTTTCGAGACGAGTTAATGCTGTTTTCAGGGAGTCTTCGTGCACATTTTTGACATATGGAACGGTAAGAAAATGCTCGCGCGCTAATTTGCCGAGGATCGAATGATCCTCATCGACAATCGACATTGAGACGATCGCCATCGGCGATGACTCTTCGTTCGATTTCTGTCGTGCCTCTTTTAAAGCGGAAAGAAAAAGAAATGCAGCACCGGCAATGACAAAAATAACGAGCAAAAAGATCAACATCAGGCGGCCGGAAAGCTTGAACTCGCGGCGACAGAGCGCGCCAAATGTGACGAGACGCCTACGCATCTTATACAGCCCGGTTTTGCTTTTACGGATCATGCTGCCGACTCCAGACGCGTCGCCTACGGTGTCGCTCCGGCGCTTTCATCCGAGAGGACGCTCTTTTGCATCGGCATGTCGTCAGACCGGACGGCACAATTTGTTCTCGCGCTTTCGTCCGAGAGAACGCTATGATGTAGCGCTCTTGCCGCCCCCGACGAGGAGGGGCAGCGGTTGATATTTTCGTCCAACAGAGCACCGTTTTTCAAAAGTAAAACACGATCGCACAGATTGTGGATGAGTGTTGCTTCATGGCTTGCAACTAAGATAACTTGCCCGCGCGCACGGCACGCTTTCAGCCTCTCCACCATCATGTCTCTGCTGGCATCGTCGGCACCCGCGAACGGCTCGTCGAGCAGCAAGATCGGCGGATCTCCCAAAAGTCCGACGAGCAAGCTGCACCGGCGTGCCATTCCGCCGGAACATTCGTTAATTTTTTTCGAAAGAAAAGAGTTGATAAGCGGATCCTGCTCAGCGATCGATACCCAACGCTTCCGCTCGTTCTTCGGAAATCCGCGCGTCGCCGCCCAAAAAAGCAGCGTTTCACGCACCGTGAACCGCTCGTCCAGCGCCAACTCCTGCGGAACGTAACCTATCAGCGATGACCAGCGCATACGGTTATTTTGTGTCTCCGAAGCAAAGCGAACCTCTCCTTCATCGGCCGGCACAATGCCGGCAATGATTTTCAGGAGGGTGCTTTTTCCTGATCCGTTTTCGCCTTTGAATCCAAAGATTGTTCCACGTGGCTGTACAAACGAAATATTTGAGAAAACGGGGTGTGCGCCCCAGCTTTTGCCGAGGCGCTCCACCACAAGATAATTATTATGAGGCAAGATACATGCGTCCTTCTATGCCTGCTTTTGCAATGCAGACTTCACGTTCTCCTAATCCGAATACGGGAAAAGCGCTTCCATATCGATGCCGAGTTCGTTTAGGGCCTCTTGGAGATTTTCCATCACCGACGGGTCTAAGAACAGCTCTTCGAGTTCGTATACGTCCTCAACATAAACGCCGTCCTTCGGAAGAGATCTTTTGCCGACATTGATATCGGAGGCGGCAGGAATGTGCGTTTCCGTTTGCAGTTCAATCTCAGCATTGAAGCCTTCGAAGTCGCCTTTGATCCTTATATTTAAGACTTGATAGGGCTTTCCGCCTTTTTCCGCAACGGAGCCTTGTATTGTCGTCGCGACGTCGCTGAAGTCATCTGTTGGCGCTGTAATTTCAATCTCGCCTTCAAAGAGGAGCATCGTGTCTTTCCATGAAAAAGACAGATCTTCGAATATAACCGTCAGAATCTCTTCCGTGTCTCCGAAGCTTTGAACATAGAACGTGAGTTCACCTGTTTTGGCTTTATCGCTCGTTTCCTCATAGGTGCTGACAATATCAACACCGTTATATCCTTCTTCAACAACGGCGGAGAAGCGGCAGGCATGACGATCTCCTTCTCGAACGTGCATCCAAGACATCGACGCGCCTTCAATCTCGTCTTCGCCTTCTCCTTGATAAGCTGAGAGCGACCAGCCGCAGGGCTGATTTTTCCCGTTGACATATAAAATACGGCGCACGCCGCCTTCGAAATCTTCGCGTTCTTCTTCAATTTTCTCGATGGCATCATCAATGATTCCATCGATGTCCAGACCAACGCCGCTTTCCATCGCAACCACGGATTCGATCAGCGCTTTGATGTCGTTATTTTTCTTGCTGTACTGGAGCAAATCTTTCATGAAGTCAATCAATTTATCGGGTTTCAGCTCCACGGTATACTGATCAAACTTCTCTGTGATGCCTTCAACAGTGACCGATTTGCCTTTTTCGAGCACGGGCTTGTCTGCATATTTGAAGAAAATATCGAGAACATCGTTGATGATCTTGTCCATGTTTTCGCCGGTAAACGGCTCCATCGTCTCTTTCACTTTTCCCATCGCGCCGGACGACATGCCGAAATCGAGATCCATTTCGTATTCGATATCTTCATAGGACATGAGGAGCGGACGGTCGATAATGTCGGGAATTTCGATGACAAGGTGTTCATCAACATTGTAAACGGTCATTGACAGTGCATCGGACGGATTCCCTTTAACACCAAGGCCGACGGTGGTTTCAAAAAGAAGATCATCCGTGCTTGAATCGGTGGCTCCTTCGACATGCAGGCGTAAATTCGAGATTGTCTCAAGGATCATCGAGAAGCTCGGTCCAAATATATCCATGTCCGGGATATCGAGATTTAAACTGATATCGGAAATGAAGCCCGTTTTATCCGCTTTGGAGAAGTAGTCCATGGCCTCCTTGAACGGAAAGAGTGCTTCACCCTCAGAAATGGTGAATACTTCACGCTCTGCTTTCTCCCATTTTTTCTTCGTAGAACCAAATAGGCCCGTTCCAAAGACGAGGAAAAGAACGATCGCAGCAACGACAACAACGGCCACCGCCGGAATAATCCAGCGTGTTTTTTTCTTTGGAGGCTTCGGCGGTTCCCCATAAGGAGCGCCGGGATAGCTTGGCTGCTGCGAGGCCGTCGCTGCATATGACGGCTGCGCTTGAGGGCCGCCATAGGGCGGCTGTCCAGTATACGCCTGTTCCGGCTGCTGCGCAGGCGCGCTTCCATACGGTTGTCCCGGATAGGCGGTCGGTTGTGCCGGAGCGCCTGCGTAAGGCTGATAGGGCGGCGGTGTCACATAAGGTTGTGGTGATTCCGGTTCGGTATATCTCGTACCGCAAGTAGTGCAGAAAATCGCGCCATCCGGAAGAGGGGCACCACATGATGAGCATTTTCTCATGGTCTTTTCTCCTGACTGTGTAATAGGATGCCTTTTTCGCAAGGAAAAAGGCGGCATGAAATAATTATAACACTCAGGCCTGTCAAAAAAACCATCAGCGCTCCACTCTTTACCCATGAAGAGGAGTGCTGATGGCGAAACCTTTTGAGGTCGTGTTAATCATTGGTCGTCCACTTATTCATCGACGACTCTGTTTTATCTGTCATTGAAGATCAGATGAGCGGTTCGTATATTTTCCACGAAAGCGCGAGCTCCTCGTGCTTTCGTCATCTTTATGTTTCTTCTGTCGCTACGATATTCCTTTTAAAGAAACCACATCATGAACAGCCCGTCGTTTCGCCGCAGTCTAGGCACACTTTGCACGTTCCGTTGAGAACGAGACGTGTGCTGGAACAATTCGAGCAGATAGATCCGTCGTAGAGACGCTCACCGATCTCTTGAGTATCTGTTGCGCCTTTTGTGATGAGATCCGCCATGCTGATCTGCCGCTTGACGACCGGTTTAATGACCCCGTTTTCCANCTTTGGCCGGACTTGCACGCGAGAATAATCTCCGCCCTCAATGTCGAGGACTTTGCTGATGAGGTCCGAAACNGAGGAACAGTATTTGATGTACGGATGCCGCTGAACAAACCCGTACGGCTCAAATTTCTGNCCGCGCAACATTTTCGAGATCGCTGCAGGCTTGATGCCATACTGCAACATAACGGAAATCGTCTTTGACAGCGAGTTGAGAAGTCCTGTGATCAGTGTGCCCTCGCGGTCGGTCGTCATGAAGAGTTCTTGGATTTCGTTGTTCTCATCGCGGTTCACCGTTATGTAAACTTTAACGTCCTCGATTTGCGCCGGATGGGTAACGCCCATGCGAATACCTTGCGGCTTCATACGAGCGCGAATATAGTCGGCGCGTTCCAAGTCCTCTTTACATTCTGCAAGTTTGTTCCGGGCGTCTCTAGCGTAATTCAAAAGATCGTGATACGAGAGATCTTCAAGCGGCGCCTCTCCGTTGTCTCCGCCACTCAGTCGAAGGTTGAGCGGCTGCGCGAATTTAGAGCCGTCGCGGTATAGTGTAATACCCTTGATCCCGAGTTTCCAAGATGTGAGGACGACGCTTGCGAAATCTTCGACCGTCGCTTCTCCGGGAAGGTTGACGGTTTTAGAGATGGCGCCTGATATGAGCGGCGTGATGGCCGCGACCATACGGACGTGACCAAGGTAATGAATATACCGCTCTCCGGTGCCACAGCGGTTAGCCGTATCAAATACGGGAAGGTGCTCTTCGCGAATATGAGGAGCGCCTTCGATTTTGCCGTCGATAACCATGCCGTTCTCATCTTCTCGCAAGATGTAATCCATGATGTCGGCGCATTCGCGATCGGAATAGCCAAGCTTCTTAAGGCCTATCTCCACGATCGGATTGACAAGTTTCATATATCCGCCGCCGGACAGCTTCTTATAAACGACGTGTGAGAAAAAAGGTTCGATGCTGGTCGATGCGCAGTCCATGGCGAATGAAATGGTACCCGTTGGCGCCATTACTGACACTTGGGCGTTCCTATAGCCGTATTTTTCGCCCCATGCTTCCGCATTGATCCAGCATTCTTTAAGCGCATCGACAATAGAATGAAATTGCATACGCTCCAATCGGGCGTGGTCGATGACAGGCAGGCAGTAACCGAGGCCTTCGGGCTCGTCGTCGCGCACACCTGCCGCACGGCTGTGGTTGCGTATCACGCGGAACATATGTGATTTATTGATCTCAAAATACGGGAACGGGCCATTTTGTTTTGCCATCTTGGCGGACACCGCGTAACTTTGACCGGTAAGGATGCCGGCAAGGGCGCCGCTTAAAGCGCGCGCGTCTTCCGAATCGTACGGAATACCTGCGCTCATAATCAGAGAAGCAAGATTGGCCAGACCGAGGCCGGTCGCGCGAAATGCCCACGTTTTTCTCGCGATGGCTTCCGTCGGAAATTGACCCCAGATAATAGACGCTTCCAATACGAGCTGCGCGATGTTGATGAGATGAATATAACTATCGACGTCGAAGGTGCCTTCTTTTGCGTCGTAAAAACGCAGGATGTTGATGGACGCGAGATTGCAGCTGGTGTCATCGAGAAAGGCATATTCGCCGCAAGGGTTCGTCGAATTGATGCGGTTGTGCTTCGCGCCGACGTCGCCGTCCTCGCCGGCCGGACAGGTGTGCCAAGCGTTGAACGTATCATCGAATTGCGGCGCCGGATCGGCGCAACGCCAAGCGGATTGGTTGAAAATATTCCACAAATGGCGAACGGACACTTCTCGGTCGACGCTGTTGTCACGTCGTCCGCGAAGCCATGTCGTCGCCTCCGGAAAATGATCGAGCGCTTCTACCTTGCGCATGAAATCATCACTGAATCGCACAGAATTATTGGAGTTCTGACCCGACACCGTCTGGTACGCTTCGCCGTCAATGTCAGCGTCATAGCCCATTTTTGAGAGCGCGATGACTTTGTCTTCCTCATGCGCTTTCCACGTGATAAATTCCTCTATTTCAGGATGATCGATGTCGAGGCAGACCATTTTGGCGGCGCGCCTTGTCGTACCGCCCGACTTGATCGCTCCCGCGTTTCGGTCAAGACCTCGGAGAAAGCTCATAAGTCCTGAGGATTGACCGCCCCCGGAAAGCGACTCGCCCTCTCCGCGAATAGCGGAAAAGTTAGATCCCGTACCCGAGCCGCCTTTGAAGAGCTTCGTTTCCGTCACATAACCGTCCGAAATCGAGTGCGATCCCAACAACTTATCTTCGTAGGAAATAATGAAACATGCCGACGCCTGTGTGCGCGTGTAGTCGTCTTTTGACATCACGACCTCGCCGTTCTCTTCATCGTAGTAATAAAGCTGGTTTTGGCCGCCGGGAATCCCGTATTTCAACTTGAGGCCGGTGTTAAACCACTGTGGCGAGTTGGGCGCGAACATCTGCGAGAGCAAAGCGTAGACGAGCTCGTCGTAAAGAATATCCGCCTCTTCGCCCTGTGAGATCATTCCCTCCTCGATAAGCGCTTTTACCCAGAACAGAACAAGACGATCAGCAACCTGCTTCATTGAATGTTCATACCCGCGCTCATCCGGCACGCCGGCTTTTCTGAAATATTTCGACGCGATGATGTCGCACGCCTGTTGGGAGTAGTCCTTCGGAAACTCCAGACCTTTCATATCCGTTAGAATTTTACCCGTCTTATAGTCCTTTAGCGTGACATCGACGGTTTTCCATTCAAACAGATCAAAAACGGAACAATGACGCGTCTCTATTTCCTTAGTAAAATGACGCTTGATTATGGGCGACAGAACACTCATTCTTACGTTTCCTCTCTTACTTTTTCCATGAAAGATGCAAACTCAAGGAGCTGTATCATAAACCACTTTATATTGGGTGTCAATTAAGATCTTACTACTACATCTTGTGTCTTATTATTACAGGATCGTGACAGTTCCGATAAAGGAACATCTCATTTTTAGTCCCTTTAAAGCTTATCCATGTCTCATCCATGTAGAGGCTGTTTCCATCACAGTCGCATAAAGTAGCGACAGAGCGCCTTTGCGGCAAGGTGCGCCAAGTGGAAACAACCGAACTTGCGATGACACCCACGCCAACCGCTGTTAGGTAAAAAAGAGATAAAAAAGACAACGTAGACTTTTTTTTGTATAATTTTCTATAATATGCGTTTCTTGTCGAACGCGCGCCGGGCCGATTATAGGTAACACGTCACGCAAAGAAAGGCTTGAATTGTGTATTGAATGTACATGAATAATGATTCAGCTCAATTGAAAAGTGTGCATACGACTCACCGGAGTGCACTGTTTGTGATCACAGCTCTCGCACTTGTTCTTTTGCTCATGTTGTCCTTGTTGTCCGCTTGTAGGAAAGGTCAATCGCTTACAGGTACGTGGGAACTCACCTCATCGCAAGAAGAAGGCTACGTGGTCGGAATGATCTTTGAATTTTCGTCCGACGGCACCCTTTACATCTCCCCCGGAAGCGCTCCCATACCGTCGGACGACCAGGTGTCGTTAAAAAATGTTCAGGCAAACGATCGACTGACGTATACCTCAAGTCGTTCCGGCAGCCTGAAGATATTGCTCCAACTCGATAATGCGGAAACGATCTCTTTTGCTATGAATTACGAAATCGAAAATGATCGTCTCATCATCACCGATCGCGATGATGTTCAGCTAATATTTCGAAGAGTTAATTAAACCGTTTCACATACAATAATAAAGAAAACGAGGAAACGACGCCTTCCGACGTCATTCGTCTTTCTTCAATTCGTGTAATATCGCTTCCCTTGTATTGGGTACACCTTCCAACATCACACAGAAGAGCGCTTGTTCCAGTTTTTTGCCAATTGTTCTGCCTTTATAACCTGCATCCAACATATCCTGCCCATCAACGGCAAGATCCTGGAGCGTCAAGAATTCTCCCTGTGCCAGAAGTTGGCGCGCTTTTTGATCGATATGATCGATGTAGCTGACGTCACCGGTCTTTATACTCTCTTTAGAACTCTCTAGATAGTTTCCCGCTTTAGAACTCTCTAGATAGTTTCCCGGCAAAGCAGCCATCGCGTCGGCGCGACGAAGCGCGAGCACCTCAAAAAAAGATTCCGGTTGAAGAACATGCATCGCCATCAGGATCGAGCGTCGTTGAGGCGTGATGATAAGCGCTTTTGCGCCGGTCAGATGAACGACCCGATCAATCGTCGCGTTGTCAAATCGCAGTTCTTTTAACGAAGATGTAAGTTGTGCGGCATCTTCCCCAAGATCGTAATAAAACGCGGCAAGTCGCATGTCCGGATCCTTCTTAACGAACTTCAAGCGCCTGAGAGACTGTTCGTAAAGATTGCTTCTCTGTAGTTTATCGATGCCGGGGATCACATCGCTCAATACGTTTGCATACTGCGACATGACCTGCGCTGCGCCCGTCCCTTGAATCAAACGAACCCACTCCTCCCGTATCCTTTCGCGCGCGACAAACAAAAGTAACGAAGCGTTTTTCACCAACGCTTCTGAACATGCATCATCGATCGTGAATTGGAGTTCAGAGCTCAAACGAAGTGCTCGTAAAATGCGAAGAGCGTCTTCTTTAAATCGTTTATCAGGGTTTCCGACAGCACGAACCACGCTTCGTTTCAGGTCGTCGAATCCGCCGTGAGGGTCTAAGAGACCTCGTTTATCATTCCAAGCGAGTGCATTGATGGTGAAATCTCGGCGTGAAAGATCTTCTTCAATCGTTTCTGAATACGTCACCATCGTGGGATGACGGTGATCCGCGTAGGCACCATCCCTTCGAAAAGTAGTCACCTCGAGCGACAAATCTTCCACGAGGACAGTGACGGTACCATGTTGAATGCCGGTAGGAACAACCTTATAACCGCCTAGTACGCACTCAATTTCCTCCGGGCGTGCCGCCGTCGCCAAGTCTATATCGAACGTTTCTCTTGCTAAAAAAAGATCGCGAAGAAAACCGCCAACAACAAACGTTTCGAATCCTTGTGCTTCAAGACGTTGCATCACCTTCAAAACAGCCGGAGGCACGGCATTGCACACCTTATCCATGTTGATCCTTATGCCGCTCAGGCGAAAAGATCGAAATAATCGGCTCCGGTTCAAAAACAACGTCATTTGTTTCTTCGTCAAAAGCTTTGATCTGTGCTAACGCATAGATTTCGTAGCCGCGTTCACGAAGATTTTGTCCGCCCGGCTGAAACGTTTTCTCTATGGCGATACCAATACCCTCAAGCATGGCGCCAGCATGCGTGACAAGATCGACTAGCGCCTGAAGAGCACAACCGTTAGCAAGGAAATCATCAATGATCAGCACATGATCCTCGCTTGTCAGGAGACGTTTAGAAACAGCGATTTTATATGTTTTTTGTTTCGTGTATGAATGAACAATCGACTGATGTCGCTCGCCCGTAATATTGTGACTCTCGTATTTCTTTGCAAAAAGCAAAGGAACGCCGAATCGTTCCGCTACAAGAGCGGCTAGCGCGATGCCTGATGCTTCAAGGGTCAGAATTTTGGTAATCGGCCGTTCGCCAAAATAGCTGTGCCATTCTTCAGCCATCTGCTTCATCAAATCAATGTCGACCTGCTGATTGAGAAAGGCATCGACGAGAAGAATATTTCCCGGCAACACGCGCCCTTCCGTGAGAATTTTCTCTTCTAATGCCTTCATGGCTTTCCTTTCTAAACAAAGACATTCTGCGGAAAAACAAAGGCCACTTCCTGTTCCGGTTGTCAGGTTAAAGCGGCCTTTTCATATCGATCATCACCTTTAGAGGCTCTTAATATTGAAGTTGCTTGTGCCCCGAAAAGAGTCATTTCCATAGAGAAATGACATAATCGAGACTGTTAATCTGCCATAGACGGCACCGTATCCACATCTAGTCGCTTAATAAGCGATACGAGATGATCTGTTCACGATCTTTTTCGTCCTCTAAAAAAGAGCCTGTTCGCCATTACAGTATTTCAAACGATGAATTCTATTCCTTCGGTCTTTGATTTGGATCGTGATAATAGTGTGACGGATCGTACTGTGAAGGCAGCTCATAACTCGGCGACTGTTGCTGTTGCTGTCTTTGCACGTCAAACGGATCGGATCCTCCTTGACTCGGCTGAGGCTGATAGGGAGGCTGACTTGGCGGCTGTCCATAAGGAGGCTGCTGAGGAGGGTAACCCGGTTGCTGGTACGGCGGTTGTTGATACGGAGGCTGTCCATAAGGAGGCTGCTGATATGGCTGTTGTTGCGGCGACCCATATGTCCCCTGATCATAATATGGACCGTATTGTCCTTGCCCGGGGTAACCCTGTGTCGGCTGATAACCTGGAGGCGCATAGCCTCCTGCCATAGCACTCGCCTGCTGTTTATTCAGAATCGCACCCACTAAAATGCTTGCTGACAAGAAAAGACCAATGAGCGAAAAAACGCTAAACGCCGAAATCAAGTTTATGAGCCCAAACACGGAATATATGATGCCGACGACAAGTGGAAACGTCGTGCGCTGTAGATCTCTCTTGCGTTTTAGACACTGCACGGCGAGGTAAATGCCGACAACGCCCACGATAGCCACCAAGATGCCTGTCCATGTCCCGAGAACGGCAAAAGCGCCGCCCATTGCGCCGGGAATGACATTCAGATCGTCATCGAATTCTCCGCTGATCATTAGATTCGACAAGAAACCGCCAAGCATGCCGACGCCGACCGCAATTAAAATGCCCATTAGAACGGCAAGGCTAGACGTTACGATCTGCCCTATAGAACCAATGGAAATCCATACTTCGCCCTTTGTTTTATTCATACGTAAACCTCCTGAATACAGGTGTGCCGGTTAGTACCGGATTCCTTTTTAAGATCTTATTTTATTATACATGAGCATAAGCGTTTTATCGTCTATTCGCCACTGACAAAACGTCAGGAATGTGCGCTCTTTCTATAGCTGCCCGTATCGATCTTTTTCCTTTAAAGGCACGACGACGTCATCGCCACGCGTTCCCTTAACGAATAACGCCTTTATTTTCCGTTTGCTTGTTTTCGCTTGAGAAAAAAGCCAAGTAAGGCGATCAAGGCATAAAAACTAAATATACCTATATTGAGCAAGAACAGCTGTAGCGTGCTCCCTTTTGCGAGGAACTGATAATCCAGCGGTGTGATAAATAGCGAAAATACGCTCATCAGGGCAAATCCCATCGAGAAATCGTTCATCACCGGAGATTCCAACTCGGGATCGCTCGTCTTTAATAATGTAATGCCGGTAATCATGACGCCGGTATTGACACCCCAACTCATGATCGCCCGCTCAAATGCATAATTGTCTTTGAAGGCGCGACGGTAGAGCGGAAATGATACGAAATACGTCGCGAAAAACCCGATCACACACATAATCAAAATAGGTACGATAAATATCGATACGGCCTTGATCGGTATCGTTATCATGGCCGCTATGATCGCAATCTCTGAAAGTGCACCCGTAATTCTAGACTTGACTTTCGTGTCGATTAACCAATGTAACTTCAATTTCAGCAAAATATAATTGATGCCGTACATCATCAGCATCGCATAGAACCAGACAGGAAGGTAAAGGGTCGGAATCCACACCCGCATCCGGCGAGAAAACAAAATGGCGAGCGCCGATGCCACAAGGAGCAATCCAAGATGAACGGAAAGAGTCTCAATCGAGTTTCCTAAGGTTGTCTCGCGACCGAGACTGTTCTGTGCCTGAATATCAGTCGTATATCCCTGAAGAGTTTCACGTGAAACACCCTGCTTCATGCTTCGCGCCTGAAGTTGCCCTTTTCGTGAGGCACGGTTAATAAAGATAAGCCCGAATAACGTTCCGCCAATCAAGCCAACCGTCGCGGTCGTAAGTGCAACGCCCTGCGCCGTGTTCCACCACGGCAATCCAAAATCTTGAAAAATGGGGCCTAGCGCAGTCGCTGTGCCATGTCCTCCGGCAAATCCTTGACCCAATTCATAACCGAATGTTCGGTAAAGCCCCGTATCAGGACTGACAGCCGTAACGGCCATATTCACACCGTAGCCAACAAGGTATTGAATGCTTCCTCCCAAAGAGAATAAGCCGGTCATCATGAGCACCGTCGGAAGCATCGCTCGCAAACGACCTTTTGTCTTTTTATCGTCCATAAACATGCCAAGCGGTGAAGCGGCAAACACGGGAATAATAAGAATCGTAGGAAGCACTTGCCAGAGAAGTGTCCATTCTTCGTAAAAGGGAAGCGGAGCGCGATCACCCCAGAGCTGAGGCCCCAGCAAAAGTCCGATAAACCCGCCTATGACTGACGCAGGCAGCATCCAGCGTCGAAAAAGCGCGACTTTCGCACGTAAAAAAGCGCCAATGAACAAAAAGCCGAAGAGTACCGCAAGCGCGACGAGACCATTCTGAAATGCTTGTACGTTCATTACAAATTATTGCCTCCTATTGTTCGTTGGCCATTATGAAAAACCGCATTGATTTTCTTCTTAACTGTTGGCTCCTGTGTCACGTTTTTTCACAAAAATAATACCGTTCGGGATCATCACAAATCACGCGCCATCCAAACATGAACAACTGAATGATTGTCGGGAATAAAAGGCTCTCCTATTTTCGAATAGCCAAGATTTTCATAAAAAGGCACAACGGTAATGCGTGCCATCAAGCGAATGCTTTTTTTATTCCGACGCCGCGCCTCTTCTTCAAGCCGGAGAATGATGGCCGTTCCTATGCCGGAACGTCGCCATGTTTCGTCTACCACAACATACCTAAGCAGAGCGTCCTTCTCCGATGAATCTTTCAATGTCGCCATCGCGATGAGCTGTTCACCATAAAATGCGCCGAGGATACAGTCCTCATTCTCACGCGATAGATCATCCTCCGCGATTGATTTTCCTAACGGCCTGCGGAGAATTTCATGGCGTATGAGAAGAGTCTGCCCATAATCGTCACTATCTGTATCGATTATCCTGAAATTGAGTTGATCGAGTTTGCCGCTTTTGTCCGCCATACCTATCGTCCTCCTGCAGTAGAATTAACCGTTCTCCTACAAAAGCATTGATCTTCTATTGCCTTCACTATTCTCGTATCATACCGCTAAACACAAAAATCATAAAGAATGAAAATTTGCCTTACGCTACCTGTCCTTCATGACTCATCGGTGTAACAAATTCCTTGATCCGCATTGTCAACTAAAATGCATTGACATGCGAAACGCATATAAAAATAAGTTACAATGATGGCATCTTCCGTAGAAACTGTCACTTAAACGCGTGACGCAGGACAAAAAAGACCACATGAAAACTTTGACTTCTAACTTCTTATCTTTCGCAAGGGTCGCTCTTTTCCTCCTTGTTGCAATGCTTCTTTTCCTGATGACTGTCGTGCCTGTGAAAGCCGTTGCTTCTGAAGCTCTGCGGACAGGTAAAATCAACGACATCCCCTTTTCTCTGGAAGGCGTCACACTACACTCCACGACAGCTTGCGTGCGCGTTTACCTTGATGGAGAAGCTGTTGATCTTGTTGACTTTCGAAAGAATGAGCCCGTGTATACCGCATCACTTACTAAAATGATGACCCTCTATACGGCGAATAGATTAATGGATGAAAAGGGAATCGACCCTTTACAATCGGTGACAGTAACTGCTTCAGACCTTGAGGGGCTTTACGAAATGGATGCCTCCATTATGGGTTTGAGCGCGGGAGAGACGCTGCCCTACAAAGACATCTTATATGGCTTGATACTTCCCTCCGGGGCAGACGCAGGACGCCTCCTGTCGCGGACACTTGCCGGAAACAACGAGGCCTTCATTGAGGCGATGAACGAGGATGCCTTAGCGCTCGGGCTTAACGCATCGCATTTTACGAATACATCAGGACTTTTTGAGCCTGATAATATTTCTACGATGAGCGATATGACGACCCTGCTTCATGCTCTCCATGAAAATCCTTTCCTTAGAGAGATTATCTCCACACGTATTTATCGGACAAAACCTACAAACATTCGACCCGGCGGCTATACGCTCACCCACACGATCGTCACAACCGGTACGTTAGAGGGTATTAACACGCAGCATATCGAGGGCGGAAAAACAGGCTCTTTGCAAGAATCCGGTTATTGTCTTGCGTCCTATAAAACATTCGGTGATGCTCTTGTCGTCATCTCGACGACGGGCGCATACCGTCGAGGTGACAACTTGCGAGACCACAACGCTTTTTATAACGCCCTCCAAGAGCAATGGCCCGCTGACGGATCTCACATTACCCTTTCTGGCGCGCCGGAAGCCGCGCCTCTTGAAACGAACAAGCCGACTGCCAACAAAACAGAATCTCCGGAAACGACGACAGCTTATCCCGCTAATTCCTTGAATGAGGAGCCTTCTCTATCCTCCTCCGACGGACGGAAAGCTATCCAAACCGTTGGGATTATTCTGGCGTCGCTTTTGCTCGTTCTTTCATTAGGTTTGTTAGTGAGTTTAATTTTGCGTAACAAAAAAGAAGATGATGAAAGAGAACGTACCCGACGGCGTTTTTAGATACGAGCGTTATCACTCGCCTTCCGTTATTGCTTCCGCCGATTCATCTGACTCATCCGCTTTATTCGTATATTGACCGAGAGAACTGTCGCACACATCGACGTGGTCTTTATCCGAAGGTGCGTCTTTTCGCGTCTCGCGCTCGGAATCGTCAATCTCAAAGACTTCTACATAAGCCTTCATTTCTTGCATAAGGGTCTGCCCTTGACTAATATACGTTCGATAGCTCAAACATTCCTGTTCCAGTTGCTTTTTTTCTTCTCTAAGCGATGCAACCCTTTCTTCATGTGCACGCTCTTCATCGCGATGACGGGCACGAAAAAGAAAAAGTTCCTGTTCAGCGCGAACACGAGCTTCACGTACTATATTTTCTCCCTCAAGACGCGCTTCGTAAAGAATTGCCTCTGTATGGTTTAACGCTTCTTCTTTGTCTTTATAATCCTCAAGCTTTTTTACCAGCGCTTCTTTCTCTAACACAAACGCATTAAGTTGTTTTTCGAGCGCTTCTTGTTCTTCCTGCGCGTCAGATAAAGCTTTTTTGACATCTTCAAGTGTTATGTTCTTTCTAACGAGTTCATCCATTAGAGTGCTGTTTTCTTCGTCAAGCGCGATGATCTGTTCTTGAATCACCGCATAATGTTCTTTGAAGCAAACTGCGTCTTCCTTGCCTTCCGGTTGCGTATCAGACGACTCATCGACAATTATTCTCTCTTGTGTTTGCCCGTCCTTGTTATCCGCTTCAGAAACAAGATCCTCGTCTTTCTCTTGAGGCGCTTTGCTCAGAAACTTTTCCGCATCTTCACTTGCGCTAACAGTGTCCGCTTCACCCTCTTTTGCGGCATCACCGTCTTTAGATGAGGATGCTCTCGCGATTTCTTGTTCCATCAGGCTCATGGCGTCTTTCAGCTCTTTCAACTCCTTTTCAAGAGCGGCAATTATTGTGCGTTCGTTCTCAACAGCATTATCACAGAATGTTCTCGCACGAACCAAAAGATCCTTAAACTTTTTGTAGACATCGGTTTTGTCATAGCCAAACATTGCTGTCTTGATCTCAAGCTGTTTGACAAATTGGACCATTTCTTTATCAAATTGATATTTGACTGAAGTCTCTCGAGTTTCCATAAAGCGCTCCTGTTGTTTTATTTATGTACTCTTTTACTCGTACTGCAATTCGCACTGTAACGTCATCCGTCGCTCGCCAAGACATGCTTTGCCTTTAGCTCTTCTCTTGCGTTGGCAACCCGAAAGCATCATTCTTTTCGTTGCCTATTTATTAGCGTCATAATACCACGATGTGTCGTATCATCTTTCTTAACCGCTCTTGCTCTGTTAAGTCGCGGAAGCACATACAACGCTGCCGCGATCAGCAAGCCCGCAATGGTCATCAAAAGCCCGGTATAGAAACCGTCAGGTATAAAATGCGCTACTATTGTGTGCTCACCGACGCTCAAGGGAAGCATCATAAAGCTGCCGCGCACGTTCTCACTGGATACAGGAATGCCATCAATCTCAAAACGCCAACCAGGATTCCACGTTGTGGGGAGAAAAAGATAACCGTTTTCGGGTGCCTCTATTGTTCCCGAGAACGATCCTGAAGAGAAATGCTCCATACGCAACGGATTCTGTGACAGTCGTTGACGTGTTGCCTGCCAAGCCGGTTCATTTAAGCGCCCTACATAAGCACGGAAGGTACCGTCAACTTGCCGATCAGAAGGCATTCGAACGCGGAAATGAATCTGTGTGCCCTCCTCCAGATAGCCCATATCGCCAATGCCGTTCTTCTGCGACCCCAGGTGAAAGAACTCCTGATCTCGGATAAATCCATTGGCATAATTGATCCGACATGACTCATCTTCCCAGAAAACGTAGTATTGCCCAGCTTCGGTAACGTCATACACTAAAAATGCCCATTCATCATTTCCCGCTTCTCTCAGCACATGGAATGAATACAAGTCTTCACGCCGGGCAACATAGCATCCTTCAACATTCCATGTGTCAAACGGTTCTTTTATCAGCACATTCATGTTGCCGCCAAACGACGTCACCAATCGATTTTGCACATCTAATGCGTCAACCGGCATTTCCTCCGTATTGAGTACCATTGTTTCACGTGAAACAAAATAACCGAAGGGAAGAGCATCCGGGTTCTTCAAGAGTTTCACGACTTTCCCGGAGGATATTTCCTGCCTAATGCGATCATCAAAGATCCGGTCGTTCCTGACAATAAGGTGATCAATGGACAACAAGCTGTCCATGACGATCGTCGACTCTTTATACTGAAAACTGTTCACGCCATTAACGGGGTAACCAAGATCTTCAAAGAACGAAATCGAAGATTTCGGGAATGGCGAGCTAAAGAGCGAGAAGCCGGGATAACCAAAAAGCATCGGATCATTGACACAGGTATCAGGCAACATCTCGGCACGCCATGGCTGTCCGACATGATCTATGCGAAGCTGCCTCACATAGTCCGAGACTTCACGTGCGGCATCATTAGCAAGGTAATATTGCCGATCTCCCAGAGGCGCCACTTTCTGATAAAGCGAAGCGCTCGTAAAACCATGGAATAACAACTCAAAAGCGACGAGAAAAAAGAGAGCTAAAGCCGCTTTGCGATGGGCTATTTTTGCTCTTCGTGCGGTGGAATCCGTCTCCGGTAACCGGATAAAAGAAACTCCTGAAACATGGCGAGCAATCCATGTCCTTCCACGGCGCAAAAGATGATCGGGTGCTCGTTGGGACATATTAGAGTTGCGGCGAGGCATCTGTTTCTTTGTATTTTTGCCGCTTCTATGTTCTCTTGTTTTCTCTCTGCCTTTATGAAGTAAAAATCCTCTCCGATGACGAGCTGATCCCTTGAGGTGTTTGCTTATATAGTGAACACCCTTCGTTGGCTTCGACTCTTTCGGTTGATCTTCTTCAAACGGCTCATATTGACGCAAAACAATTAAGTAGGTGATACCGAATACCAACATCGAAATCAAACGCCAGTGCGAGAGAGTATCTTCTACGTCCCAAACTTGTTCTGCTAAGAGAAGAATCATCGTTGCGGCAACCGTAGCGCCCAGAAGCGGCCATTTTGCCTTCAGAGAGTCGCCTGCCGCTTGGTATGCCATAACGATCACCAGAAAGACATAAACAAAAGCGTATCGAAAATCAAGAGAATTTGGGTAGTGTGCGCCATGCCAGAGAAAACTTAATGTTCTTGACTGCAGAGAAAAGAAAAGGAATGCAAGCAACAACCCATACGCCATGCGCATTTTAAAAGGTCTTTTCGTTTTAAAGAAGAACGCAGGCAAGAGAATCAGTACAAGGATACCGCTATAAATATTTGGGAATCCGGACATGATTTCGGGTTTTCGTAGTGGCGTCATACGAAAGAGCGTACGTAAAGCCGGCTGCATAAACGTAAACCCTTTGGGGAAGGCGTCTCCTGCAGCAGATGTGATCGCGAGCGCTTTCGCCGTTGGCCAGAGGATAACGCCTGCAATCAAAGCTGCCAGAATTGAAGTTCCGATAAACATCGTGAAAGATGTTAAACCGTGAAGCGGTGTCTTCTTCTTTGGACTGAATTGAACCGCGAAAACAAAGAAAAGCAGGAAGAGAAAGGCGCAAGCAAAAAACCCTGTGTAGTAGTTCGTGATCAAAATGAGCGATGTACCAATGAGAAAACGCGTCGGTTGCCGCTTCTTAATGATCTGGACCAAACCATATGCGGCAACAGGAAGAAAGACAAGCGTGTCCAGCCACATAATATTCCAGCTGTAAGCGTACACCCAAGCTGAGAGCGCATAAAAAGTACTGAACAGGGGTGACAGCGGATCGTCCCGTCTAAAAGCGCCGGACAAAAGATCCCTGAAAAAGAGTCCCGCAAAACCGAGCTTCAACAGTGTAATCATAGTGATGGCTTCGGCTATATATTCTGCAGGATATAGAAGCGTCAACAGATTAAGAGGACTTGCAGAGTAATATGTGAAGAAGCTGTAGAAATTGACGCCTAGACCGCCATTCCATGAAAAAAACAGCCCTTCTCCCGACAATATCTTGCGGCGGAGTTCAAGAAGAAAAGGCGCATACTGATGATACATGTCGTACGCTAGGAGATGTTTATTTCCGGTAGGCCATAGCCCAAAAACACTAAATCCTAGATAGAAGAGAGCGGCAGGCAAAAGTAGCGCTAGAATACGTTGTTTCAGCGCTTCCGCGTGTTGTCGCTCCTGCAAAGGCGTCCATTGCCGAAGCGTCGGCTGCTCGATCCCTTTAAACTTCATTTTTACTCACCGTTTCATACGCGATTCACCACATAATGAACTTCAGTCTCCTACGAGTCTATCAATCAACCGCTCTCTCTCATCGCTCGAATGATAATAAATGACAATCTTACCTTTTCCGTGTGATTCGTCCAGCGTCACTTTTGAACCTAACGCGCGGCGCAAAAGGTCTTCGACCTCTTTGATCTGCGCTTGCAGCCGCTCTTTCTGCCTCTGATCAACTTCTGTTCTCGGTGAAGGAGGAACGGTCATTTTTTTGACCAGTCGTTCAGTGTCACGAACAGATAACTGTTTTGCCAAAATAGCGTCTGCCGCACGACTCTGAGCCGCCGCGTCGGAGAGAGCGAGAATAGCGCGGGCATGGCCAGCGGAAATACTGCCGTTTCGAACCATGTTGAGAATTGGCTCCGGCAATCTCAGCAATCGCAATTTATTCGCAATTGCAGACCGACTTTGCCCGAGTGCAGACGCGACGCTTTCCTGTGTCATATCGTAATCATTGAGTAGACGCTCCAGTGCCATTGCCTCTTCTACAGGATTAAGATCCTCGCGAACAACATTATCGATAAGGGCTTGACGATGGATTTCCGCGTCATCTAAATCACGAACGATCACAGGAATTCTGTCTATACCGGCAATCTTTGCCGCTCTCCAACGTCGCTCTCCGGCGACAATCATATATTGATCTTGACGCTCCGTCGATGTCACAATAAGCGGTGAGATCACGCCTTGGCTTTCCATGGAGTCGGCCAATTCCTGCAACTTCACCTCATCGAATTCCTGACGCGGCTGAGTAGCATTCGGAACAAGCTGTCTCAAAGGAAGCATCATGATGCGCTCTCCTCTCTCATCCGCTCGTTCACGAGTGAAGGATTGCTCATTGATAAGAGCTCCTAAACCCCGACCTAATGCGCTTTTCGATCGAGTTCTCTCTGTGTTTTTTCGTTTATCTTTCCCATTAGCCATACGTCATCCTTTCAAAACGCGCCGGTTTCTTTATCTTTCCACTGCTCGCTTGAGAAGCGTCTCAGCAATTCATCCGCTAACTTACGGTAGCTTTTTGCTCCTTTAGAGCGATCATCATATTCAAAAATTGTTTGACCGAAACTAGGCGCTTCACTAAGGCGCACATTTCTCGGAATAAATGTTTCAAGGTAATTGTCCTGAAAATACCAAGCGACCTCTTGTTTCACTTGCTTCGAAAGTTGCGTGCGTGTATCAAACATCGTGATAAAGACACCTGCTAAGCGAAGATCCGGGTTATAGCCGCGCTTGACAAGATCAAGCGTTGTCATGAGCTGCATTAGCCCTTCCAGAGCATAATATTCAGCCTGTACAGGGATTAAAACGGTGTCTGCTGCCGTCAAAGCGTTGACTGTTAACAATCCAAGAGATGGTGGACAATCAATCACAATATAGTTGTAGCGATCTTTACATTTATCAAGCCGTCGTCTTAACCGAAACGCTCGCTCCGGAACATCAACCAGCTCAACTTCTGCTCCAACTAGGTCAATCGTGGCAGGAATAATATCCAATCGCTTTCTAATGTTAAGGATGGCTTCTTCGCACAAAGACGCTTCGTTCACAAAAACATCGTACATTGAAATATCAAGTGTCTTTTTTGAGATGCCGAACCCCGAAGTCGTGTTTCCTTGTGGATCTGAATCTACGAGAAGGACGCGCTTACCTCTTTCAGCCAGCGCGCTCGCAAGATTAATGCAAGTCGTTGATTTTCCAACGCCTCCCTTTTGATTAGCCACAGCAATGATCATTCGTTCTTCCTTATATTCTTACGATTATTATCTGCCTTATGGCGGCGGTATCGATAGGTTTATATCTATTCCCGTTTCTGAAAAACGTGAAATTCATCTTCTTGCATCCCGGAAAAACAAGCTGTTATCATATCCGGCGTGGTTGCATAAGATGTCACAAAGCGACAAACACATGTTTGATCAGGCAACACGGCCCAGCGCTCAAAAATCGCACGCTCTTTGAATTTCTTTTCGTCTTCTTCTTTGAATATGACAAAAATCTGGTTGCTAACGGGGGGCGTATATAACGAATAACCGTGTTCTTTGAAACGATCAGCAAGCAGACAAGCCATCCTGTTTTCATGTCGTCCAATCTCATAATAGAGATCATCTCTAAACAGTTCTCTAAACTGAACGCCTAGTAATCGCCCTTTTGCGAGCATGCCGCCACGCTGTTTAATCATATATCGTAGATTGTTTTTCAAATCATCTTTTGTTACTACGAGAGCTTCTCCAAACAACGCGCCGCACTTCGTGCCGCCGATCGTAAACATATCGGCGTATTTTGCAAGATCCGGCAGTGTAATCGTCGCCGCTTCGGACGTGAGCGCAGAAGCTAATCGCGCCCCATCAACGTAGAGAATGAGATTCCAATTATTCGCCGCGCGGCGGAGCGCTTTAAGCGTATCTAAACTGAAAATTGTTCCCAGCTCACTCGTTAAAGAAACATATATCATTCCCGGTTGCACAGTATGTTCAACACTTGGATCTTCATAATGCGCTCTGCAGAGTTGGTCTATTGCATCCGGATCAATAATCCCGTCATTAGATGGAGTAACAAGAACTTTATGTCCTGCCGCCTCAATGGCCCCCGTTTCGTGAACGTTGATATGTCCCGTATCCGCAGACAAGACACCCTGCCAAGGCTTTAGCCCCGCTACACAAGCAATAATATTAGCCTGTGTACCGCCCATAACAAACTGAACCATTGCTTCAGGAGCTAAACACGCTTTTTTGATGAGATTGCGCGCCTCTTCGGAAAATTCATCATGTCCATAGCCCGTCGTGAACAACGCATTTGTTTCTTCGAGCGCTTTTAACAGGTGAGGATGACAACCGGTATTGTAGTCGTTTTCAAAAGAAACTCTCTCTTGCTTCATCGTTATCGGCCTCTTTCTGACCATCTTTTCTATAAAAACTAAGTGTACCGCTTTATCATTTCGCACGTAGCTACTATGAAATGGCGATCCTAATTTAAGCCATTTTATTTTAATTATCGTTGATTTGTTTACACGTTTTCCTGCAAACAACCATCATTGACTACCTTTTTGTCGAAAAAGATATCTACCGTCATAAAATTGCGCTCAAAGACTAAGCGATTACCTCGGTAACAACCTACCGAAAGGGAAACATTTTTACAGACCTAAGTATAAATGACCATCCTTTTAAATCCAACTACTACCGATCGATCATGTCTAAACATAAAATGTTTCACGTGAAACATTTTGCTTCACACATTAGTTTAGCTACGTCACCCCGTGACACAGCTTCGCCAGACGATGCTTTCTTTCAATCGCATGATAATAAAGAAAACGGCATATGATGCCGTTTAAAAGTATTAATACAAAAACAATTTTAATCCTGTGACATCGATTTAGTTGTCGAGATTGGCTCGTTTTGCATTAGAACGGATGAACTCACGGCGTGGCTCGACGCGATCGCCCATGAGAAGGGTGAATGTTTCGTCAGCTCTTTGCGCATCTCCAATTTTCACGCGAAGTAATTTGCGCTTCTCCGGATTCATGGTCGTTTCCCAGAGCTGATCGGAGTTCATTTCGCCAAGGCCTTTAAAACGCTGAAGCTTCGGGTTCTCCCATCCTTTTTCCTCTTTAATGATATCCACATCTTCGGCGTCATAGGCATAAAGCTCTTCCTTATTCTGGGAAACACGGTAGAGTGGCGGACAGGCAATGTAAACGTGCCCTGCTTCCACAAGCGGACGCATATAGCGGAAGAAGAACGTCAACAGCAGCGTGCGAATATGTGACCCGTCAACATCAGCATCAGCCATCAATATGACCTTGTGATAGCGAAGTCTCGATAAATCAAAATCGTTGCCGATGCCTGCGCCTAAAGCCATCACAATNGGCATGAGTTTCTCATTATCCAAAACCTTATCGACNCGCGATTTCTCTACATTCAGCATTTTACCCCACANAGGTAGAATGGCCTGATATTTCCGCTCGCGACCGTTCTTTGCCGTGCCGCCTGCAGAATCNCCTTCGACGATGAATAATTCACAGAACGTCGGATCTTTCTCTTGACAGTCCGCAAGTTTGCCAGGAAGGGCATTGCTCTCTAAAGCGCTCTTTCTCCGTGTCAAATCTCGCGCCTTGCGCGCCGCCTCTCGAGCTTGTGATGCCGATACACATTTGTTTAGAATTAATTGTGCTATGTGCGGCGTCTCCTCGAGAAACTGCATAAGCTTCGTGTTAACAGTTGACTCCGTGACAGTGCGCACTTCCGCGTTGCCTAAGCGCGTTTTGGTCTGCCCCTCAAATTGCGGATTTTGCAGTTTGACGCTGATGATGGCAGACATTCCCTCACGTATATCTTCACCCTGTAAGTTTTTATCCTTGTCCTTTATAAAACCGTACTTTCGCCCGTAATCATTGACCGTTTTGGTCAGAGCAGAGCGAAAACCGGTCATGTGTGAGCCGCCTTCAATGGTTGCGATGTTGTTGGCATAAGAATAGACATTTTCGTTGTACGAGTCATTGTATTGAATGGCGACCTCGACGAAGCTATCGTCCACTGCGTCCGAAAAATAGATCGGAACATCATGAAGTACCTTCTTATTCCTGTTTAGATACTCTACAAAAGAGATAATGCCGCCTTCATAGTGCAGTTTTTTTATCACAGGCGGATCCTGTCGCGCATCAATAAGGGTAAACGCCGCCTCACGGTTCAAGAAAGCCATTTCTCGGTAGCGCGTAATCATGGCATCAAAATCGATTTCCGTTTCATCGAAAATTTCAGGATCCGGCTTAAAAGTCGTTGTCGTGCCCTGTTTATCAGTTGCGCCAATGACCTTGAGAGGAACAGTCGTTTTGCCGCGTTCAAAACGAATGAAATAGGACACTCCTTCGCGATTGACAACGACCTCCATCCATTCCGATAACGCATTGACAACGGCCGCGCCAACGCCATGTAAACCGCCAGAGATGGTATAGGCGCCGCCTCCAAATTTGCCTCCTGCATGCAGCATCGTATGCACGACTTCCACCGTGGGAATCCCCATTTGAGGATGGATACCNACAGGAATACCGATGCCGTTATCCTTCACGCGAACAGATTGATCCGGATTTACCGTCACTTCAATGGAGTNGCATCGTCCGGCAAGCGCTTCATCAACAGAATTCGCGACGATCTCATAGATTAAGTGATGTAAACCGCGAAGTGTTGTGTCGCCGATATACATCCCCGGGCGTGTACGAACAGCCTCCAATCCCTCTAGAACTTGAATATCATCTTCGTCATATGAATTTGTGACAGTCGTGTCGAATTCGGTAAGCCCAACCGGCAAATTCTCGATGTTTTCCTTAAAAGAATCTGTCGTATCCGAAAGCGCATACACATTGTGCGCAAGATTGACTAATTCGCCGAATACATCTGTCTCCGCATGCTCCGAAACACCATGTTTCTTCGTGCTCCTATCGTTTTCTGACGAATGCGCGGCATCTTCCTCTGCACGCCGCAAAAGTTCTTGTAATTGTTCATCCTGTGTTTCTGTGTTATTTAGATGTTCTGTATTGTTTTTTACCATTTTATTCCTCAAATTAATGCTTTAGATAATTTTATCATCTATGAAAGAAAATTATTTATCTCACATCAGCGATTACCGGCAAGACAATCGTGCCCCCTTTTGAAGATAAACCTTCATCGGCTTTCATTTGTTGAATCATTCACATGTTTTTCAAAACTCTGACGGCATTCTTTCTTCATTTACCCGTCGTAAAACGATAGTCCTTATTTATCATTTCGCTCCAAAACAACGCGCCCTCAGCGTCGCCGTTGTAACAGGAGTGAAGTAGACGCGATCCATCGTTACGACGACGGATCGCGGCACGCTATCCGTTAACCAGTCAAGACGATTCGACGCTTCCGCTTCCGCAATAAAGCGAACAGACTCCTCTGAAAGTGTAATCTGATCACAGTCGAATAATCCAATTATCCAGTGTGCCGGGACAGAAATATCTGATCCGATATGGACGTACATATAACTCCAATTGCTGGTTTTTCTTTCGCTTAATGCTGCTTCATATTATACCACAATATGGAGCGATAAGCACGTGATATCAGTTATTACAGCTATGTTTCAGTCTTTTAAAAAAACAGGAATTCCACAAACCACACGGATGACCTTTTCGGCGTTCTTCGCAAGCTCGTAACAAGCGCGCCCCGTCGCCTCTCGCCATAGTCGCTCTAGACAGTCTACAGGAACAACGCCCATGCCAATTTCGTCACACAAGATAACAGCCTCGGGGTTTTGCATGATCAGCTGCTCGATATAAGCATCAGTACTCTCTCCGAGCTCAAGTATTGTCCAAAGGATCTCATGTAAATTTAAAATGGCAGGCGCATTAAGCGCTTCTTCAGGCGTACAGTCAACCGGATGAACCGAAAAATACTCCCTGGCGAAGTTTTCTTTTCCGCAATATGCACCGCCGATAATGAGGATCATCGATACTTACCTATTCCTAACTGTGGACGTCCACTTCATCCTGTCTTTCACTCCACTATATGCAGTCTTCCACGATGTTAAATGAGTTGTGAGGCGACAACTAGAGTAAACATCCAACTGAGCTCCGCTCTCTGAATGAGATATCCGGCTAAATCACCCGTAATGCCGCCAAACTCCCTTCGAGCGATACGCCAAAAATTCAAAAACACAATTATTACGACAGTTAAAGCGATTAAAGACGGCATCCATGCGCTCCATATGGCGAGCACGAGTGCTAATAGCGTAAAAATAAGCGCGGAAAAGAGCACAAAAGGTCGGTGCATCCGGTGCTGCCATTCATAAAGCATGCCGCTCCCTTTAGCATTCGGAATCAATAACATCGCATAGACGACCAAGCAACGTGACAAGATAAAGCCTGATGCCAGCGGCAGCGTTATTCGGAAAGAAGCCTCAACCATTAAAGCGAACATGACGATCAGATAGATTACGCCGCGGATAACGGCAAACGCGCCAACGTGTGCATCATCCAAAATACGAAGCTTCTCTTCTCGTGCCTTATGCGATGACCTTGCGTCAACGGTGTCAAAAAATCCATCCATATGGATTCCGCCCGTTATCAAGAGAGGAATGGCTGTTGATACAGCGCCTCGCAAAATAGCCCCGATCCATAAAAAGGCAATCCATTGCCACATTAGAAAAAGTGCAGCAACAACTATGCCGATCAACGGAAAAAAGATGAAAACATAACGCCCGTCCTCATTCTTATAGTGAAAACGAGGCATCGGTATTGCTGTATATGTGGAAAACGCCATCACGCAAGCTCTTAAGAACATCTTAACGGTTCTCCTTTCAGCGTCACAGGAATACCGGCAACACACTCCACCACTCGATCACACCAAGCCGCGCAAATGGCGTTAAGTTTCCCTAATTCGCTCATATAAACGCGTGTATCCTCCGCATAACGAATGCCATCGGAGTCGATTTCATTCGTTATGATAATCAAATGATCTACCATGCTCGCGACATGACGAATGCCTGACTCAATCCGTTCGACTGATCCGCCGTCAAACATCTCGTTTGCAAGAAAATTAGGTAAATCCTCAATAAGGGCAACATTACTTTTTGGAAAAGAAAGAGTTCCAAAATCTTTTTCTCGCTCTATGACAGTAAAAGGTTTGCCACGACGATATTGTTCATGGCGGCGAACAATATCGTAATCCTCGGCACTTTTCACTTTCATTGTCGCTATATACAAAACAGGCCCCTCGCCTGAGAGCAGAAGCGCTAAGCGCTCAGCAAAAGCGCTTTTTCCACTTTTGCTTCCTCCTGTTATCAATATTTTCATATCGCTTTGCTCTCATTTTTCAGTTTTATACAATTAAGCGTATTACATAATCTAAAAATTTTGAAATAAGGCTTTTTGACCTTATTTCTTATCTTTTCTATTTTCCGTTTCACCTGCTCCAACGACCGATTTAGGCGTAACGGTTCCTTTTGATACGGCATAAAAGTGTAAAGGACCGTTCCACGGCCGGAACATGGAAGCATCGGTTGACGTAATAAAAACGTGGTGACCGCTGATAACATCCAACAACTGATGACGTCGCGACGCATCCAGTTCAGAGAGAACATCGTCCAGCAGCAAAATCGGTTTTTCGCCTGTTCGACGCGATAAAATGACGAGTTCAGCCATTTTAAGCGCCAGAACGATCGACCGCTGTTGACCTTGTGATGCATAAAGGCGAGCATCTTGCCCATTCAGAGAAAAAAACAGATCGTCGCGATGAGGTCCCTGGGCCGTGCTGCCGCGAGCAATATCGTCATCACGAGCCGTCTTCAATCGGTTTAGAAAATGTGTTTCTATCTCCTTTTTCGTCATCGAAGATTCCAGACCGGAAAGGCTACGATACGACACCGCCAGCTCCTCTTTAAGCAATGTCAAATGCATGAGGGAAAGTGCGCCATATTCCTGAAGATACTTTGCGTAATCAAGGCGCTTTCTAAGAATGGATGAGGATACTTCCGCAAGCTTTTGATCCCAGACATCGAGATGAAGATGATCGTCCATTTGAAATAGCGAACAGTCAACGTCTTTTTTCTCATCCGGCATTTTCGATTCAGATTGATCTTCCTCGGCAGAATGTTTATTATTCTGCGTACCTTGCTGCTCTTGAGATCGCTTACTCTGACGTCTTCGAGAATTGTTAAAATTCGCTTCTCGTATAACCTTAAGCAGGCGATTTCTCTGACCTAGAATCGTCCAATACTCCTGGAGGTCGCGAAAATAGGCTCGATCAGTTCGCGAAATCATGATGTCCAAGAAACGCCGTCTTTCTGCCGGTCCTCCTTTTACGATCTGAAGATCTTCCGGGGCAAAAATAATGGCATGAAAAAGCCCCATCAGATCAGCAACACGGGTCACATCGAAACCGTTGTACTCTATCGTTCGCAAAGACGGTTTCGATGATGACGCCGTTTGATACGAAATGGAGAGCGATTCTTCAAGATTCTGATCTGTTAAAAAACGAATACCCACGCGATAATAAGTCTGTCCGTGACGAACGAGTTCATCGTCTCGTCCGGTTCTGTGAGATCGCGCACATGTACAAAGGTAAATGGCTTCTAATAGATTGGTTTTTCCTTGTGCGTTAGCGCCATAAAAGACCTGTGTTCCGGATGGGAACGAAAGGTCAAGTTGCTCATAATTCCTGAACTGTTCAAGCGTTAACGATAACAGGCGCATACCGGGAGCTTATCTCCGCAGCGGCAGCACAAGATAATAGAATTGATCGCCGTTTTCGGGTCTGATAGAGCACGGTCCGAGGCTTCCATTGAATGTGATTAATACGCGCTCATCCGAGATTTGACGCAAGACCTCAATGAAAAAGCGCGGATTAAAATCAATCTCAACCGGTTCTCCGTTGAGAGCAACGGGTATTTCCTCACGAGCCGTGCCGATATCTGTCTTTGACGTCACCTTCATCATGTCTTTGTCTTCGCAATAAAATGTGACGGGAAAGCGTCGATCATCCGTTTCTATCATAATTGACGCACGTTCGACGGAAGCAAGCAATACATCAGGAGCAATAACCAGACTCGTTTCAGCATCTCTTGGAATAATGGTTTTATAATCCAAAAATTCACCTTTGATCAGTCGAGTTACAACTTTAACGTGATTACATGTGAAAATAATGTAGTTATGCGACGGCGATATGGTTACTTTATCATCAGAATCTTTCAAAATGCGCGCAATTTCACCCATCGCCTTTGCAGGAATGACAATGTTAATATCATCTGAAATTCCATTAATCGATTGGTGACGAACAGCCAAACGGAAACCGTCAAGAGCGACTAATGTCATTTTACCGTCGCGGCAAATAAGGTTAAGCCCCATTAAAATCGGCCGACTAAGATCGCTTGACACCGAGAAGATCGTCTGATTAATCATCTGCTTCAGCTTTTTCTGCTCTATTTCTATCTTCACTTTATCTTCAATAAAATGGATCTCCGGATATCTGTCAGACGCATAACCTCGTATATGAAAGACACTCTTACCGGACTCCACAAGCAAAACAGTGTCATCCTTTACTTCCAGATACACATTGTTTTCCGGCAGGCTTCGAACGACATCCAACATAATTTTTGCAGGAATGACGATGCTGCCTTTATTGGAAATATCAGCATTCATTCGGAATTCAATGCCCGTTTCATTATCATAGCCGGTAAGAACCAATGACTGATCAGCTGTCATGAGGATGCCATCTAATACGGGATTCGTTGAACGAACAGCTACCGATCTTTGAACGGTATTAAGTGCTTCTATTAGATTGTTTTTTGAGCATGTCAGTTTCATAATGACCTCCCGCGTTCCTCTTCATTATTTCTTAGATAATTCATCGATCTTCTTCTTCTATGTGTCAATACTGTGCAAAACGTATTTTTGTGTTGGTATATCAACTCTTTGGAAGTGTTAACAAAAAGTTAAATGAGTGTTACCTGTTTATGACAATTAAGGGTTATCCACTTCATCTTTTCTTTTAACATTTTGTCAACATTGTATAAACGTCTGTTTTTCAACAAATGTTGATGACTTTGTTGATTTATTGTAGTCGCGCTTCGATGTTAGCGATCGCTTCCTGAAGATTTTTATTTGTTTTTAGTTCTTCATTTATTCTATCACAGGCGTGCAATACCGTAGCATGATTTCTGCCGCCGAAAGCTATTCCTATTTCTTTAAGTGTATTGTTCAGTTTTTTGCGGCAAAGATACATTGAAATTTGCCGAGGTTCCACGATATTTTGACTGCGCTGTTTTGACTTTAAATCGTTAATCGTGACGTTATAGTAATTCGCTACAATTTCCATGATGAGTGGAATGTCGATCTCTTTTACCGCGCCGGGTTGGATGATGTTTTGAAGTGCTTGACGAGCCATGTCAAGAGACACATCTATATTCATAATCTGAAGCGCGCTGATTGTTTTAAAGGCGCCTTCAATCTCTCTTACGTTAGATGTCACATTATTCGCGATGTATTGAATAATGTCCGACGGGATATCAACTCCGTGTGTCTTACAAAGATTCAACAGAATTGCGACACGTGTCTCGAAATCGGGCGGTGTTATGTCAATAGTCAAGCCGCTCATAAAGCGCGTCCGCAGACGGTCAACCAGAGAAGACAGACTTTGAGGCGGTTTGTCACATGTGAGAACGACATTTTTTCCGGACTCATAGAGCGCGTTAAAGGTGTAGAAGAATTCGACCTGCATGCGATCTTTAGATTCTATGAATTGGATGTCGTCAATCAGGAGCATATCGGCCATACGATAATGATTGCGAAATTCCTCAAATTCGTTTTTTTGTACACATATGATGAAATCGTTGACAAATTGCTCCGTCTGAACGTAAACGACGCGTTTTTCGGGAAACATTCGACGCACTTTGTTACCGATTGCATGCAGCAAGTGCGTCTTGCCCAATCCGGATCCCCCATAAAGAAACAGGGGATTATAGTTACGCGGGCTTTCCATGGAAGCTATAGCAATGGAAGCAGCATGGGCGAAACGGTTGCCGGATCCGACAATGAACGAATCGAACGTGTAATTCGGATTGAAAATACCCGTCTGAAAAGAATTTGTGCCGTTACTGTTAAATGAGATTCCGTTGTTGACATTTTGACTGCCGATGGTCTCGTTCTCGTGAATCGGCAGACTTCCATCCGGAAAAACCGAAATTTCAGTTTTATAATGCACGCGCGTATGATCGCGCAAAGCATCTTCAATCAAATCGCTATAAGGTTTCAAAAAATCTTGCGCAAGCTTATTTTGTACCGCTAAACCGAAAACGCGATCTGAAGCAATATAAGGTTTTACATTTAGAAACCATGTTCGGTAGTTTAAAGGATCCACTTTCTTGCTTAGCGTATTCTGACAGACGGCTTGCCAGATCGCTTTCGCATCAATACCCGAATTCACCATTCAACGCTCCAAAAACAAAGACATCTCGTCGATTCAAAAACATACATCCGGCAGGCATCTAAACAAAGGGGGGCCTTCGAAAAGGGGCTGCTGCCTTATCCCGGAAAAGATTATATTCACCATCCTACCAGAAAAAAAATCGCCGTCAACCGAAAAAAGTGCCTATTATCAGGCCTTTCAGTGCTATTTTAAACGCAATTTTTTTAACACTTTGTGACTTCTTTTTTGTTGAAAATACGAGATTTTGTTAATAAAAAAATGTGCTTTCCCAAGAGCGTTGATATTACAAAATTATGTAGTCATACATTGATTATTCAATGTTGAAAAAATCAAAGTTATTAACAAAAACAGAGGAATTGTGTTGATAACTCTTTTTTCAAATGTTAACAATGCATTGCGAATACTAAGAATATTTCAAAATGATGACAATTATTTACTTACAAGTGAATCACAGAGGAATCCGTTTTGCTAAATACTTCTCTGTTAAATCTTTCAGATGATTATCACAGGACTAATCTCTATTCCGATACGATTTTTGCAAGTGTTTCCAGAGCCGTGCTGATCTCGTCCTCCGTATTGGTTGCGCCAAACGAGAAACGGATGGTTCCTTCGGGGAAGGTGCCGAGGCTTTTGTGGGCAATCGGCGCGCAGTGGAGGCCGACGCGCGTCTTAACGGCACCTTGTCTTTCCAGTTCGTAAGCGACGAGGCTGTTATCTTTTTCGGGTACGTTAATGGAGACGACGGCGGTGCGGCCCTCTGTACTCGGCATTCCAAGAGGCACAACGCCCGGGATGTCCTTTAAACCGTCTAAGAACAACTGCGTAAGAGCCATCTCGCGACGATATAAATTGTTGATGCCGACTTTCTCAAGATAAAGAAGTGCCGCACGAAGCCCTATAATGCCGGGAATATTAGGTGTGCCGCTCTCAAATTTATCGGGCATAAACTCCGGTTGTTCAAACTGATTGGATTGGCTTCCCGTTCCGCCTAAGATGAGCGGCTGCATCTCAGATGAAAGCGCTCGCGTCGCGATAAAGCCGCCGATACCCTGAGGGCCGAGCAGCCCCTTATGTCCCGTAAAAGCAAGAAAATCGACATTCATCGCTGCTATGTCGATCGGAATGCTGCCTGCCGACTGGGCGGCATCCAGCGCGAAGCAAATGCCGCGGTCTCGGCAAAGTTGTCCGATTTCGGCGGCAGGTAAAAGGGTTCCGGTTACGTTGGAGGCGTGTAGCATAACGACTGCTTTTGTCGCTGGAAGAATCGCTTTTTTAATATCGTCGGGAGAGACCTCGCCGCGCGTATTGGCGGGGACGACACTAAATTGGACATCGCGTGTCCGAGAAAGCAGTGTTACAGGGCGCATCACGGCATTGTGTTCCATACCGGAAACAATGACATGATCACCCGGACGAAGAAAACCGCTCAGGAAGATGTTGATTGAATACGTGACGCTTGGCGTAAAAACAACTTGGCGCGGATCGTCGCCTCCAAAAAAAGATACTAAACGTTGACGCGTGTCGGCGATTTCCGCCTCGACGGCAAACGCCTCCTCGTAACTGCCGCGTCCAATATTGACGCCGTGTTTTTCCAACGTCGTTTTGATCGCGTCCCCTACGCCGGGCGCTTTAGGAAAAGAAGTGCTAGAGTGGTCAAGATAAATCATGGTTTTCTCCAAGGTCGTCGAGAAGGTCGTCGAGCCAGAGCCGGGATGAGGCATCGGAGGGCATGTACCAGGTGCTGATAGGCACAAGCTGCCATGGGAAGCAGGCGACGCCGTCAGGTGTGGCTTTACGTTTAAACTGACTATTGAAAAAACGCCGGATGAAAGAGGTTAGCCAGTGCTTCAGTTGGCCACGCGTATACGTGTCGTTAAAAACTTGTTCCGCTAAATCCAATATTTCAGACGGTTTTTCCTTTAAAAAAACGAAATGCCAGAGGAAGAAGTCGACGAGCTCGTAAGGCCCAACGGCGTCTTCCGTGATTTGGCGGAGCGAATCATCTGCATTAGGCGGTACAAGTTCCGGCGAAACAGGACGCGCAAGAATCTCTCGCAATGCAGATGCCACCGTCGCTTGAGCTTTTTTCGGCAAGATGTCCGGGAAAAGGGCGCCTTCTTCGAGCATACCGGCCGCTTCTTCTGCCATCAGACGAATTACCGTTTTGGAAAGAGACGCGTTAACGGCATACATCGACATCTGGTCACCGTTATACGTGCACCACCCGAGCGCCATTTCAGAAAGGTCGCCCGTGCCTACGACAAGTCCTTTTTCCATATTGGAAAGATCCATAAGAATTTGTGTGCGTTCTCTAGCCTGCGCGTTCTCATACGTCACATCATGCGTCACTCCATCATGTCCGATGGCCTCGAGGTGTGACGCCGTCTCGCGATGAATCGGTATCTCTCGAAAATCAACGTCCCCCGACTTGCCAAGTGTGCGGGCAAGTCTTATAGATGTTTTAGATGATCCGGGTCCCGGCATGGAACAAGCTAAAACAAAAGAGGGCTCGCGATGAAGAATGGACGTTGCTTTAAGACATACAAGAAACGCGATAGCGGAATCGAGGCCGCCGGAAAGGCCGAGCACCGGGCGGACTCCGACGGATTCCAGTCTCGCGGCAAGCGCATGAGCCTGGATCGTCAACGTTTCTGTGAAAAGCGTCCGACGATCGACGCCCGGCGCCTCAACAAGAGGAAAACGAGAACAGAGCAAGGAGCCTCGACTCACATTAAGTGAGTATTTTCTACGGAAGAATGATGACGTGCGATAAGTCGCAGGATCGTCCTGTGATAAGAAGGAGAGGTTCCTTGATTCTTTATCTAGATCAACGGCTTTGAAAGACGATAAGATATCGCCAATGTCGAACGTCGCGTACGTGACGCCGGTTGTGAAAGGATCGCTTTCCGCAAGGATGCGCTGTCCCGCGAGAATAAGGCGGCGTCCTGCAAAAACGCCTTCGCCGACCGACTCTCCGGAACCTGTTCCAGCGTAGACTACAAGCGCACCCTCATCGTCAGCAAATTGTGATAAAGCTTGCCGACCGGCCGATGCGGCGCCCGTCCATTCGGGTTGTGCGTCGGGAAGCAAAAAAAGCGGAAGCGCGCGGCCAAATCGCGCTATGATAAGGTTTTTCGCAGGCATTGGGAGGGGATGCTCGATGTGCAGAGGCGCCGAGTTCCCGGAAATATAAAGCGGAAGCCCTCGAATATTGTATTGTTTCTCATCTTCGAACGGTTCACGCAAACAGCGTTCTAAATCAGGATCGATATCGTCAAGGCTTAATCCGCGTTGCATTACATCGCCATAATAAGGCGTATTGAGATCCTTCTTGAAATCAGCAGAAAAGACGTCATGATCATAATTGGAATCGTCTAACGACAGAGGAATCTCCATTTTAAAGCACTCATCGAAACGACGAGTATCGTCAGGAAAATTTACGGACGGACTTTTATGATCTGTGTCGCTCGGATCAGCAGAACTTGAGTTATCATAACGGCCGCTCGAAAGTCGTGACGGATGAACGGTGTTAAGTTCGCGGGTAAGCGCTCGAATGCTTTCGGGATGAATCTTTGAAGGATCGGCAAAGACGGAACGTTCCGCCAGCCCTGACGGGTGAAGCGGTGTCATATGCCAAACGCGTCCCGCATAGAGCCAGACGGCTGCTTTTGCCAGTTTCGATCCAATCACTAGCGGCGCTGTAAGCACCGTGAGCATTGAGCTTTTCTCAGTGGAGTGCGCCAACCGTACAAGATGATATCGACAACTTTCCAGAAGTGTTTTCTGTAGAAAAAGCATGCCGCACGTCGCGCCAGTAAGCGCCAAGTCAGAAAAAAGCAAAAGGTCACACCCGCGATTCTCAGCAACCGTCATCTGTTCACGGATCGCGCGAGCGTTACTTTGCACGTCTCCGAGTTTTATTGCCGGAACGGCTGCGCCCAGCGTGATTCTCAGATCAGTACCATTGCTCAGCGGCTGTTTTTCTTCTTCCGGACACGGTAAGAACATGGAATCGATTATCAAAGGCTCTTGGACCTTTGTTTTGACCTGATCGGTTGAAGAAGAAAATGCGCGAGTCATTTCGGTTACTCCTCTTCTTGCTCAAAAGAGTTCAATGCTAAAAGGGTTCTGTTTCTTTCATCAGATCGTCCAGCTCATCACCATTGAGGAAAGGAGCCACTTCACGTCGGATAGCCAAGTTATAGTCGTTGAGCCAGCTTTTTTCTTCGGAAGAGAGCATTTCCGAAAGGATGGAAGCTCGATCAAAAGGAATGAAGGTCAGCGGTTGAAAACGAAGGAAGCGGTCGCCGGCCTCGTTGATGTTTTCAGGCTCTTCAATCAGCTCCGGCTTTCCTTCGCGTGTTTCAATCGATTGATTGGCCTTCAATACGACATAGTCGTTTTCAAGGCGAATGCCGTGTTTACCTTCACGGTAAACACCGGGCTCAATCGTGATGACATTGTGCTCGCGGAAACGATAAAGACAGGTAGGGCTGTTGCTTAATCCCTGCGGACCTTCATGGACACCTGCAAGATACCCGAAACCGTGTCCCGTTCCACACTTGTAGTCCAAGTTGTGGCGCCACATGACGGAGCGCGCCACTGCGTCGAGCGCGATGCCGCAGGTGTATTTGAGAAAAGGCAGAGACGCAAGAGCGATATGTGATTTCAGTGTCAGCGTAAAGTCACGCTTTTCCTCGTCGGTCAGCGGGCCGAGCGCCACAGTGCGCGTGACGTCCGTTGTGCCGTCCATGGATTGTGTGCCGCAGTCCACCAGATAGAAACTCTTTGCTTGGAGCGGGCTTCGTTTTGATTTCGTCGCCTGATAGTGCATCATGGCCGCGTTCGGACCATATGCTGAGATGGTTGCAAAGCTTTCGTTGATGAAGCCCTCCGTCTCGGCGCGGAGACTATGCAATTTTTCCGCGACGTCGTATTCATCCATGCCGAGCGCGACGGCTTTCTTTTTTACAAAATAGAGGAAACGGGTAATGACGACACTCTCACGTACGCCCGCCGTAAATTGATGGCGCAATTCAGTAACGTTCAGCTCCGCTTTTGTAAGGTAGGGGATATCCTCTTTCTCGATGACTCGGACGTGTGCAGGAAGCGCTCTGAAGAGCGCGCGACTTACGCGCTTAGGGTTGAGTTCAATTGCGCCCTTCGGAAGTTGGTTGAGCGCTGTGGCAACGGTGTCATAAGGGCGTAAGGAGATTTTTTGTCCCTTGAAATAAGCGCCGATCTCGTCGGTCACTTTATCGATATCAATAAAAAGGAAGGCAGCGTCATGCGTTATGAGCGCAAAGGCTAGTGACAACATGCTTGACGGGATATCCCTGCCCCTGAAATTCATGAGCCACGCGACATCATCCAGTCCTACGTACAATGCAAAATCAGCTCCGTCTTTTTTCAACTGATCGCGAACATCGTCGATCTTTGAGATTGCGGTGCGTCCGGTGTACTCAATCGGATGTAAGAACAGTGCACCTTTAGGAAGCCCGGGGCGGCCTGCCCAAATATCGCCAACAAGATCGAGATCCGTCACCAGAGAGATACCCTTTTTCTCAAGACGTTCCTCAAGGCGTTTTGCTCTCGACTCAGGAAAGACGTTGCCGTCAACGGAAATGCGCGATCCTTTGGGAAGTGATTCGAGCATCCAGTCTTCCGGCCCAAGCACACCGCTTGCACCGAGCTTCATTAAGCCAAAAGGCGTATTCTCTATTTCCTGTGCCGCTTGGATATAGTAGCGTCCGTCTGCCCAGACCAGCGCCTCTTCTTGCGTAACAACTGCCGAGCCCGCCGATCCTGTAAACCCTGATAGCCAAGCTCTCGTTTGAAAACGAGGCGCCACATACTCTGAATTATGCGGGTCCGACGTGATAATGTAGCAACAATCGATTGCACGGTCACGCATTAACGCGCGAAGACGGTTAACTTTTTCTGTTTGAGTCATGGGACAGCCACCTTGCTTTTCTAGTTTCTATTCAATCGCTATAATCGATCTTTCCATCGCCACTTCATTTTGATCTTGTTGATCATTGTAACACCGCAATGAACTCTTGTATAAAAAAAGCGAATTACATACTGTGTTGTGTTTAGCGTGAGTTCTGATCTGTACTATAATGTACAAGAAATCTTTTGATCTGTTCGACGAAAGTGTTATTTTTGTTTGCAAAATAAGGAGAACGGATCACTCGAAAAAAGAAAACAGATCGTCGGATCTTAAAAAACAGAGGGGGAGTTTTTTATGAAGACGCTTTTTCAAAACGCTAAAGTTGTAGACGGTTCAGGGGGGCAGGCTTTTTTTGCCGACGTGTTGGTGGACGGGGATCGTATCGTAGAGATCCGTCGGTGGCCGAGATCGCGCGCTTTTCAAAATGAAAAGAACACGGCGATCGCGTCAGAAGGAGATGCGACAGCGCAAAAGAAAGACGACGTTTGCGCAGACTCAAACGACGCAAACGTGCAGTGTGTTGATGTTGCCGGGAAAGTGCTCGCACCCGGTTTTATTGACGCTCATTCGCACAACGACTGGTTTTGCCTCAGGCGCGACGGGAGAGAGCGGTTTTTTGACACCTTTATAAAGCAGGGGATCACCAGCATGGTGATGGGAAACTGCGGGTTCTCAGCAACCGGCTTTCAGGAAGATTCTCCTTATCTTGATGACCTCGGCGGTGAGCTTTTTCATCTGGATCCTTCAGAGCGATTCGGCTCATGCGAAGAGTGGTTGGACGCAGTAGACAAGAACTGTCCGGTCAACACGACGACGCTTCTTGGGCATGGAACGGCGCGGCTTGCCGCTGCGGGACTTCAGAAGGTCGAGCTTTCACCTAAAGAAGAAGAAAACATGCTGCAGACATTAGAAAAGGGGCTTCAGGAAGGCGCCGCAGGTATTTCGCTTGGACTGATGTACTTGCCCGGTATTTCCGCGTCGATGGGAGAGCTTGAAAAGGTCGCCTCGCTGTGCGCGAAATACGACAGGATTCTCACGGTACACCCGCGCGCCGAGTCAAAGAGATCGATGAGTTACAGCCTCTTGGGTCGCAGTCACCTTTTGCGCGCCATGGATGAGCTCGATTATCTGACGCGCGCGACTGGATGTCACCTTGAGCTAAGCCACCTCATATTCGTCGGTCGATCAACATGGAAAGATGTCGATGAAGCGCTTGAGATTCTGGAGAACTTGGAGCGCGACGGCTACAAGGTCGGCTTTGACATGTACCCGAAAAATTACGGTATGTCGGTGATCACGGTCGTTCTTCCTGATTGGTACCAGCAGCTTGATGTTGAAGCTCGAAAATCACCGTGGGTACAGTTCAAGCTCCGAATCCTCATTGCGATCACGACACGCCTACTCGGCTTTGGTTTTGCAGACATTAAGTTAGCATACGCCGGAGAGAAACATCCGGAATATAATGGGCGATTTATCAGCGAAATTGCGGAAACAGAGGGACGAAAGCCGGTTGATGTATACCTTAATATTTGCGAGGACAGCGATTTCAAGGCGCGCGTTTTGATGGGATCCTATCAGAACAAAGAGATCGTTGATCGCCTGATGGTTCATCCGCAGTCCATCTATATGACGGATGCTTGGTACGAAGAAAAAGGTGTACAGTACGACTCCATTTACGACGCGTTTCCGATGCTGCTGCGCTTTGCTCGTGAAAAACAAATTCCGATCGAAGACACCGTTCATCGTATGACCGGAAAAACGGCTGAACGCTTCCGGATACCGAAGCGCGGTTTCATCCGCGAAGGTTACTTTGCCGATCTTGTCATTCTGGATCCGGCAACTGTTGCGGAAGGGGCAGAAACAGAAGACTCTCCCGTCGGGATTGAGCACGTGTACATCAACGGCCTGAAAGTTTATGACTCAGATGAAGGTCTCCTGCCCGAGCGTCACAATGTGGGGCGTGCGATTCGGATTGGCTGATTTAAACGTCAAGCACCTCTGCCGCCTTGATTGCGAGGCCGCACTCCATTCGCTTGCGAAACAGCTCGCAACCGTTCTCATCGACGCCGAAGAGATCGCCGGTTGTATGAAAAGCATTGGCGGCGCATCCGCCGGAGCAATAAAGTTGCGCCCAACAGTCGCGGCAGGCTTTCCTTGACAGAAGATTGAGATGGCGGTAGGTGTCCTGAAGCGCCGTATTTGTGATGCCGTCCCATATATTGCCCATGAGGAAGGCGGGGTTATCGACCAGCTGATGGCATGGGTAGAGATCGCCCGTAGGGGTGACTGCGAGATATTCTGTTCCGGAACCGCAGCCCGCGATCCGCTTGTAAATACAGGGACCTTTTTCAAGGTCGATCATGTAATGAAAGAACGTAAATGGCCGGTCTTCTCGCCGGCGCTGAATCATTAGGCTCGCGAGCTCTTCATACTGTTGTTTAATAAAAACAATATCGTCCGATGTGAGTGCGTACGGCATATCAGTCGGCGACACGACAGGCTCCATGCTGATTTGCGTAAAGCCAAGCTCTAAAAGGTGTATCACATCGTTGAGGAAATCGGCATTGGCGTGCGTGAAGGTCCCGCGCACGTAATGTGTGCCGCCTGTGCTTTGGCGAACTAATTCTTGGAATTTTGGCACGATGGTATCGTAGCTGCCTCTTCCCTGTCGATCGACGCGAAAACGGTCATGGGTTGCTTTTCGTCCGTCAAGACTCAACACAACGTTATCCATTTCGCGGTTTGTAAAATCGATGACGTCGTCGTCAATAAGGATGCCGTTCGTCGTGAGCGTGAAGCGAAAACGCTTGCCGGTCTTGCTTTCCAGCGACCGCGCATAAGCGACGGTCTCTTTTACCATAGGCCAGTTGAGTAACGGTTCGCCGCCAAAAAAATCGACTTCAAGATAGTGCCGGGCGGCCGAATGTTCAACCAAAAAATCAATAGCGCGTCTTCCTGTTTCAACAGGCATGAGAGCCTGCGATCCCTTGTAATTCCCCTGTCCTGCAAAACAATAACTGCACGCCAAATTGCACGCGTGCGCGACGTTAAGACAGAGCGCCTTGATGGCGCCGTCCGCTTTGCCGAAAGCGCAACTTTCATGATTTTTCTGGCTGACGACCCCGTTCCCGCCGTCGCGAGAACAGGATTCACTGCCGTCCGTTTGAATACCGCGGTGCTTGCGATCACACTCGAGGTCATTAGATATCGAAAGATTTTGGTGTTGATTAAAAACACACCATTTTTCGGAAGGATCCTTTTCGCAGAAAAGTTTGTCGTCGTAAGTTAACGCCAGAAGGGCGTTCATGGCTTCTTCAATGTCGCTTTTTTTATAACGAGACGACAGAGTGTCGATAAGCTCATGGCGCAGGTTGCTGTTCCAAGCACTATTATTTGTAAAAGAGTGATTTTCGGTCAACGCGGGGAGGGAATCACTGGAAATCACGGCGGGGGCAGCATCAGAAAGAACAGAGGAAGAATCACCTGTAAGAACAGCCAGCGCGACATCGCGCGGCACTTCTTTGAGGCGCTCTACAATGGCGTAGACGAGATCGTCGACAACGTGAATGCTTCCGCTGTAGACGTCGAGTACGAGGTTGTATCCGAGAAGTTGAAATGCGTGAATCAAAGCAGGTTATAGGTTAGATCCGATTCCTCTTAAACTTTTCTAAAGAAGAGGACATCGAATTTGAGACGCACAAACGCCTTTAAATGCAGCGTTCAGAATCAAAAGGCGCTGCGACAGGCGTAGGCGTGAAGGATCCGGATTACTGTTCGCAGGCCTGATTGACGACGCCGCTCGATGTTTTGCAGGCAGACTGGCAGGAGGTCTGGCATTCGCCGCAGCCATCATGCCGAGTCTCGTCGATGAGGTCACGTGTTTTCAAAGTAACAATGCGTGGAGTCGTTTTCATAAAAAACCACCTTTCTAAACTTGCTTTAGCAGTATAGCATGCTTGACGGATGATGCGTATATGAACGGTCTTGTGATACCGCTTTATTTAGTTATAAGGACATATCTTCAAAAATCGCGATTGCTATACCGAATAATGCTGCTGCTTGTAGCGTTCTAGGATCGAATTCAGTATCTTCGTAAATTCTCTTTAGGCGGTATTGTATTGTATTAGGGTGAAGAAACATATCCTCTGCCGTTTTTTTTATTGAACCATTATTCTGAAAATGATTCTTCAGCAAAAGAAAGGTTTCAGTTAATTCAGAAAGATTGTCTGTTTTAAATATTTTGCGGAGATAACCCAGTTTGACGTCGTAAGGAACATAGTCCAAAAAAATCTCCAAGTCAAGGTCATCGTAAAGAATCAAATTTTGCTTCCTTTTTTCAGCCGTTTTCATGGCTAAAACGGCCTGATGGTATGAATCCAGAGGACGGTCAGTCGGTTGTAAGGCGTCAAGACCGACGGAGAGTTTGATTTTTAGCTGTTTTTCAATTTTTTGGCAGATGGTGTCAATGTTGTTCAAAATCTTTTTTTGTGATTGTCCAAAAAAGAAAATAATAAATTCGTTATTCTCTTTCAGGATAACGGTGTCAAGGTTGAACCGGAAATAATTGCGGATCAGAAGGTCGGCGGAATTTAACACCGATAATCCGTCTTGAGTCTGTCCTAGTTGCTCACGATCTGGATAGGATATAGCGCAGATTCTATATTGTTGCCAGTTTTTTATGTTAAGCAATTTAATTTGTTGGAATAAGACAATGTCCTTATTTAGAGAACTTTCAGAAAAAAGCCAACGTTTTATGATGTTTTCTTTTATTCTTATGTCTTGAATTTGGAAGTTCTTATTCATTTCTGTGGTGACAAATATTTCGGTCGCCTTTTTCAGCACTGGACCCAAAATATTAACTTCATTGTAGGGGCCTGTAATTCCTAGAACACCGATTTTTCTATTGAAAACAATAATCGGCATATTTAATCCTGCTTTCATCAGTGTAGTATCATCTTTCGGATCAATATAAAGCTCATCTAAGTCCTCTCTGATGATTTGAAAAGCGATCTCATGAAGTTGACCTACTCGTGTAGCATCCGAACTTGCAATAATGATTCCTTCCGAGTTCATGATGTTTATATTCTTGTTGACAGTTGTGCCGATTTCGGAGACGATGCTGTCGGCCAGTTCCCTGCTGATTTGGAGATCTATAGTGTCATATTTCATAGCATTACCTCTTTGATATTAAGATTAGTATGTCGCATAAAATGAATTAAAAGAGTCATTTCACGTTGAAAACATGCTTTTTTGTTTTGTAAAACAAAAAAGTATAGATATTTTCATTTTAGTCTATATTAACAATATTGTCGAATTGTTATACGTTAATTATGTGCAAAAAGACAAACATTCTTCTGGTTTTGAATTTTATATAAACCAAGTAAATAATTCGGGCGATTGTTCAGAGGTGAAATGTGCTAAAAGACAAAGTAATCGTTATTCCAGATTCTTTTAAAGGGACAATGAGCTCTGTTCGTGTTTGTGAGGTCATTAAAAAAGCTTTAACAGACGCCATACCAGATCTTGAAGTTTTAACAATTCCTATTGCGGATGGGGGCGAAGGGACAGTGGCGGTTTTTCGTTCTTTGTTTGGCGGAAGTGTTGAAATAGCAAAAGTTCAGAATTCCGTAAAAAGAGAGGTTACAACTAACTATACAATTCTGCCTGACAAGACGGCTGTTATCGAAATGTCTTCCGTTGCAGGTCTTCCTGGAATGGGAAATGAACTCAATGTTTATGATGCGTCGACTTATGGTGTCGGAGAGCTTGTGGTGGATGCTCTTGACAAAGGTGTTCGTAAATTAATGATTGGCCTTGGAGGCAGTTCAACGAATGACGGTGGAGCCGGAGCAGCTGCAGCCATGGGTGTTCGTTTTATTGATAAGAACGGGTTGGAAATTATCCCCGTTGGGCGCACACTACAAGATATTTGCTCAATTGATATGAGTCAGGTTCATCCGGCGGTTTTCCAATCCTCTATTTCCCTTATTTGTGATGTCGATAATCTACTCCTTGGCCCGGAAGGTGCCGCTGCGGTCTTCGGTCCACAAAAAGGGGCAGACGAAGCAGGCGTTCTTTATCTAGAAAACGGTCTGCGTGTGTTTGCGGAGGTCATAAAGAAGGATCTTGGCATTGATGTAACGGATTTGCGTGGAGGAGGAGCGGCAGGTGGGATGGGGGCAGGTTTTTTCGGTCTTTTCAAGGCGAAGATACATCAAGGAATTGACTTCCTGCTGAATGAAGTGCGCTTCGATGATCAGCTTGAAAAAACATCACTTGTGATTACGGGAGAAGGTCGCCTTGACTCTCAGAGTTATCAGGGAAAAGTAATATCAGGTATTGCAAAAAGGACAGCCAAAAAGAATGTACCCTTGCTGGCGGTTGTCGGAGACGCCGATAACGATAAGAGAAAAGATCATGACTATGGAATTACTTCTGTTGTAAGTATCAATCGCATCGCTGCTCCATACAAGGTCTTAAAAGCTCGTTCAGAACAAGATTTGTATGACACGGTATACAACATTTTTAATCTGATTCATATTCTGAATAAAGCATGATGTTCCTCTTACATTCAGTGTGTGAACTCATGAAATAAGGAGAAAAGGGAAAACATGCAAGCGATAAAAAGAAGGGATTCATTCGTAAAAGGAAAGGAGGAGAGTGTGAAGATCGGATTAGGAATTATGGGAAAGCTAATGGCTAAACAACTTCTCAAAGCATGATAAGAATCAGTCGCTATTAATGCAATTGAGGAGACGGTGAACATTGATGCGGAAGCGCGAGTTGCTGCCTTAAATCAAAAACACTGAACTTGAAAGGAGGAAATTGATATGAATAACGTTCCAAAGGAGTTTTTCCCTTGGCCGGGGCACACTGGAAATTGGGGAAAATGGAACAACGACCGAGGTTCGTTGAATTACATTACCCCGGAGGTGACCTTGAGGGGGGCTCGTTCCATCCGTCAGGGCAAAGCGATTGCTTGCTCGCGGCAAATCACAATGGTAAACCCCAGCGATCCCAGTCGTGTACCTGCGAAACACAAAATGTATCCCCACCTAGGTGATGAAAACGCCCTGTTTAACGGCACTTTCGACGAACTTACTTTCCGTACCCACAGCATGCTCAACACCCATATTGATGCTTTTTGTCATGTGGGAATTGCCGGTTACAGCTTCAACGGCTACCGTCTGTTCGAAATTGTGACAGAGGAAGAAGGTGCTAAAAAGTTAGATATCACCGATATGATCAACATCGCCACCCGCGGGGTGTTTATTGACGTGGCACGTGCACGCGGTGTGGATGGGCTCCGCCCTGGCGAATATGTGACGCCGGGCGATTTGGAGCCGCTACTGGAGAGACTTGAACCCGGTGACGCGGCTGTGGTTCGGACAGGTGTTATGAACGTGGGAGGCAATGTAGACGAGAAGGACGAGGACGGTAATCCCAAAATTCATTACGGCATCGCAGGTTTCCACGCAGACTGTATTCCCCTCTTGGCGGAGAAAAAGATCAGCGTGCTCGCGTCTGACTCGCCGAGCGATAGCTATCCTTGCCCCGTTCCGGGGCTCACCGGTCCTCACGATTCACCGGTACATGGTTTGTGCCTAACGTTGTATGGTATTCCGCTGTGCCACAACATGGATCTGGACGAAGTTGGTCGCCTTTGTGCCGAAACGGGCCAATATGAATTTATGTTCACGGTGGCAGCGCTGAACTTGCCTCGTGGCACCGGTTCGCCCGTCACACCTCTGGCTATCCTCTAACGGGAAGGAGTGTTATAAATGAAAATTACAAAAGCGACCATTTTTTTTCCGCGCAAAGGAGTGGCAGCAACCTTAGGTGTCCGCGTTTACACGGATGAAGGCATTTATGGCGATGGGGAAGTGGCTGTAATAAACGCAAATTATGCAAGCTTTGGTGCTTTAAGAGATCTCTTGCCGTTCATTATTGGCAGGAACCCTCTTGATACTGAGGCAATCTGGGATGACCTCTATAAGAAAACGTTCTACGGTCAAAACGGAGGGCAAGCATTTTTTGCGGGACTTGGAGCGATTGATCTAGCTCTTTGGGATATTAAAGGAAAATTCTTTGATGTTCCGTTATACGTACTTTTAGGTGGCAAAAAACGTGACAAAATTCGCGCATATGCCTCACAATTGCAGATGGCTTGGGACTATGATCCGACCGGTGGCAATAGGAGTCATGATGGTGGCAATTCCTATGCATTCTTAGACAAGCTGTTTGCAAATAAACCTGAACAATTCGCCGCAAATGCGAAGTACTGCGTTGAAGAACTTGGCTACGATGCCATCAAAATTGACTTTTTCAATAACGATGAAAATGGCCGTCCTTTAACAGAGCTTGACCGTAATGGACTCCTAAAATCGCGCACTCTTGCACTTGTTGTGGATCGTGTTGCGGCAGTTCGTGAGGCCATAGGTCCCGATGTCGATCTGATCGTAGAGAATCATTGCTATACCGACGCGCAAGCAGCTATCCAAATTGCACAAGCTATTGAGAAATATAACATATACTATTTTGAAGAGCCGTGCACGCCCTCGCCTCGAATGTCAAAATATGTTAAAGACAATATTAACATTCCCGTTGCAAATGGCGAACGAATTATCTCACGCTGGGAATATGTTGATTATTTCGAGGAAAATTCTATTCAAGTTATTCAGCCCGATATGGGGAATAATGGCGGTATAACAGAAGTTAAAAAGATATGTGATATGGCTTATGTCTATGATGTTGGAGTACAGCTCCACGTTTGCGGCTCGCACCTCATGACACCGGCGTCGCTGCATTTGGAAGCAGTTATTCCGAACTTCTTAATTCATGAACACCATGTAATTTCGCAATGGTCGGACTACATCCTTTTCACTGACAGAACCTACGATCCTGTAAATGGATACTTCGAAATTCCTGATCTTCCCGGTGCCGGTATTGAATGGTCAGATTACACGCTCAATTGCGAAGAACAAATCACTATTGAATAACTGAAGCTTGTCGGCCAGCACTCTTCAGTCTGTTCTGTTCCACCGGTGTATATACACCATTAAGAAAAATGAAAGGATAAAATCAATATGTCTAAAATAACATTTAAAGATGTGCCAGCGCCGCCCGCCGGCAAGCTAAAAACGTTGGATCTTTTTCTCATTTCCATGGGCGGAGTCATTGGTGCAGGAGTGATTACTCTGATAGGACCTGCAATAGGCATGACTGGTTATTCTGTATGGTTAGCATATGCGGCAGCAATATTGCTCGGGTTTTTAATGATATTCCCAATTATTATAGCTAGTACAACGATTCGCGTCGGTGGAGGAATCTACTCTTTGTGCGGAGGCATGTCCAATCCAACGATAGCCGGAATGATGAGTTACACCTACATGATTTATGTATTAAGCGCTGCAATATTTGCCATCGCGATACGTACGTATCTCGGGGAACTATTTCCCGCCTTAAACACTGTATGGACTGCTGTAATCGTCTTAACCATTTTCTACGTGATCAATTTGCTGGGACTTAATGTTTTTGCAAAAGCGGCGGCCATAATGACGTGGGTTCTTTTCGCCGGATTAATATTGTTCATAGCCTATGGTTTGCCACAGATTAGCCAGCCAATATTCGATTTTGGCGGAGAAAAGTTCTTTGCCGGCGGCATAAAAGGATTCGCAGCCGCAGCATTTCTTCTTATGTACTCCACACAGGGGTACTATATTGCCATTTTTTATGGCGCAGGTGCAAAGAAAGCAACCCGTGACATTCCTAAGGCCATACTGCTTTGTATTCCGTTCTTAATCATTCTTTATGTCGGTGTTGCCATCGTTAATGTCGGCGTTTTACCTCTGGAAGAGACCGCCGGGAAAACGTTAATTGTTGCAGCAAAGAATATTATGCCTCCCACATTAGCCACTGTATTCATAATAGCAGGACCAATAATGGCCTTGACGACAACGCTCAACGCGAATTTCTCTATGAATATGTATCCTCTCCGCCAAGCTTGTCGTGATGGATGGTTGCCGCGTTCTTTTGCTACGGAAAACAGGTACGGCATCCCATGGAAAGTTTTAACGTATCAATATCTTATCGCTCTTATTCCCTTATTGTTGAATTTCAACATCACATTAATAACAAACAACATCCAGTTGGTTTTGACGTGCATCAATGTCTTTGTAGTTCTCGGCATTTGGAACATACCCAAGAAATTTCCTGAAGCATGGGCAAAATCAAAATTGCATATGCCCAAAGGATTGTTCTATATGTTCATGTGTATAGCTATCGGCATTAACGGGATTATTTTTGTCAACTCGCTATTGTCGCTAACTCCTGCAGTAGCCATAGGCAATTCGGTATTACTTATTGCCGCAGTTGCTCTCGGGCTTATTACAAGCAAAAAAGGGAATGTTATTATTGAGACTTCTGTTTGGACAGACAATGGCGCAGGGAGCGACGATTAGTCTTTTTTGAAAGAAATAGGTCAAAGTAATTAAAAGCTAGTAGTTCTATCCCCCATAGTATTTGAGATAATTATTCACAATACTATGGGGGTTTTATGCAGATAAAATGTGTTTTTTAAGACATCTTTATCATCCGGGAAACGGAAGGTGTTTAAAAATCTAAGTTGACCATAGTTGACCATATAATAAAATATTTAAAGAGAGAAAATACCGTTCTTCCATATCTTGGAGAATTACTTTGAGTACTGTGTTGCCGCCAAGCAAGGGCGCGTTGTCATCCAGAACGTGGACTATAGAAAGCTGAGCCTTTGCTTACTGTTCAATTGCTGATTGCATAGCTGTGCAATCAAGGCATTGTATCCTCAGTTGCATCGCTTTCTTTTTCACCGTGAGGATACATGGGCACGATTAATTTAAATTAACAAGAGGTGCATATGCTTTTTTCTCTTCCCTATGGACATGGCCACCTTCCTCTTTTTGTTCCAGATCAGTATTTGGAAGGTGTGCTAAGACACAAACCCTTTATACAAAACCCAAATGAAAGTGAAGCAGACATCGTGCAACGGTCTTTGAATTCGCCGATATCTTCACCAACGCTTGATGCGCTTGCTCGTGGGAAGCAATCAGTTGTGATTATTTCTAGCGACCACACGCGTCCTGTTCCAAGCAAAATAACGATGCCTTTATTGTTGGCACAAATACGGAAAGGGAATCCCAACGCTCTTATAACGATCTTAGTAGCAACAGGCTGTCATCGTGCTCCAACATACTCAGAATTGATTGATAAGTATGGTGAAGAAATTGTAGAGCATGAGAGAATTGTCATTCATGATTGCGACGATACAAACAACATTGTTTACTTTGGGCGACTGCCTTCGGGAGGAGCCTGTTATATCAATCGATTAGCGATCGAAACTGACTTGTTAGTTGCAGAGGGATTTATCGAGCCTCATTTTTTTGCAGGATTTTCCGGAGGACGCAAGAGTGTTCTTCCAGGTATCGCTTCTCGGAGTGCAGTACAGTATAACCACTGTTCTGCTTTTATTGACCATCCTTGTTCAAGAACGGGGATATTAGAGCAGAATCCAATCCATGAAGATATGATGTGGGCAGCAAGAAAAGCGCGACTTGCTTTTATTCTAAATGTTCTTTTGGATGAAAATAAACGTGTTGTTTATGCCGTTTCCGGCGACATGGACTTAGCTCACTTAGAAGGATGCGACTATTTGATGAAGCATGCATTGTCAAGAACACGCCCTGCTGACATCGTTGTTTGCACGAATGGCGGCTACCCTCTAGATCAGAATCTTTATCAGGCTGTGAAGGGAATGACTGCTGCAGAGGCGGCTGTACGCGAAAACGGTATCATTGTCATGCTTGCAAAAGCGGAAGACGGCATTGGCGGAGAACATTTTCAAAGACAGTTATCTTCAAGCGATGACTTGGAAGCGTTACATCAAATATTTTTAAGCAGGGACGCTACAGAAACGGAACCAGACCAATGGCAGACTCAGATTTTATTGCGAGTTTTGAAAAAAGCGAAAGTGATTTTGGTGAGCAGTCTGCCTGCTGAAGTCGTTCAATCGTTGCATATGATTCCTGCGAATACCGCACAAGAGGCGTTTGACTATGCGACAACACTTCTTAATAATGATGAAATACGTGTAACAATTATTCCTGACGGCGTTGGTGTAGTAATTCAAGGAACAGAAGATACTCATGCGTAGCGCTTATAGAGATCAAGATCATGGCGGTTCTGAATTGTGTTATCATCATCTTCTTTAGCCATTAAGCAAAAGACAACGCATATTTGGAAGAGAGTGAATCGTTATGATTTCAATAGTGCCATTCACGGTAGACAAAATAGATGATGTGATTACCTTTGAAAGACGTTTAAGAAGGCAAGAGCCGGATACGTACTTATGGGATGCCGGTGAAGATTATAGGAAAGCATTACAAGATAGTTTTCATGATCCGCGTTTTGTGAACTCGGTCTCTCTCTTAGCGTATAGAAGCGGAAAAGTGATTGGAAGAATCGACGCCTCAATCATAAGCAGCAGAAGCGATGCTTCCTGTGACGCCGCTTATTTAGATTGGATTTGTGTTCTAAAAAGTGAGCGACACAGTAATGTGGCGCAAAAGATGCTTGAAGAATTAAAAAAGACCCTCAAGCATAAAAAGGTAGATGTGCTAATAGCATTGATGGCCAGTAACGAAGAAGCTCAGAACTTCTATCGCTCCATTAAAAATGCTTCAATTCAAGATGGAGCAATATGGATTAACACGAATTGAAATTCATAAAGGATGTTTTGAGATTTGGCTCTCAGCTCGAAACAGAGAGATATCCAAACAATACCACGAAGTATTTTGCGGCAATTCCTTTGATGGATTGACGGTGTTTCACGATAAGAAGAATCAGGACGCTATCATTGAATGCATCTTGATCACCGCGCCTGATTTTGAGAATCAGAACGTTTTGATAGAGATCTTTGAACAAGGTGCCAAGAAGTTCCTAACGGCAGTAAGTACTCTTATTACAATACAATCTAATTACAATACAATCTAAAAAATTACATGCTAACTAAGAAATATATTCCGAACATATCCGTTGGTACACGCTATTCGAATTTTCGCAGAACTTTTCCGTAACGCTTCTCGCCGAGGTACTCGTTATCTTCGACAACTTTCTGTCCGTTGAGGAAGACCATGTGAATGCCCTCGGGTTTTTCCGTACAGTTCGCCGTGTTTGCACGCTCCTTGATTGTGTCTTTGTCGAAGATCACGAGATCAGCGTAATATCCTTCTTTGATAAGTCCGCGCTCTTTTATCCCGAATTGCTTGGCCGGGAGCCCTGTGCACTTGTGCACGGCTTCCTCTAGCGGGAATCCCTCCCAGTCGCGACCTATGGTGCCGATAAAGCGCGGAAAATGCGCGTAAAGGCCGGGATTGCTGTTTCTGTCACCGCCGATAACGTCGCTGCCGCAGGAAAGAAACGGAAGCTGAAAAACGGGAAGCGCCGTTTTTAGCAGCGCATCGTTGTCGTCGAATGTGTTCTCCTCTACTCCCTCATAGCTCAAAGACACACACATGTAGAGGTTGAAATCTTCCTCAAGGGTGAGATCAAGGAAAACTTCATAGGGTTCATCGCCTTGACCGCGTTCGTTCGCGATCTCGGCAAGCGTTTTGCCTTCAAAAGAGAGGTTTTCGGGCTGCTTGAAATTGAAAAGTCGAAGCTGATGTGCAAATCGATTGGCCGTTCCTCCGATCACAACGATCTGGTTGTAAACCGGGAGAAGCGTATTCCACGTCTCGAAACCGGAAGATATGGCCGTCGTGAGGTATTCGACAACCTCTTTGCGAATCGTCTCATCTTTCAGTCTTTCCGCTGCCTTATCGACACCGCCGTCGAAAAGCCAGTAAGGGAAAAATTCGTTGGGCGTCGTCATGGAGAACAGGAGGGCGACAAGATCGATGCCGATGTCTACACCGCGCTCCATCGCCATGTCGATCTCGCCGACGCCTTCAAAAAATTCCGGCAATGCTTCGTCGCAAAAAGGCGCGTAATGAGAAATCTGTAACGGAACGCCGAGAGTCTCCGCGATTGTGATAACCTCTCGAGTCGCATCTGCCATGCCGATGCCGAGACTGCGAATATGCGCGCTGATACGCCCGCCATAATCCTTGAGGTCTGAACAGATATAAATCATTTCTTCCGTGTCGGCAAAAGCGCTGCTCACATACTCAAGGCCAAACGATACACCCAGCGCGCCTTCTTCCATCGATTGTCGGATAAGAGCCCGCATCTGTTCGCGTTCTTCGTCACTGGCCTTCCCGCTCTTGAAACCCATAACGGAAGAGCGGACGGTCGAAAAGCCGACATAGAAAGCTGCGTTCACGATGGGATTNTTTTCNTCNACCATGTTAAGAAAGCTGTCGAGTGTGCGGCATTCCTCTTCAGGCGGCCACTTTCTTTGAGAAAAGGTTTCACCAAAAAAGNGCTTCTGTTCGCGGTAACCGGGAGGAATAGCCGGAGCGGGAGATATGCCGCAGCATCCGCAGATGACCGTCGTAATNCCCTGATACAGAAGCGGGATGAGACAAGAAATGTCTTCTTTGTTGCCCAGTATAAAATCATAGTGCGTGTGCGCATCGATGAAGCCGGGACTGACAACCAAGCCTGCCGCGTCAATGATGACAGCGTCATCCGATGTGAGATTGCCAACGGCGACAATTCGATCACCTTCGATTAAAATATCGGCATTTCGGCCGGGAGACCCCGTGCCGTCAACTAAATTACAGTTTTTGATGAGTGTTTTCATTGACACGATCCTCTCTTATCTCGTCAATAGAGAAGGGCACAATTAAAAATGGGCTCTTTAAACAAACAGACCTTAAAAAAACGCTAAATGGAAGCAAGGACTGCCTCGGCAGTCCTTGCTCTATACATCCGGCGATCAGTCGAGTTTCGCGAATTCTTCGTCCACTTTCGCCAAAAATTCAGGCGTCAGCACTTTAGGAACGAATTTTGCCGCCTCTGGAAGCGTCATTTTCATCGCGAGTTTAATGCCGGGAGTCTTCAGGATGCCGGGTTGCAACTCTTCTGCGATTGCAGATAATTCAGGAGTATTAACGATCTCCTCGATCTTTGTTTTCTCAACAGAATATTTTGCCATGTTTAATTCTTCCTTTCCGTTTGTCGTATGTTCATGATCCTACATAAACATCTCTAACTCTTCGAACACTTTGTCCGCCGCCTCAATAGCGTATCGGACGTCATCCTCAGTGTGTTCGTCACTACAAGAATACCTCTGAAGGTTGTAGACGCCAAGTTGATTCATGCGCGTAGAGAAATAGAAATACAGAACTTGGTCGCAATTCTCGAGCGCGTCTGCGTTGTTGATAATCTTGTCTTTTGTTGTAATGACGGGCACAATCGCAGCCGGGAATCCTTGAACAATCAAAGGAATCCCATGTGCTTTCGCCCGATCAAGGAATCCTTCCGCGAGCATATTGCCCAGACGAGCAATCTTCTTGAGGATTGCGCCGTCATTCTCGGCCAGAATTGTGGTCAATCCGACAATGGCGGCAGAACAGAGAGGATGCCCTTGGAATGTACCCGCCGACAGCGTTTTGCATTCGACGATTCCTTCCATAACCTCTTTTTTTCCTCCGAAAATCGCTACAGGGAAGCCGCCGCCGATCGCTTTAGAGAACGTCCAAAGGTCAGGGGTGACTCCGAAATATTCCTCGGCGCCGCCCAAGGCAAGCCTAAAGCCCGTAATGACTTCGTCAAATATGAGAACCACGTTGTGTTTTGTGCAAAGCTCGCGCACACCTTCAAGATACCCCGGTTCAGGCATACATCCGTATATGTTTACGGGGATTGGCTCCAAGAGAACACAGGCGATCTCATCTCCACGTTCTTCAAACAGTTTTTCCATCGCGGGGAGGTCATTGAACTCAATGATCATCGTGTCCATGAGTGCATGTTTTCCCCTTCCTATCGTGGTGGTGATGCTGTTGTAGATATCGCCTTCGCGTTCCTCATCAACGGCTACGGGGTTTTCGGGTGTCGATGTTCCGCCGAGGATGAAATCGAAAGCGCCGTGATAGTGACCGGCAAATTTGACAACATAGTTTTTTCCCGTGTAACCACGAGCAACGCGGACGGCCATCATATTCGCTTCGCTCCCGCATAGAGCGAAGCGGATGAGATCAATTCCTTTTACACATTTCTTGATGGCCTCAGCCGCCTCGATTTGGATCTCTTTAAGATCGGGAGTATAGCCCTTCTCAAGCTCATCCATNAGGAATTTCTTGAATCGTTCATTGTGGCGACCGAGTATCGAAGGACCGTAGTTGATGCAGAAGTCGTAATANTTGTTTCCGTCGTGGTCATAAAAATGCGCACCCTCGGTGCGCGCGATAAAGGTCGGTTTATCACCTTCCTTGTGCTTGTAGTTGCTTAGCATCCCTCCAGCAATACACTGGAAAGCGCGGTCATAGAGCGCATCATTTTTCACTCGTTCAAGCAGTTCCAGATCGATCATTTCACTTCCTCTTTTCTTGGTCATTGGAGTCGATACGCGAGAGCCACCCCCTTAGCAATGCGAAAAAATACATTCTTTTATGTTTTAAACATTCTATCATGATAAAAAGGCACCAAGCAATGAATTCTTTGTAGGTTTTGTATGAAAAATAGGATTAGCAAAATGCCAAAGAAAACTGGACAGCGAGGCGTGCGTGTCGTCCGGTTTTGTTTGGCATTCAGCCGAAAAAGAGGTCTATTTTCCTGATATCAGGACGTTGTCAAAGGCCACCCAAGGTAGGACGCTGCCGCCGTCTTTTACGATGTCGGAGGACAGTGCTCTTACGTTCAAAAGAAGCTCGGCGAGGTTTCCATTGATCATGGTTTCGTTCAGCGCGTGGGCAATTTTGCCTTTTTCGATGAGAAAGGCATTCTTCGCGACGGCGGAAAAGTCGCCGTTTGTGGAAGGTTGACCGCCTGACACGCGACCGATGAGGATGCCGCGCTCAATGGATGAGATGATGGACTCCACCGAAGCGTCTCCGCCTTGGACGACGAAACTCGTCGATTGGTTCGGGGCACGCGACAGACCTGTTTTTCTGGAGGCNTAATCTGAAAGACAGAATTGCTTCAAGATGCCGTTTTCGATGAAAGTGAAATCCTCGGAAAGATAACCTTCGGCTGAAAAGCGTTCGCCTGCGACGATGTCGGGATGCGAGGGGGCAATCCGGATGTTGAGTACAGGAGACGCGACAGCCTCACCGAGTTTGTCTTTCCACAGACTGGTGTTTTCGATGAGAACACTGTCTGAGGCAAAAGTGCCGATGACGGTGTGCAACAAGTCGCCGAAACAGTCCGGCACCATGAGCACAGTGCCTTCAAATGCCCTGTCCATCGGTTGAGTATCGATCTGCTCCGATACCATGATCAGATCTGCTTCGAGACTGCCCATTTCAATGAATGGGCGATCTAACGTGTACGTCTGAACTCCAGAGCCAAAAAAGGAGGACGTTTTTGTTCCCTCATGAGCAGAGAATAAAATGCTGATGCCGTAGAGGCTTTCTCGCGTGAAAAAGCGACTGCCGGTGGAATAGTTAGCGCACGATTCACTCGACACGTGTGTAGCGGTCAGCGACTCCACCATAATTGTCGGGAAACGGTCTCGGATCATTGCAAGAAGTTCCTGACTGCGATGGAAAAGCTTTGATTCGTCACAAGCGTGCGGACCGGATTCAAAGGTCTGTATCGGCAGGGCGGGCGCCAGTTGCCAATCTTTGTCAGGGCTTGCTGCCTGAGCGGATGCGAGGCATGTCGCCGCACCGGCGCGAATATCATCTTCATCAACGGAATTCTGGGACAGTGTGCCGCGCCGGCCGTCACAGTCGATGGCCATATAAGATACCGAGTCGTCAAAAAGCGTGCGATAGAGTGAAAATTCACCGGCTTCCGCGGAAATCTCTCGCGTTACCCGACGCGTTGCAACGCAGCGTGCCTGGTCGGCGCCGCCTTCTTTGAGGGCATCCAACCCGAGTCTCGTGTAATGTTCAAGAGTTGTAAACTTCGCCCATTGGAGGGGCGAGGATGTGGTTTCCGGCTTGAGTCTTGCTTTGTTTTCAAGCTTTTCCATGTAATATCTCCTTCGTGCTGTTACAGTGAATGTTCAGACTTTTATGCCAAATATGATTTACAGAAATGATCACATTCTTCCTCCGACCGTGATTTCACACCGCACGGCAGGTCCGCCAAGAGAGACGGCCATCGGCTGTTTTTTTCCGCAAAATCCGGCGCTACCCCATTCCACCGTGTCGGAGAGCATGTCAATCGTTTTCATCATCTCAAAGGCGATGCCGGAGATCGTTGTATCCAAAATGGCGCGCCCTATTTTGCCGTTTTTGATTTCATAGCCGCGTGTGACGCCGAACATGAACTCGCCGGTCATGTCGGCCTGGCCATTGTTTGATGAGATGAGCCAGTACCCGTCATCGATTGAGACGAGCATCTCTTCTAGAGTGTTTTTTCCGGGAAGGATCACCGTGTTTCGCATGCGGATCAGCGGTTCGTCGGAGAAAAGCCAAGCGCGCGCGTGTCCTGTCGGCTCCACGCCAAAGTGGCGCGCAGATTCGCGATTGTTCATGTAGCCTTTCAAAATGCCGTTTTCAATCAGGACAGTGTCTTTTGCCGTGACACCCTCATCGTCCGCGAACACCGGCAGCGGTACCGGTTTTCCGAAGGCTGTGTGCGCGTAATCGACCAGCGAAGTGATCTCAGACGCCACAGGCTGATTGAGCAAGTGTGCGGAAACCGAGCCGGAAATAACAAGATCGGCTTCGACGGTATGCCCGACGGCTTCGTGGGCGAGCATGCCGGCGAGAGCACCGGAGAGGACGCAGGTCTTTTTCCCCGGTTTCGGGTGCACCCCTTCGCGTTTTTTCATGAGTTCTTCGTAAATCTCGAGTGCTTTCACCTTCGCTTCAGAAAGATCGGAGAAGTGTTGATCAAACGTACCATAGCCGCCGACGATGTCGTACAGTTCAACGGGACCGCTCTCAGGATGCATCGCGACCATCTTGATGTACAGATAGCTTCTCCGGGTTACGACGTGGGCATCGAGTCCATCAGATACGGCAATGACTTTTTCAACAGTATCGCTCATTGCGCCAACGACGCGGCTTACGAGCTCCGGACAATTTTGCACCACAAAATCATCGAGTTCGCGGCAGCGTTCGATGTAAAAAGTCTGTTCAACATCAATCGCATCGTCGTTGCGCAGGAGCTGTCCCGTAGGGATCGGAGCGAGAGGACCCTTTATCGGCTGCACGTTCTTTTCTAAGAAAGAAGCGTTCGCTTCCGCTTCTTTCAACGTTCTTTTTACCGCATCTTCAGAATAGGTTCCCGTTGAGGAAAAGCCGTAGACTCCGTTTTTTCTAACACGCGCGGAGACGCCTTTCCGATCAGAGCGCTGGTTGCTGACCAGCTGCCCGCTCAACAACATGACTTGTCTGGATGCATTATGTTGAGCTCGAAGTTCGCATGTCCCGCTATCGGGAAAATGCGCTCGAAAATTAAATAATGATTCGTTTAACACCGATTGGTTCTCCTTTTTATAGGATGCACGATGATGTGCATGGTAATCGTCACGAGCACCGGAGGGTGTGTGATTTCTATTGTTACTACCGGCTTACAAAGGTGCACGATTATCATGGTTATGTGCACGGTTTTATCGTTGGCGCCGGCAGTGCATTATTCTTCACTCGGACATTCTCATTTTACACGT
>JGI24710J26742_10000144_pt1 | contig 62413 bp, 52 predicted proteins | sample BioPla2DNA2_FD_26742 | JGI IMG/M metagenome (IMG submission 26742) | reverse complement strand
TTTTAGACGTCTGGAACAAGGAGAAGGAGAAAGGGAAGCCGCGCTTTATTTTGAAATGGTTCTCTCTACTGATTTTTATTGCTTTTTTCGGAGAGCTTTATTCGGCAAGGATTGCGATTAGTCTCGGAGCCAGCATCACCTCATTGGTAATTGGTGGATTGATTGTGATAGGAATCCTGTTGTCTTTAGTCCATCTTATCTGGCATCTGAATATTAAGTACCAAGGAGAAGTGGAAGAGCTAATCGAGCAAAAGTTTATAACCTTGAGCAAGCACAATTCAGATAGTTTAACAGGAAAACGTGTAAGTTTAACAGGAAGGACTGAACATACTAGTATTGGCTAGTGAATTGCCGCATTTCTACAGAAAAAAGGAAGAAAACATGGCCTGGAACTGCATTATATCAGCAGTTTCAGGCTTCTTTTACTGTTCCTTTTGTAAAAAATACAAGGATACCTGTACTCAATCTCTTTCGGTGTAATGGGATCGCCTTTCAAAGAAGTACATTTGCAGTACTTCTTGTGTACTTAAATTATTGGTCTTGGCTAAATGCCTGATCTTCCCCTTGATGCTTTCTATGTTAATCATGAAAGTACCTCCATATATCGCCTGACTTCATCTTCTATGTTGAATTTTCTACTATATTTTATGAGTGTTCTTAAATCTTTGTCCTTTTCTCTGAAATACCCCGTAAGTCCATCTGTAAATATTTGCTTGTCTATCTTATTTCTATCAATGACAATATCGCAAATTGTCCTTTCCGGATCATAAACTTGAACAGTATTCCTCAAAGGAGTTTCTATTTTTGTGATCCCGATAGCATGCAAATCTTTTTTTACATACCGAACTTGTAGATTTTTATATCTTTTTTTAATATGGCTTGCGTTATAGCCTTGGGGCACGGATATATAAAAAACATTCGGTGTGCGGTCGGATAAGTTGTGGAGATATAATGCCGTTTGATGTGAAAAAACAATCCTTTTACTATTTGATGAAATCAGAATAAAATCATCTACTATTTCTCCTGTCTTTTGATAGACACCAGGTCTAATCCTTTCAAGTTTCCCTTGACTCGCCAATGCGGATAAGGTATGTCTCCCTATTCCCATGTTTTCAGCGTCTCTATTGGTAATTACCGGAATTTCCGTCAAATATGCTTTTAGGGTATTCATACTTACACCTCGCTTACAGTTTTGCTTTAATTATATAAAACTAAAGCGAACCTGTAAAGCGTTTGAAATATTTCCAATTATTAAACATCCGACTCTTAGTTATATCGGTTTAAGATAGAAGATTACGATCATGCTTACCGATTAATATTTGAATATATCAATGCTTTCTATAACACTGTAAGAATTCATAGTTATTGCGATTATCTATCGCCTAATGATTATAAGGTAAATATGAAAACCTATTGAAGTATAAGCAAAAACAAACAGCATGATATCTACGAGTTCAAATTGTACTTTTCATTGACATAGGACCATTCAAAGCTAATAATAAGGCAGGAGAATCGGCTCTTTAGAATTTACCGCCTCAAAAAGTAGTTCAAGGAGTAATATGGCTCTCCTCAACGACCTTTAACAACCATTATTAGGCACAAGGTGTTATTATCATCAATCTGAAACGGGAAAAAGGAAACTTTCCTACTTAAAAACAAAAATATGAAATATGAGAGGTAAAAACTATGAAGATTTCAATTCTTGGTGCAGGAAATGGAGGAACTACGGTATCTGCTGATCTTGCAAGGAAGGGACATGAGATTACATTATGCAAAACTTCAAATTCAACACTGCATGATAAAAACTTTCAGCAACTGCAGAGGACTAAAAGTGTTAAAGTATATGACTTAGAAGAAACATATGATGTCAAGTTAGCCAATGTAACCCGTAATCTTGAAGAGGCAATAACAGATGCAGATTTAATCATATTATATATTCAAACGAACTATCATGAAAATCTTGTAAAAAGGATGGCTCCTTTTTTGAAGGAAGGCCAAACAATATTGTTTGAACCAGGGGCTTTGTCTACATGCTATGTTTTAAAACATGTAGATACTGATGTTACTGTAATTGAAGCAGAAAGTTCGCCAATTGATTGCAGGATCGAAGAGCCCGGGGTTGTAAGGATTCTCTTCAAAAACGTACTAAATCCTTTTGGTGTTTATCCTATAGATGATTCCCAAAAAGCAGACGAAATAATCAAACAATTAGGCTATGGTTATAGATTACTCGATTCGGTAGTTGAGGCTGCACTGCATAATCCAAATATTATAGTACATACTGTTGGTTCTATATTCTCAATACCCCGTATCGAATTCTCAAAAGGAGAATATTGGATGTATAAAGAAGTGTTTACTCCTCATATTTGGAATATTGTAGAAGCATTAGATAATGAAAAAATACAGATATTAAAAAAATTAAATTTTAAACCCGTACCTTATATCGAGGCATGTCAGGAACGTAATTTCATCAACGATACAAGAACTGCTAAAGAGGCTTTCTTTGATTATGCATATAACCATTCGCCCAAAGGCCCCGATGTTCCAAACTCAAGATATATTACTGAGGACGTGTCTCAGGGTTTAGTACTGGTTGAATCTCTTGGGAAAATGCTTAATGTAAAAACACCAATAAGCACCTCATTGATTAACTGCGCCTCTGCTGCTTTAAAAACTGACTTCAGAATGTATGGGCGTACAATTGAAAACTTAGGTGAAGAAAACCTTATGACTATTTTTTCTGAAATAAAATAAATTCTCAGCGTCTAACTGCGAGCGCGATTTCCAGTTGTCAGATGTTTCATACTTCTCGTAGCCCAGATGCTCATTCATCCCCGTTTCAAGCATGCTCTCCGGGTTGATCCAAGAAGATCCTTGAGGGCATCTTGTAAGTCTTTTGTATCTTTGATGCCGTAAGCCTGGATTAATTCCTTGATGATTGATAAGGTATCATAAATTTCGTACATATTGAAACGGGGGACATGTTGTATATTACCCGGCGGAGCACGCGTTCCGCCCGCAGCATAGCCATTGTTCCGCAGTTTGTGAGCATCAAACATAGGTGAGTGTCAAACACAAGTGGTGCCCGTGGTACCCAAATGGTGCCCGGCAACTCCGAAATAAGTTACAAAGCGTGACGAGAAGTTTTAAAAAAGGCTTTGAAAATTACACTGTCAAGGGTGAAGCAGTCTGTCATCATATTTTAGCGATTCCGTCTTCTATCGGGAATCATGCCACCATCAATCTTTCTATTCTTGTCTTCATACATAGAAGCATCGAGCTTCTTTAAAAAATCATCTACTGATTCATGCTGCCTTTCGAATGTGCTGTAACCAATTGAAAATTCTATTTTATAAGGCTTCTTTTCTGATTCATTGAACAATGTTACTTGTGTTTTAATGGTGTCAATCATATCCATAATTTCTTTTTGGGAGTGTATATACATCAAGATGATAAACTCATCACCGCCATATCTGCATACTACTCCTTGATCACCCACAGATGTATGCAGTAGATTTCCAGCCGTAGCAATAGCATCATCTCCTACAAGATGTCCGAATCTATCATTTACGCTTTTGAAGCCATCAATGTCTAACATAATTCCGGCAGGTACACCGGCAGTATCCCTTTTTTTACTATACATTAACAACATGTTATTTAAGTACTGTCTGTTAAATAATCCCGACAGCACATCTACATAAGATGCTTCATTTTGAACATTGATGAATAAAGAAATCATTCCTATAGACACGCCAAGCCACACAAGAGAATATCCATAAAAGAAGAACTGCAACATACTCCCGATAATAATAGGAACCATAAACAGAATGGCAGGCAGAGACAAGTATTGATATACCTTACTACGATACGAATAGATTAACACTACCCCATATGCCAGATAAAAATAAGTGCAAACATATGGAATGAGATATAGAACTGTTCGTTGATAAACATTATATTTATCAACAACAAAAAATACAGGTGTCACAAAATTTATTAAGCAGCCGATTATAATCAGCACGGCAGGTATCGCCACAAAAGGGTATTTCTGCTTGATTCTTTCTATATCGGCAAACAATTTATAGTCCACATATATTGTCCAGGAAAAAGCAAAAATAATATTGTTTATAAATAAACTGGTGTTTAGTACCATCAACAACGCATGAAATCCATACCCCGTTTTGCCGTCCAAAATAAAAACAATCGATTCAACAAGGCATTGCAGGATATTTAAAATAACCATCATGTAGTACATCTTTTCGTCAAGAAATCCATGACGTAGTGGTCTTTTTGAGCTGAACAAAATAATAAACAACAACAGAATCGCTGTTCCATTTGCAATAAATATCGCTGGAAAATTAAACATTTCTTGCATGCCATCCCTGTATATTGCTAATTACTATAACATTTTTCATGTTAATTTGATAGTAAAAAAGAAGCAAATCAAAAATATTTTAAATACTCCCCATAGCCTTCGGCTTCCATTTCTTCATACGGCACAAATCTAAGCGCTGCGCCGTTTATGCAATATCTGAGCCCCCCATCCTCCGGAGGACCGTCTTCAAAGACATGTCCGAGATGGGCTTCTCCGGCTTTTGATTTGACCTCTATGCGCCATCTGCCGCGAGAATGATCTTCTTTATAATCGATGACATATGAGGTCAAAGGTCTTGTAAAGCTCGGCCATCCACATCCGGCATCATATTTATCCTCTGAGGAAAACAGGGGTTCACCCGTTGTAATATCTACATAAATCCCCTTCTCATAAAAATTGTCGTACTCGCTGCTGAAAGGCCTTTCGGTTCCTGCCTCTTGAGTTACATGATACTGTTCAGCCGACAAAGTCGCTTTTAAATCTGTGTCTTTCGGTTTTTTGTACTTTTCGTATAATGGTTTAAATGCAAGTGACAAATCCACATGACAATATCCCGTAGGATTTTTCAATAAATAATCCTGGTGATAGTCTTCCGCCGCAATATAGTTGTTCAGCCTTTCTACCTCTACCACTATTTCTTTATCGTAGAGAACCCTCTTTAAATTTATCAACTCTTCGACTCTCTTCAGAACCTCTGCGTCGGTAGAATAAATTCCCGTTCTATATTGCCTCCCTATATCCGCGCCCTGCCGGTTTAGGCTGGTCGGATCGATAATTCTGAATAGATGATCTATTATTTCCGTCAAACTGATTTTGTTCTCGTCGTATTTCAAATATAAGACTTCTGCATGGTCTGTTGCTTTCAGGTCCTGATATCTTGTCTCCGCGGTTTTCCCGTTGGCATACCCGACTTCGGTTTCCAAAATTCCAGCCAGTCTTTGGAAATAGCCCTCCACGCCCCAAAAACATCCGCCTGCCAGATAAATATCTCTGATACTCTGTGTCCCCAATTTATTGATAGCGATACTTTTTGATATCTTCATTTTTTCAGGCTCTCCTAACTCTAAAGATCTAAAATCAACCGAGTGCTACGTCAAGAATCATCATGACGGTGAATCCGAGCATGACGCCGATCGTTGCTACGTCAGTTTTTACTTCCAGCTCTTCTGTCTCTTGGCGCTGTGCCTCCGGAATCAGTTCTTCGACAACAACATAGATCATGGCGCCGGCCGCAAAGGCAAGAGCAAACGGCAAAATACGCTGAAACGCTTGAACCGCTAAGACACCGATCACAGCCGATATCGGCTCGACGATGCCTGACATCTGTCCGTAGAAAAAGGCTTTACTCCGTCGCATGCCTTCACGCCTGAGCGGGATAGACACAGCAGCGCCTTCAGGGAAATTTTGCAGGCCAATACCGAGGGCAAGCGCTAAAGCACCGGCAAGCTCTGCTCCTTCAATGCCTGCGGCAGCCGCGCCGAAGGCGACACCGACAGCTAGCCCCTCGGGAATATTATGGATCGTGATAGCCAGTACGAGCAGAATGCTCCTGCGCAAATTCGTCTTTGGACCGTGCACCTCTCCGTTTTTGCCAAGTCCCGAGTGCATATGGGGCAAAAGGTGATCGACAAGCATAAGAAAGCCGCCCCCGGCCAAAAAGCCAAGTGCAGCTACTAAGTATGGAATCTGTCCGATCTGCTCCGCCATCACAATCGCCGGCTGCAAAAGCGACCAGAAGCTTGCGGCGATCATCACGCCGGAAGCAAAACCAAGCATAGCGTTAAGAACAATTTTATTAATGCGGCGGAAGAAAAAAACCAAGGCAGCGCCCAGCGCTGTCATGCCCCAGGTAAATAGTGTACCGAGCAGTGCCTGGAGCACAGGATCAAGTTCTGTTAAAAAAGTCATGAGCGCCCCTTCTTCTTATTATTCATTATATTGTATCTGATAATGTCACAAAAGTGATTTGATAATACTAACTGATATAATTTTCAGAAGTCCTTTTCGAGGGTGAGTATTTCTTCTAAGAGGGCTTGGTTGATGGGAGTAGCGATACCATATTTGTGCCCTAATTTGACGACGGTACCGGCAAAGAGATCAACTTCCGTCTTACGCCCTTGCAGAAGATCCTGGCGCATAGAAGGCATGCCTTCTGCGGCAAGGGGCTTGATGACATCCAGCCAATACAGGATATCTTTTTCGCCCAGTCTGATACCTTCTGCTTCCGCCAGGGGGATGACCTCGCGCATGGCGGCAATCATGCGCTCGCGCTCCGGACCTTCTCTCTGGACCAAGCCGTAATTGCCTTCACAGACACTGACAACCTGATTGATGCCAACATTGAGCATGAATTTGCCCCACATCCGGTCGCGCATATCGGTAACGAGGGTATATGGAATCTTTGCTCGAGTGAGATAATCCGCCACAAGCAAAAGACGAGGTGTGATTTGATCAGAGTAGAGTTCGCCCAAGGTGAAACCACCCATGTTTTTCCAGTAGAGCCGATTGCCCTCTTTGGTAGCATCCATACCCTGAACAGTGCAGCCAATAACTTTATCGCCATATACAGCTCTAATATCTTCTTCACTGCTGATACCGTTGAGAAGAGAGAGGATTATGGTCTGATCGCCGACATGCCGCGCTACATCAGCGATAGCCCGGGGCAACTGGCCGTACTTGACAGCAAAAATCAAAAGGTCAGCCGGTTCACAGGTCTCGTCAGGTCTAAACATATTAAAACTTAGCTCTTTATCGTTATTATAGAGTCCTTCTTTGCGATATTTTTCCTGGCGGGATGCATCTGCAATGACGCGAAAGCCGCCGGGCGAGGCGGCAGAAGCGAAAGGCTCGGCAAAGAGGAGCCCCAGGGCGCCAAGGCCGATCAAACTTACAGTTTTAATTTGTTTCATATTTCTCACTTTCCATACTGTTTATAAATAGGGTAGCGCTGCAGCTGATCACAGAGCACTTTTAAATAAATATATATTGTACCTTATTCTATGTAGAATTAGTATTTTAGAGATATTAGAGAATAAAAATGAGGGGATTCTCCGCAACCGGTCTGGTTGCGGAGAATCCCTCTCTTATGCGAACAACGTTTGCGTTATTGATTCTGCGCTTCCTCCGCAGAAGATAACAATATCTTTAACTGTCTCCAACGCCTTGCAGTTTAACTTACCAGGGTTAGAAATTCTGCAGCAATGTGGCCATGAAAATGCCCAGGTAGTTGCCGATAACATAGCCGAAGATACCGGCCAGGATGATCGGACCTATGAGCTTGGTCCAGCCTTTGGAAATGGCCATAGCTGCCGCTGTGGTCGGACCGCCGATATTGGCATTGGAGCAGAGCAGAATCTCTTCAAGATTGAATTTGAAGAGCTTGCCAAGTCCCAATGAAACCGCCATATTGACGATAACAATAATTCCCGCGAAGACCAGAAGCAGAGGAGCATTCTTGAGGATTTGCGGGATCGAAGCCGGCACACCGATGACAACCAGGAAAATATAGATCAGGAAAGTTCCCAGCTCTTGAGCCCCGTTAATATTACCTAAGAAATTGGGCAGGAAAGTAGCTAAGAGCATGGTCAAAGTTGTGATCCACAGATACTGGCTGCCGAGGAAGTTGCCTGCCAGAGATTGGAAAAAATCTCCGACAGTGGCAGAAGTCGCCGGTACCGGTACCAGGCCCTTAAGCCAGGTGGCAAGTTCCGTGGAAACCCAGACGATCATAAAAGAGGTTGCCATCGCCTTGGCGATATCCAGCAGTGAAATATTTTTTGGGCTCCAGTATTGGGCTGCCAGGGTTTTGTCTCTTTCCTCCGAAGCGGCCTCAACTTCATCTATATGCGGATGCGTGAAATGCTTGCGGAAGAACTTGACTGAGGGAATGGCCAGCAAAACAAAGAAATATAAGGCCATCAACAGATTGTCAGCCACGGTCAGTTCAGCGATAGACCAAGCGGTTACTGTGTTAGCCACATCGTATTGGGCTGCCATGGCGGCAAAGTTGACGCCGCCGCCGATATAGGTGCCTGTCATCATGGCTACGGCAGGAATCAACTGTCCAATCGCACCTTTCAGGGCAAAATAAGCAACAGCAACACCCAGCAGGGTGCCCAGAGCCGACAAGCAGAACATGACCAGGATCCTGCCGCTCTCGCGCCAGATCTTCTTCAGATTGGCATTGAATAAGAGCAGAGGAATACCGAGCGGAACGACATAACCCCAGACAGCATCATAGACCGGGGCATCGGTAGGTATTACATTGAAGTTGGCCAGCAACATCGCGCCCAACAGACCGATAATCGCACCGGTGATCTTAGCGGCCCATTCGTATTTCTGTTCCAGGTAGATCGAAATACAGGTAATCAGGACCAGAATTGCCCATAATGCCCATGTATTATCTGCTTTAATGAGCGTATCAGCAATTACAGTAAACATACAAAACCTCCCTTAAAGTTCAAATATCTAATGCCTCTATCCTGGCAACCGGCTCTCCGGCTCAGATAGGGCTTCTCTCCCAAAGCATAACTCAGGCTCTGACCCTTCGATAGAAGTTGACAAAGTTTTCACCTGAGAGCTTTCTGATCTCAGCCGGGGAATAGCCTCTGCGCTCCAGTTCCGCCAGCATGTTGGGCGCATCTCCGATGTTCTGCAGCCCCTGCAATCCATGATCAGGACTGGAACTGAAACTGGCCAGGGTATCGAGATTAAGGAAATCATCAAAATCGAAACCAAAGCCGACGTGATCTATTCCCATGCGCTCCACCAGATAGTCAATATGGTCGACCAGACGGGATAGGGTTTGTTCCTCGCGCTCATGGCTGACAAATTCATTGAAGGCATTGATCCCAACCATTCCTCCGCCCTGGCGGATGGCGTCGATCTGCTCATCCCACAAATTCCTGGGCACATCGCAGATCTTCCGCACATTTGAGTGCGAGGCAATGACAGGAGCTGATGATGTCTCCAAGATATCCCAGAATGATTTCTCATTGGTATGGGCGACATCTACGATCATTTTCAGCTCATTCATAATACGAATCGCTTCCCGACCGTAATCTGTCAAACCACGGGTTGGATCTTGCGTAGGTCCGGTCGACAGATCATTCAGCTCGTTCCAGGTCAGCATCGCCAACCTGAAACCTATGCGTTCAAAGGCATAGAGCATTTCAACATTAGTACCGATGCCGCTCAACCCCTCAAGACCGAGCATGACTCCCAGTTTGCCGGCTGCTTCCGCTGCCGCGAAATCATCAGGCTCCGTTACAACCTGGATGATATCCTGATTCTCCCACAGTTCCGCTGACATAGCACCGAGACTTTCGATCAGGCGTTCCTGGGGTCTTTGGTCATGAGGCGGGTCAGCCCAGATGATAAAGACCCCGCCGGTAAGTCCACCCAGGCGGAAACGATCCAGATGACGATCTTTGATAACAGACTTCATGCCTTGCAAACGTTGTACAGTCACATCAGTCCAAATATCTCCATGCAAATCCAGTAACATAATAACCTCCTTTCTTAATATAGTTTATTATCGGTAGTTAGCAATTATTATACTAATAATTAGCACTTATTGTACATTTTTTCCAGCCTCTGTGGGTTAATAAAAGATTTTGTAACGATAGGTAACAAAACAAACTGTATAAATAATACTATTCTGCAGCGCTCGGATGCTGTAAAATCAGGATCTTGTCCGGCAATTCCACTTTGATCAGATAACCCTGGGCAATTGCTGTTTCAATCCTTTCGGCAAAAGCTTCTTTCCGGTTGTAGCGCAAATCAATCACAATATAGTCGGCCTGCCAGGTTTCTGCATTGGCAATATGCTCATAATCGAGGTCAATCAACTTCGACCTGCCGGAGAGGTATGTTGTCAGCCAGGTGGTCGCCCGGACCGAAGCCTGATGCGGTATTTGATCCATCTCGTACTTCATTTCTTGAGCAATCTGCTGGCGCTGTCTGACTGTCGCGCGCGGCACATAATGCTCAGCGAATACTGTAGCACCGAAAAACAGAGCCGAAACCAGAATGATGCCTGAGACCATACTCAACGCCAGATAAGATTTGGACGGATATTGCCTCTGATAGAGAATAGCCTTCGTTTTTGCATAAGGTAACTGCCGCAATCTGGCTTGCCTGGGCAGTGTCGGTCGATAGAAGCTGGGACTATGTTGAAACATGTCTTCTACAGACAAGATGGTGGCAAAGATCAGCAATACCCCCGTACCATAATGATACTGAAAATTTATGTTGTGCTGATACTGGTAATCCGGTATCAGATTCATGATCAGCCATGGCAGCAGCAGGATATGATCCGCTCCCGGCTTTCGCAGCAAAGGCAGAAATGCCAGGGGCGCCATCATGGTTAGGATATATATCAGTTTCTCCGCGGTAAAAATACGAGTTAAAACATAGGCCGGATGCAATAGGCTGGTGAGTATTACACCTGGCAAACCATACTCCGGCCAGGCCATAAGATTGGCAAAGCGGCTGTCCATGGCACCAAGACCTCTGGTATTGAGCCAGTACAAAGCCAGGACAAACCAGGCCAGCCCGAGTAGCAGCATAATTATGCCATGTCGCTTATTTGTACGTTGTGACCACAGCATCCAGAATCCAATCAATATTATATATATTGCCGCATCCTCTTTAACGGCAAGCACCAGTGCAGTAAAAACAAAGGTACCGATCGTATTATTCTTGAGAACAAATAACAATAGCCAGAGCAATAAGGGTGCCAGAAAAAAGTTTTCGTGCAAATCGTACATGCTGCTGCCGCTTAGCGCCGGATGCGCCAAATACAGCAGAGAAAAGACGGCTGCCCTTCTATTTGGCCAGTTGAGAAATCTCATAATCAGGAATAGCGGAATAACCCCGGAAGCGACCAATACTATTTGCGCCAGCTGCAGTGTTACCGGACTCTTGGTAAGCAGATAGAGAGGCAGCAATAGATAATAAATAGGCGACACATGCACAGCGAAATGGCTAAGTTCGTAACTTCTCTCCAGCGTAGTAGTGGGCAACCCGGTCTCGGACATATTGTGAAACATCTGGGAAAAAATACCAAAATCATAAGTCGGAGTAGTCAGGGTAATAGTCCGAACATATAATATATAGCCAAATAAACTGACGTGGATCAGAAAAGCGAAACCGACCAGATAGTACACTCTATACTTCCCGGCAGACGGTCCATACGGCTTTTTAATGATGGCAACATCCGGTAACAGATGAGCAGCTACTGCGCCCGCCAGCGCTCCTTGCAGCGCCAGAACCAGTGTCAGTATAATCCGGCGCATCAGTTTCTGTTCTGCATCTGCAGTAATTGCAGGCAATATGATCAGGCAGTTTACTACGTTCAGCGCGGCCAGGAGAATCCCGCTGATGAACAAAGCCCAGGCTGTATAGAAAAAGAGCTTGCTTTCTCTGTTGGCAGTCAAAAAATTTCGGGTTGCCGCCAAGAGAAATACGCACAGAAGCAGCAGACCGAAACAATAGGAGAGAGATTGCTGCCGGGCGGGGTCGATATAATCGATATACCAAAGTTGCGCCACAAACAACCAAAAGGATATCAGCAAAAATAATTGACCAAGCTTTAGTTTATCCGATTTGATTGGAACCAGCATTATAATTATTGGCGCCGCCAGCGCAATCAAGACGCCACCAAGGAAATATGCGGCCGGCATCTCCTTAATGTAGTCAAGGGACAGAATTTGAACCTGTTTGCCGGCTGAAACAAGGACATTAATGATGCAGAAGATCAACCAGACAGAGATAGAATAATAAAAAGCGAGTTGCAGGAGATATCCTATCCGCTCCGATTTGACTTTCTGTAATAATCTTTTCATGCCAGACACTATCGCTCCTTACTAAGGTACCTGATAAGGTCCATCAGCATAGATGCTATCCATAAGCTCACCCCAGCGCGTAAAAGCGTTGGCTTTGTCTTCTCTCCTCTGCATATCCTGCATCTGTGTAACTAAGATTAGCGAAGTATTGACATTGTCAAAGCCAATAAACCAGGTGTCAATGATTTGTTTGTCCAAATCTTCGTCCCAGCCGCGCTGGACCGTACCTGATTTGCCTGCAAATTCCGCATACGGGCGAGCTACAGTATTTTTGTGTGATGTTTCGACTGTCCTGCGCAGGGCACGGCGCAGGTAATTCAGCACGAAGGGACTGGTATAGTTTTCTTTCCAAACTTTTTGCTCATTACCGCGCAAGATATGCGGCTCCAGAATTCTACCGCCATTTACCAGACTGGCATAGATAGCAGCCAGTTGGACTTGCGTGATCTGCAATTCTCCCTGGCCATAAGCTGTGTCAGCCATCAGAACTTCGGATCCCGCCTGACCGCTATTTGTTATCTTAGCCTTATAGAACGGGTACTCCGAGGGAACTTCTTCTGTCAAACCGAGTTTCAGCAATTGATCGTAAAAAGCGGACGCCCCCATTTCCACTGCCAGCTGAGCAAAGAAAATATTATCTGAAACAGCAATTGCTTTGATGCCATCTTGGGGTTCATTATTTTCGACCAGACGGGATACATAATAGCCTCCCCAGGTAGAATCTGCCTGCCATTTTGTTCCCTTGATTGTCTTGACAGTATTTTCAGTGAGAACACCGGTATTAAAAGCGGCAATGGCAGTAATAATCTTGAAAGTTGATCCCGGTGCATATCTCAGCTGGAACCGGTTAAACATCGGTTTTTGCGGTGAGTCTGTTAATTGTTGGTATTCAGTGTTGCTCATTCCTATTGTCAGTGCATTAGGGCTGAAAGAAGGTGTACTAACCAAGGCAAGAATATCGCCGCTGAACGGATCCACCGCTGTGGTGGCTGAGCTGTCAGTTTTGGTAACATCATAGATTTTTTTCTGTAACTCTGCATCGACGGTCAAATAAAAGTCTTGCCCCGGGATAGCAGCACGTTCGAAAAGAACTTCTCCGCCGCCACCGGTCAAACTTATTCTGACTCCCCTGGTTGACCGCAGTTGCTCCTCATAATGAGCCTCCAGACCTCTTTTGCCCTCTTTATCGCCCATACGATAAAATTCATGTTTTGGATCGTCCTGTCCGGAAAAGGAAACCTCTGCCGTATAGCCGATCAAATGGGCAAAAGCCTCATCATAGGGATAATTTCTGGCGCTGACAGTACGTACCGACAGACCATAATTGCTGAAATGATTAGTCTGCTCAGAGGTATATGAACTTTTGATCTGCAAAGGAACAAACATATTGTCCTTGATCCATGACTGGGTCATTTTCTTCTCTACATCTGCAGTTGTCATGCCCAGTAGCGCAGCGACTTCAGCATGCTTAGACATATCGTAGACGCCGGTTACAGCACCCACCTGTTGGGCTAAACCATCTACTGCCAGTTCGCGCCCGGTTCGATCATATATGGTTCCACGGGGTGCTTTCAGTTCCTCGACGACAATATCATTGGAGATAGTCAAACCGGGGAAAATAGTGGCCGGTGTCCATTCCATTTCCCAACGGTCCAGCTGATGATTGCGGATAAAAGTAACCGTTAGAGGACGCTCGATCGGACCATATTCCGTAGTAAAATTCATGGTCATCTCATAGACTTTAATATTCCGATCCGACAGCATTTCAACCAAGGAAATACCGTACAGGCCGACCTGTCTGACTCTCAGCTTCTTATCAACTTCTTTTTGGCGGGCAACAATTTGATCATCACCGTAGCGGGACAGTGATTCAGCTGTCAGATAGCTTTTCAACAGTTCCTGTTCGCGCCTGCCAACTAACTGGAGGATATGGTTGATCTGATCTTCAGGCAGTCTCTCCTCTGCAGTTCCGGCGGAGGTTACATCCTGATCCCAGTCCGTATCAATTATTTCTTTGCCACCGCATGAGGTAAACAGTAATAAGCCGACTATCAGGATGATAATCAGCCGCTTGCTTGCCCTGTCCATTTCTACTCCAGTTCTTTCTTATTTCGGGTAACGAAAGTTAGAATTTCAGCCAACTGATCTTCCAAATCAGTCAGGATGTCATGCGTATATTTAATGGCACTGTTTCTGATATCGGTACTCTGACGTGTAGCATCCTCAATCAGATCTGTAGCCTCTTCCCGGGCTTTGATTGTGATCTCATGCTCATCAATCATTCTCGCCATCTGGGCTTGCGCATCACGCATAATGCTATCAGCTTCTTTGCGTGCCTCTGCGATCAGTTGCCTGTTTTGGTCAAGCAACCATCTGGCCTGTCTTAACTCATCCGGCAAGCCTTCACGTACCATTCTGACCAGAAAAAGCATCTCTTCTTTTTCTACCAGACATTTATCACTCAACGGCATCATCTTGGCATGAGATAGAGTAGCTTCCATACGGTCGAGCAAATTGTCAATGCTCTGCTCGCCTGTACGGGGACCTGCTGTACGCCTGGGTCTAACTTCTTCTTGAAGATATTCTCTGTCATTCGGATTCATCTCATTTCCTCCGTATCGTTACAATTATCTGTCCGGTCATCTTAATTTGCCATCATGATGCTCAATTCTCTGTCAATTTTGCTTTGATAGCCGCAGCAATATATGCCGGTACCATCTGCTCAATATCTCCGCCATAATTGGCAATGATTTTGACCATCGATGAGCTAATGCAGGAATACTCGGGTGTAGCGGTGATAAAAAGGGTCTCGCAATCAGGCAGCAAGATCCGATTGTTCAAAGCCATCTTTTTTTCATAATTATAGTCTGTCTCACTGCGCAAACCTCTGATAATTGTTGTCACACCGTTTTTCCGGCAATAATCAACCAGCAATCCGTCCCATAAATCAACCCTGACATTTTTCAATTCAGTGATTGATCTCCTGATCAGGTCTAATCGTTCCCCATAAGTAAATAAGGCCGTTTTTTCTTGATTGCTCAGAACCAGAATTATTAGTTCGGTACATAGCTTGGAAGCACGTGTAGCGATATCAAGATGGCCATTAGTAAATGGATCAAAAGTACCAGAATAGATTAATTTATTCACTTAGGCACCTGCGCATAGTCGCAATAAAAGCTGAAATGGCTGTTATTGCGCCACTTTCTGATAAAATGATAACACCGCGTTTCCATACTTACAACTGCTCGAATATTCCAATCCTGTTACAGCCTCAGGGCTTTTCACATTTTTGTGGTGCTCCAGAATCAGTACTCCATTCTCTTGTAACAGCTCAGTCAGGGGTATAGCCAGATCTGCAAATAATTCAGCTGCCACATTCCAGGGAGGATCAAGAAAAATAACATTAAAGAGCAAACCTTGTCGGTGCAACCTTGCAATTGCCTGACGGGCACTAAGGCATATTAAGGTAGCAGCAGTCTGCAATTTAGTAGCAGCAATATTTTTGCGGATCACTTGTTGGGCGGATCTGGATTTCTCCACAAGGATAACCGGACTAAATCCTCTACTGGCAGCTTCCAAACCAATCTGACCGCTGCCTGCGAACAGATCGAGAAACGCACCGTCAAGCTGTCTGCTGGCAAGAATTGAAAACAAAGCCTCTTTTGTACGGCTGGAAGTTGGCTGAACCAGATCCCCCGCCAGATTAATCAATATCTTGCCTTTAGCCTTGCCACTGATAATTCTTGTCATAGAACCGGTTCCCAATTATTTGTCAACCGACGTTTGATAAAGGGCAGTAATCTACGATTCTCAACTGCTGTCAGATCCGGATCATCTTGCAACAGCTTGTCAGCGGCACTGCTGGTTTTCAAAATCAGCTCCTTATCCTCATACAAGTTAACAATCTTAAATTCCGGCAGACCATGCTGTCTGATGCCAAAAAAATCGCCGGGACCTCTCAGTTTCAAATCTTCTTCAGCCAGCGCAAAGCCGTCATTGGTAAGACAGAGCGCCGTCAATCTCTGCCTGGCCTTGGCGTCAGTGGTTTCACTCATCAATACACAAAGACTTTCTTTTTCACCTCTGCCAATCCGGCCTCTGAGCTGATGCAGCTGCGCCAGTCCAAATCTTTCCGCATTTTCTATCACCATCATGGTGGCTTGAGGATTGTCAACTCCTACCTCGATCACAGTCGTAGTAACCAGAATGTCAATCTTCCCTTGACCAAAGTCTTCCATGATTGTCGACTTGGCTTTGGCAGTCAATCTGCCATGCAGTAATGCCACCTTTTGCTCGGGGAATACGGTCTGAGACAAATAATTGTATACTCCGGTAGCTGATTCAAGATCTTGTTCCGAGCTATCCTCAATCATTGGGCAGACGACATAGACTTGCTCGTTTTGTTCAATTCTACGCCGCATCAGTTTTTCTACTCTGCCCCTGTCCTTTTCGCGGGCGGTATAGGTTGCTACAGGAACACGCCCCGGTGGCTTTTGACGAATCAAAGTTATATCCAGATCACCATAAATAATCAGAGCCAAGGTTCTCGGAATGGGTGTAGCCGACATCACCAGCATATGGGGAAACAGATTGTTGCCCGAAAAATCACCTAGACTGGCCCTCTGATCAACACCAAAACGGTGTTGCTCATCAGTAATACACAGACCTAAATTATTATATTTGACTGCCTCCTCCAGAACCGCATGCGTACCGATAAGAATATCTATTGTGCCATCAGCCAGGCCGGCCAGGATGGCAGACCGTTCGCTTTTTCTGACAGCACCTGTCAGCAAAGCCAAATTCAGACCGGTATCAGTATAAAGGGCAGAAAGAGTTTCATAGTGCTGCTCGGCTAAAATAGAGGTCGGCGCCATAAAAACTGACTGATAGCCGGACCAGGCAGTCAGAGCCATACCATAGGCTGCCACTACAGTTTTACCTGAACCGACATCGCCTTGGATCAGCCTATTCATAGATTTTTCTTGTTCTAAATCCCGGCGCAAATCGGCAACAGCTTGATTTTGATCAGCTGTTAATCGGAAAGGAAGTGTCCGCAGCCAACTCTGAAGTTTATCGTCTATCTTTGCATCTAAACTCAGCTTCGGTGAAAGATATTTGTCTTGATGCCGCTTTTTAATCAGCCTCAGGCCCATCTGCAATAAAAAAAGTTCGTCAAAACCCAGGCGTTCCCTGGATACTAAAATATCATGCCGATTGTCAGGATAATGGATATTTTGCAGTGCATATTCCAGAGTACACAGTTTATTCTCTTTGCGCAAAGAAGCCGGCAAAGGCTCCAACTCTCCTATTCTTAACCGTCTCAAGGCTGCTGTCATAGCCTGTCTGATATCTCTTTGCGTCAGACCCTGAGTCAAAGGATAAATTGGTCTGAAAGAAAAGTCGATTTTGTCTTTGGGCAAATAGGCGGGGTTTTGTAAATTGAAGAATCTGCCTTTGCGTTCTGCCTGTCCGTGAAAAACATAATCTGCACCAATCTTCAGCTGATCCCTTATCCAAGGCTGATTGAACCAGATCGCAGTAATAACCGCGCCCTCTTGCTCCAAACGGGCTCTGACAATAGTCAATCTGCCTTTGCGCTGGACAGTAGGCTCCCGGGCAACAGTTGCTTCCACCGTCAGCAGCTGTCCGTCCACAGCCTCCTGTAGGGAGTGACGTTCACTCCAGTCTTCGTAGTCACGCGGAAAGAAATAAAGAAGATCCTGAATCGTGTTCAGCCCCAGCTTGGCAAATAGAGTTGCCTTTTTAGTTCCAACCCCCGGCAGGATACTAAGAGGAGAATATCTTTCAATAGCATTCCCGGACATCATTTCCCCGCACTCCCTGTCGGCTGAAATCGATCGCAAATCCGTAAGCGCATACCAGGCGCAGAGGACAAATCCGGCACTGTCGACAACGAGCTTCACATAGATTTCTTCCATGCGCAACCATCAGATGTCCCCAGGAAATCCATTCTGTCTGCGGTAAGATCTGCTGCAGATCGCGCTCAATCCTTACAGGATCTTTACTGTCCGTCAAGCCGAGCAACCTGCTGATACGACCACAGTGAGTATCTACTACTATGGCCGGGTGACCGAAGAAATCCGACCTAACCAAGTTGGCAATTTTTCTTCCTACTCCGGGCAAACGTAAAAGATCAGACTCCTCCTCCGGCACTTGCCCGGCAAAATCTGTCAGAATCATTGACGCACTGCCCTTAATCGCCTTAGCTTTATTGCGATATAGGCCACAGCTCCTGATGATTTGCTCAATTTCAGCCAGACTGGCAGACCCGTAATCACTCAGCTGCGGAAAACGCTCATGCAGGAGCGGAGCAATTAGATTCACTCTTTCATCAGTACATTGAGCACCAAGTATTCCGCCTACCAAAAGCTCCCAGGGTGAATCAAATTCCAATGTGCAATCAGCTCCCGGATATGTCTGACGCAGAAGTAATATTATCTGATTGATTTGCCGAGAATCAGGTACTGTATTGTCAATTTGATTCATCATGGCATTTTATTTAAATAGATCTGCATGCTATATAGACGCTTCTCTGTAGTCCGATAGATTCTAACATGAACCAAAGTACCGATCGGCTGTTTCTGCATATAATCTTTAAATATCTTATGATTGCTCATCGCTATACCATTTAACGATAGCAGTATATCGCCATTTCTAATACCGGCAACATAAGCCGGACTTCTGTCAACAACCTGGCTGACAAAAAGCCCGGACGGCCAGTCCATGAGTTCGATCAAATCCTCGTTATCAGCCTCAGACATAGTCAGAATGCCAAGCCAAGCAGACGCCTTAGGCTCTTGCGGATTGTCAAGAGCTTCAAGCGCAGCAACAAGCATTGGTGTAGGTAGTGCATAACCCATAATATCCGAGTAAGAACGATTAAATCGACTATTAGCCAGACCGATAATCTCTCCCTGCAAGTTCAGTAAAGGGCCTCCTGAAGACTGTTGGGAAATAAAAGCATTTGTTTGGATCATACTTACGGAAAGTTCACTTTCGAGTAGCGCCGGATAATATACGCCCGTGACAAATCCTAAGGACAATCCACCTTGTGACATCATTACATCTGGTCGTCCTATAGAAATTACTGGTTCTCCGACGACTAATTCCGATGCAAAATCCAAATTAGCATAGGGCAGATTAGAAACATTTTCAATCTGAAAAACAGCGAGATCTGTGTCTTGGTGAATTGCAGATAGTGTCGCATTGAAACTCTTCGGGCGGCCCGGCACCACAATTCTGACTTCCGCCCTTTCGTAGAGATGATCGCCATAAGCCAAGGCAAAAGAAAAATTGCTGGCAAAGGTGATTACCTTGCCATCGGCAGAAATCAGCAGACCGGAAAAGGTCTCCATCTTGTCATTTGTCGAACTGGTGCCTGGAAGATAAACCTGGATTGAAGCTACCATCGGCGAATACCGGGCATAAATATCTCGGATTCTATTGTCTATTAGATAGCTAAGGGAATCATTATTGATATCGATTTTATCTGTAGGCAAAGATTCAGAGTCAGTTTGACTTGGTCTGGGGATATCATCATCCTTCCTGCTGCTTTGGACAGCAGCTGATTCAGTGGGATTAGCACTAGCCGCAGTAGCTGCCGAAGTCTCCGGTTTTGGTTCTGTCTCTTTCGGATCAGGCGCAGTTTCTGTAGTTGCGGTTGTCATTGTCTCTGTTGGTCGATCTACATCAACTTTAATAGCAGGAGTTGTAGATGCTATAGGATTCGTTTCAACCGATGTCACTACTACAGGCGCCGGCCTGGCACCATCTGCGGTTGGATTTTTATCGCGCAGAAAGTAATCAGTAATCAAAGGAATTATCACAGCCATTAAAATAAAGGCTGTCAAAGCTAACACAGAAATGGTCAGTAGGGCTTGAATTGGTCTGCTACTTGGTTTTTTCATACTCTAGATTATACAATAATAGTCTGAGCTTTCCTCCAATAATAAGGCCGGTAGAAAAGCTAGGGCGTAGCCAGGGTAAAAGAGAACATTGCTCCGCCCATCATGCTATTGTCAGCTTCAATCATTTGGCCATGTGCTTGTATGATATTGCGGGCAATGAACAGGCCGAGGCCGGAGCCCTCCGAATTTCTGGCTTTATCGGCTTTGTAGAAGCGGTCAAAGACATACTCCAGATCTTCATCGGATAAACCGCGGCCATTGTCTTCAATTACAAATTGATAGAGCTTGCTATCAGTGATATGACTGCTGATTTTAATTTCGCCGTTCAGGGGACAAAAACGGATAGCATTGCCAAGCATATTGACTATTACGCGCTGGATCGCTTCGTCATTGCCAATCACAAGTGAATCATCATCAGGGACCAGGTCAACTTGCAAATTGATGTTCTTCTCTTGTAATTGCGGCTCATGGCTATCAATCACATCCGCTATCAATTCATTCATATCAAAAATGCTCATCACCAAATTGTCTTTTCTCAGGACTGTAGACATTTCAAATAGTTCATTTACCAACTGCTGGAGGCGAATACTTTCCTGCCGGACAATTTTTAAGTAATGCTCCGTCTGATCTACAGGCACAGTTCCATCGAGCATGCCCTCTACAAAACCTCTGATTGACGTAATCGGCGATCTGAGATCATGTGAAATACTACTCATGAAATCCATGCGCTCTTTTTCCTGTGTTTCAAATTTTTCGATTAAAGTATTGAAGGTACGGATCAGCAAAATTAAATCATCATCTTGGAATTCTTCACTGTCGGAAGATAAAAGATTGTTTTCAGGATTATCGTTTATAGCGGCCGATGGAACGGGCACTCTGGCAGACAGATCGCCCCTATAGACTCGTTCTGCCGTATCAGCCAGCAGTGAGATAGGTTTCGTGATTTCGCGGGACAGGAGCAAAATCACAATCAGGGCCAGAAAAAAGGCAATCAGAAAAGCAATTGGCACCAGATTATCCTGGAAAAATTCAATATGTGAATCCGCTGACAGAGCTCTCAGCAAAATAATCTCGCCGGCATAAGCACCCGTCAGTGAAATTAAAGGCGCGCTGGCTATCATCCAGCTGATATTTCTGGGCAACAGTTGGCCAAGCTCAGAATTGCGGGCTATCTGGCTATAGACAATTTGCGAACGATTTTGTGCCGCAAACGGCAGCCTGTAAAATTGTCTGTCATCCGTTGCTTCTTGCAATTTTGCATATGTAGTTGCGGGAATTCCGGTATTGTAGATCAGCTCGCCATTAGCATTAATCAACCAAACCAGGGAATCGGTTGACCTGCCGGTGAGGCTGATATAAGAAGGAATCTCCGAACTCTCAATGGCTGTTCGGGTTCTATTCATGCCTCGGGAAACCGTGATAGCAATTTCTTCGGCATTACGCCTTAGATAAGCCGTTTCCTGGCTGCGTCTGGCTGAGATAAACAAAGAAAAATATACTGTCGCCAGAATGATAAAAATGATCAGGATCGCAAAGGCGACTCTAAACAGAGTGCGAGCATAAATAGATTTCAAAAAGGACGGGCGTTTCATACTTAGTCTTCGACTTTAGAAGTCTCGAATTTATAACCTACACCCCAGACCGTTTTAATCCTCCAGTCAGGATGTGGCACACTGTCGACCTTTTCTCTTATGCGCTTGATATGCACATCCACAGTTCGTGTGCCGCCAAAAAAATCAAAACCCCAGATGTTCTCCAATAACTGCTCTCGTGTAAAAACCCGGTCAGGATGCCCGGCGAGGAAATATAAAAGCTCTAGTTCTTTAGGCGGGATGTCAATTTCCTGCTGCCCGATTGTGACAGTATATCGAGTGCGATCAACTATTAGCTCAGGCCAGGTAATGATATCTGGCTTATGCAGATCCTCATCGCCGGAAGACTTCGCTTTATCCGGGCCTGACTGGGTTCTCCTCAGTACAGCCTTAACCCTGGCCAGTAGTTCTTTCGGCTCAAATGGTTTTTCGATATAGTCATCTGCCCCTAGTTCCAGCCCTACCACCTTATCCAGAGTATCACCTCTGGCCGTAAGAATCAGGACCGGAACATCCGATTCTTTGCGCAAAGCGCGCAGGACATCAAATCCTCCCATACCCGGCAACATCAAATCCAGCACAATTACATCAGGCAATGACAGACGATAAATATCAAGTACATCATTGCCATTGTAGCAAATCTGCACCTTGAAGCCGTCCTTACTGAAATACAGGCGCAACAGTTCACTGATATTGGGATCATCATCTACAATTAAAACCGTTTTATCCATGATTACTCATTATCTTTTCTGTCGGTACTCTCTGTCAATGAGCTGATGGCATCGAAAAAAGAGCCAATGTCGACGAATTCCCGGTAGACCGAAGCAAAACGAATATATGCTACCTCATCAATATCACGCAGTTGCTGCAAAACCAATTCGCCCAACTCCCGCGTTGGAACTTCTCGCCTCAGGCTATTCTCTAATTGACGTTCAATCGTGTCAACAATTTTGGTAATTTGTTGCGTTGAGACCGGTCTCTTTTCACAGCTTTTTAAAATGCCGTTAATCAGCTTATTGCGTTCAAAGGGCTGACGAGAGCCATCTTTTTTGATTACCATCAATGACATATTCTCGACCCGCTCATAGGTTGTGAAGCGCTCCAGGCAGGACATACATTCTCTGCGCCTTCGGATAGCGATACCTTCATCCACAGGCCTTGAGTCAATAACTCTATCTTCATCGTAGCCACAATGCGGACATTTCATGTTCAGCACTCCGTTTCTAAAAAATGCCGGACAGATCCAGCAGATCTGTCCGGCAAAACTTCAAGTAGATATACCTTGTCAAAAAAGTAGCTTAGTCTTGGTCTTCGCTGTCCTGTAAAAACCAGGGCAGGACTCTGCCACCTTTGCTCGGCTGTTTCCTACCGGATCCCCTGGGAGCGCTTGGGGTTCTAGGCGCCTCATCCAGAATTTCCGGCTCTTCGCGCTGACTCCACATCGTGCTCTCCGAGACGCGCGAGATCAGATCTGCCATTGCGGCATCATTGGCTTGGCGGTTCGGGTTCTGACTGTACGCAACCGGCTCACGGCTTTCATCCTGAACAGGGCGTACCGTTCTTTCAGGCGCCACTCTTCTCGCTTCCTGTTTGCGCATCGGTCTTAAAAATTCCGGCAACTCCTCCTGTTGGCTGCGAGGTGTTTCGGGAGTGGCAGAACGACCGCTTGAAAACATAGGCTGAGCTGCTGCTATTGCCGTTTGTTGTGACCGCACTGCCTGTTTTTGCATGCCCTCCTGATCAAAGCGGCTGGCAATAATCGTGATAAGCAGATCATCTTGCATGTTCTCGTCAATCACTGCGCCAAAGATAATATCCGCATCAGGCGATACTGCTTCCCGAACCTGAGAAGCTGCTTCATTAATCTCTTTTATTTTCATATCGTGGCCGCCGGTAAAATTGATGATAATGCTATGAGCTCCATCAATTGTTGTATCAAGCAGCGGACTGTTCATGGCTTGTTTCACTGCTGTAGCGGCTCTGCTTTCACCTGAGCCACGGCCAATACCCATATGACAGACGCCGGCGTCAGTCATGACACGGCGCACATCAGCCAGGTCAAGGTTGATCATACCATTGACAGCCACTAGATCGGAGATGCTGGACACACCGTACTGGAGAACTCTGTCCGCCATGCTGAATGCATCATCAATGGAAGTATCATCACTGGCGATTTCAAGCAATTTATCATTGGGAACAATAATCAGAGAATCAACATACTGCTGCAAGTCGCGAACACCGCGCTCTGCATTTTGTCTTCTCTTGGCTCCTTCAAAGCGGAAAGGCATTGTCACAACACCAACTGTCAAAATCCCCATTTTACGGGCAATTGCTGCTACAACAGGTGAAGCTCCCGTTCCGGTACCACCTCCCATACCCGCAGTAATAAAGAGCATATCCGTGCCTTCCAGCACTTTAGATATCTCTTCAATATTTTCTTCTGCCGCCTTCTGCCCCGTCTCAGGATGTGCTCCGGCACCCAAACCTCTGGTAACTTTTGACCCGATCTGAATGCGCTCAGATGCCAGGCTCTTGGCCAGACTCTGATGGTCAGTGTTCACAGCTATAAACTCTATTCCCTGTACACCATCGTTGATCATGCGGTCAACGGCATTACAGCCTCCACCGCCAACTCCGATCACGCGGATATTAGCATATAGATCGTCATCCATACCAAATCCCAGTTGAAAATCAGCCAATTTCAGCAACTCCTTTCGAAAGCGGCCGGATGCCGATTAATCTTACAGAGTTGTCATTACAATATTACAACTTTGTTGCGGTCAAAATACATCCGGAGCAGTATTCGCATAATTTTTGAACTAATTTTACACTATAATAATTATCATTACAAGACTTAATTCCGAAGTTGTCAATAAATATTACGCAGTTGTTTCGTTGTAATGACATCTCTGGCGAAAATATTCCAAGAATTCACCCCTCTTCTGACAGTTCTGCCCAGCGATGTTATTACCTCTTTATTACTTAATTGTTTTGGACGCTGCTATGCGCTTTTGGATGCTCTGGATAAAGTATCTGCGAATCAGACCCAGATTTTTGAAAATCCTAATGCCGAAAGCAAAGACAGCAACTAAGCTCAAATCAAACGCCAGTTGCTGGCCCAGAGCTGTCAAAGCCACCGCAGTCGCCGCATTCAAGGTAAAACCGGTTATAAAGAGAACATTGCTGAAACGCTTGCGATAAGCAGCTTCGATCCCTCCCAGCAGCGAATCAATACCCGCCAAGATCACAATGGCAACATAAACTGACCATACCTCAGGAATTTGAAAATTCAATACCAGTCCAATCATCAATCCAATTATCAATCCGATTAAAGGCAGCATCTCGTCCTCCTGTCCGAACACTTCAGGGATTATCGCGCCTGAACACAATCATATCCGTTGTCAAATCCAGTTGCCCGGAACCCTGATCAAGTAATTTCTTGCTCTCGGTCATTTCATGCAGTTTCCTGATTGCTTCCGACAAACTGCGGCCATCCGAGACTTTAACTCGCCAGATCGCTTCATTGTCAAATTGCAGAATCAAGGTGGCAAAGCCATTGACTTGCGGGCTAATTGATTTAGTCAAATCAATTAGCGATTTGGACTCGGGAAATGCTTTATCCGACAAGATTAGTTGCGCTGTAATTTCCGTGCTGATCTCAAGCAACTTCATCTCATCTTCATTTAGCTGTCTCCCGGGTGTCATTGGCTCCAGACTCTTGAATTCTTCAATCACCGGTAAATATTCCGGAGGAGAATCGACTAGGCGAATCACCTTCCCTGTGCTGTCAACTAAGGCATATTGTAAGCCATTTCTGATACAAGCCGTCTCAACCCGTTCCGTAACCTGAATCAGGATTTTCGATGGCCAGGAGAAACAGGCCTTGACTGATGCCAGTTCCGGGAAAGTCTGCAGCAACTTTGTTTCCAAAGAACCATAACGCAAAGTAAGGTAATTGAATAGGCCGGGACCCAAATCCAGAAAGGCGTGACGTTCAGGCTTGAAATCCACTGCAGACAGCAGATCCTCTGTCGCAACATCAACATTGCCTGTTATCTCAACGTACTCCAGCCTAAAGGCAGGTAATAGTACAATCAATGTAACCAGGGCTAAAGCGATCGCAAAAAAGGCGAAGAGTTTTGCGAACAGACTTAGCCCGGTTTTTGTAGCGGCGTCTGTTGGATACCGCTTCTGTTCGGACGGATAATCAACGGTAACGGTCCGCTTCGCCTGCGAAGATTTTACAGATTTTTTGACTTTGCCTGCCACTTTCGTTTGCCGTCTGTCCGCATTAGATCCGGAAGGCGGATAGGAAATGTTTTCTCTCTTTTTGCTTTTTCGCCTAATTCCCGCCATCTCTGATCACCTGCAATAGAGTGTCGTGAATCTTGGCTGTGGCATTAGGCAGAGCTCTTGTCCTGGCTTGTTTTCCCATTGCCGCCAGACCCGCGCGATTATTTATAAGGATAAGGATCTGGCTATACATATATTCAGCAGAAAAGTCCTGATCGCGACACATCAATGCCGCACCAATATCTGTTAAGGTTCTGGCATTAAAAGTCTGATGATCGTCCGCCGCATACGGGTAAGGAACCAAAATTGAAGGCACGCCCAGTGCTGCCAACTCAGCACAAGTCATTGCCCCGGCTCTGCCAACAAAAAGATCAGCCGAGGCCATCCAGGACAGACCGTCATAAAGATATTCGCTTGCCGTGATATTGGGCACCTCTGACAGTTGTTTACAAATTTCTTTGCCACGCTGCATACCGGTGCTGATCGTCAGAAACAGATTCGGATATTCTTCAATCATAGAAGCCCATTTGCCGGACTCAACCAGATCAACTACGGCACTGTTTAGTGACCTGGCACCCAGACTGCCCCCCATCAGCACAACATGGAATACATCCTCATCAATGTTCAGCTTGCAGCGCGCCTCTTCTTTAGTCAGCTTAAAGAAGTCCGCGGATACCGGGTTTCCTGTCAGTACAGTTCTGGTCTTCCTCTTAAAGTATCTGACACTTTCTGCAAAGCTAATACAGACAGCTTTACAAGAAGGACCGAAAAAGCGGTTGGATCTACCCGGTAAAGCGTTCTGTTCGTGTAGTAATACCGGTTTTCTTAACAACAGTCCGGCAAAAACCAGAGGACTGCCCACAAAACCGCCCGTACTGACAACAATATCAGGTTTATATCGTCTGATATATTTCATGCATTGCCGGATTCCCGAGACATTCTCGCGCATCCAGCGCATTTTTTTGCGACTGCCGCGCGAAGGCAAAACAACTGCCCTGATGTATTCCAGTTTGTAGCCTGCTCTGGCGACAATTTCCGCCTCCAGGCTGTTCTTTAAGCCGCAAAAGATTATCTCCGCCTCAGGGTTCTGTTCCTTGGTATAGTTAGCCAAAGTCAGCGCAGGATTAATATGTCCGCTGGTGCCACCGGCTCCGATCAACATGGTGAATTTTCTTTTTGATGTCCCCCGCTTCAACTACCTGTACCTGCTTCCCGCTGGATCAAGTTTGGAGCAACGCTCTGTTGCTGTCCGCGCCGTTCCCTGACAAGGATATGACTCAATTCAGGATTTTCTTTTTGATCCCATTTGGATACGAGCAGAATCATGCCTGCCGCGAATATAAAAAAGGCATTTGCCGTACCGCCCGAACTAAAGAAAGGTAGAGAAATACCTGTAGCCGGCAATAGATTAACAGCTACACCGAAGTTGATCAGCGCCTGCAGGACAAGAAAAAAAGTATATCCGGCGGCAATCATCAGACCAGCTCTGCTTCTCGCAGTCAGAGCTACGCTGAAACCGCGAAACATAAAAGCTACAAATAGCAAAAGAATAAATGCTGTACCAAGAAAGCCCAGTTCCTCTCCAATAATAGCCAGTACATAGTCATTATGAGCTTCCGGCAACCAGTTCATCTTCTGTACGCTGCGGCCAAGGCCAACTCCTGTCAATCCGCCGGATCCCAGCGCAATCTGTGCCTGTCTGATCTGCATAATATCATCGTCGGATGCATTGACCGGATCCTGATAAGTATCCAAGCGCCTGAAGACATGGGCGAATCTTCGGGATAGAAAATCACTATTGCTCATGCCTGTAAACCAAGGCAACATGATAAGTAGCAACAATCCCAGAATCAGCAAAATAGCCACAAGCTGAAGGGAGCCCGATATCCATACCGACCGTTGCAGACCGGCAAATAAAAACATCGCACATACAATAATGGCAAAAATAAGTGCAGCCGAGAAATGAGGCTGAACAATAATGAGTCCAAACCAAACCAACATCTTGCAAGCAGGCCAGGTCAATAAATACCGACCCTGTTGCCAGAATTTCTGCCAGGGGTCACGCCATTTATTCTTGAGCTTCTGCATCTGCTGTTTCTGATATTCCAGTTCAAGCGACAACCATAGTACGGCTCCGATCTTGGCAGCCTCAGACGGCTGGAAAGTAAAAATTTTTAAGTCCAGCCAGCGCTTAGCGCCATTAATTGTCTGTCCTCTGATCAGAACCAGCATCAGAAAAACCGTCACGGCTATATATAGAGCATTTCTGAACCAGCGTTTGCGGAAAAAGTTCAGGCGGATGAATCTGGCCATAAAAATTGAAGCCAAAAGGGCGCCGCCGGTAATACCAATCTGTTTGCTAATCAAGGCGCTTGAACTGTCGCCGGTCCTGGCAAAACTGATGCTAATGCTCGAACTAAACATCATCACCAAACCGAAAGTGCACAGAATCAAAGAAATAATCAGCAGGGGCAAATCCATTTTACGAAATCCGGAATAGTCCGCATTTTTATCCAGAGACTGAATTGATTCTTGCTTTTGATCCATAGCACTCATAATATAACACCGTCAAAAAGGATAAATGGTCAGTAGTCCCAATGCCCCGCATAGAATCGCCACCAACCAGAATACCGCAACAACTTTTGTTTCTTTCCAGCCACCCAACTCAAAATGGTGGTGGATCGGCGCCATCCGGAAAATACGTTTCCCGCCTGTACGCCGAAAGTACAGAAACTGAATCACAACTGATAGTCCTTCAAAAACAAAGACAAAGCCTGTTATCAGCATCAACCACGGTACGCCAAGCATTAAAGTTATGCCTGCAAGACCGACGCCAAGAGCCTGAGAGCCTGTATCGCCCATAAAGATCTTAGCCGGATGGCGGTTGAAAACCAAAAAGCCCAGACAGCCCGCTGCCAGTACAAGGCTCAATAATAAGGCAGGAAAATAGCCCTCGATCAAATCTCTGATCAGCCAGGCAGTAAGAGCCAAAAACAGGCTGCTGATCACAGTTAAACCGGATAACAAACCATCAAGACCGTCCGTAATATTGACCGCATTACTTATGTAAAATATAAATAAAATCACAAAAATGCCATACGGTAACTTCCACCAGCCACTGATCACCAGAACTTTCCGTACCACAGGCAAAATCAATATCGGGTCTTCAGCCATGACAAATAGATACCAGAGCGTAAAGAAAATTGAGAAAAACCCCAAGAGAACAGTCTTCTGAATAACGGACAAACCTTCTTTATCAACCTTGACTTTGACAAAGTCATCAATAAAGCCGACCAGGCTGAATAATAACATTAACAAAGCCACGACACTGAAATTCAGTAACTTGGGTCTGGCCAGGGGAAGGATAACAGCGATAACCATCAGGGGAAGCAGAAAAAAGATACCGCCAAATGTCGGTGTGCCGGATTTGGCAAAATGAGTCTTGGGGCCATCATCTCTAACTGTCTGGACCAGCTGGGATTTTTTGATTAAGGGCAGGCCGATCAGACCGGTCAGAATCGTCCCGATCAACATCACAAAAAACAGAACAACAGCCTGCCAAAAAGGTGTCATTGTTTACCTACTTTCCGCCAAAGCGCAATTTAATAACGTTGGCGATACGATCCAGTTCAAAATAATGCGAGCCTTTTACCATAATCGCATCCCCAGGGCGTATCGCTTCCAACAATTCCTGTCCCATCGTATCACGATCCTCAAACCATCTGGTCTTAATGGTTGGCGCCTTCGTATGCAAATACTCGGCTACTCGCTGCATTTCATCGCCAATGAGATAAATTTCGCGAAAACCTATATCAATGATCAGATCGGCAATCTTGAGGTGAAGCTCGTGAGCATATTTGCCCAGTTCTCTCATATCGCCGAAAACACCAATTCTCTGAGCTGATTCAGAAATATGGGCCAGGGTCGTTAAACCGCTGGTCATAGCTTCAGGTGAGGAATTATACGAATCATCCAGCAACAAAATATTCTGCTCTAAGGCGTTTAATTGTTGCCTGGAGCCAGTATTCACAAAGCCGCTTGCAGCCTGTGACGCAAGATCCATATCCAGCCCCTGTATATAAGCACAGGCCAGTCCGAACATAGTAGCCTCCGTCAGATGAGAAGCCGCAAAAGGCAGGTGGATCTGCCAGACTTCCTCAGGAGCAAAACTGCATTTAACTTTGAAATCAGTGCTGTCGGCTGTAAGAGACATATCTTTATACCAGAAGACAGGAAAGCCTTCTGCCAGGATTTCATCTTTATATTTCAGATTAGAAACAAACCAGATGGCGAAGCGTGTGTCTTCTTTGTGAGCTGCCGCCCAAGATCTGAGACCTGCGTCATTGCCGTTTAACAAAACCAGACTATTATCCTTCATATCATGCAGCAAATCCATTTTTTCTTTCAGGATCGCTTCCCTGCTGCCAAAATACAAAGCATGACTGTAGCCTATGCCGGTGATGATAGCGATGTCCGGCCGGGCTAAAGCGGAAAGCTCAGCCATTTCACCGATTCTATCTACAGCAATCTCAGCCACCAGGACTTGAGCCTCAGCATTCGTACTCAAGATTGTATATGACAGGCCGATATGATTATTGAGATTGGCATCCGATTGCTCTGCGCGGAGCTGAGAGTTCAAAATCTGATGCACCATACGCCTGGTTGTGGTTTTACCGACAGAGCCTGTGACGCCGATAATTGTCGTCTCTAGTGTTTGTCGGTGACCGGCAGCGATTTTCATGTAGGCTTCCAAAGTATCACTTACCAGCAATAGTTCCGGTGTCCCCGGCTCATGAATCCGATCCTGCATTTCCTGCGCCTGGACGGAATTTGCTTCCAGGATAAGCATGCCTGCTCCCCGTTTGATCGCCTGCTCAATGAAATCATGTCCATCAAAATTCTCGCCCCGCAAAGCCAGAAATACCTCGCCCGGTACCAGTGACCTGGTATCAGTCGAAATACCGGAATAAAATATCTCGGTATTATTGGCAGAATTATTACTGCGTATCAGTTTGCCGCCTGTCCATTGCTGGATCTGATTGGGCAAAAATCTTGTTTTCATGTTCTACCCCTCCATCAAAATCAACTAATTAAGTATAGAACAGTGACTGCGAACAGTCATTTGCTTTTATTCGTTCATTTATGCGTCCGGCTCTTCAAACCAGATGTCGATTACTGAGCCTCTGGGCACCTTGCCCTGAACCTGATTATCTGCCATTTCATCAATTTGCGGCGCCCCAACTTCGTCAGTGTCCTGTTCGTCGATCTGCTGCCTGGAAGGTGCCGGGCTTTGAGAAACTACTCCCTGTGTGGGCAGGCCATGAGTTCTCAGGACTACTCCGGCAGATTCAGCCAGCCAGATACAACTATGATAGTCCAGATTGGAAAAATCAGGCACATTAACCTCGGTTGTATCTATGCTGTCGGTAAGCCAGATTGTTGATCCAACCGCCACTTTCGAACCGGATGTCAAATTCAAATACGCTACTTTGTCATCATAACCCAGTTCCGAATTGGCGCGAAAACCATATAGATCCAGTTCCGATAGCGCAAAAGCCGCCTCGCTATATGTAAGACCGCTGATATCAGGCAGGCTGACATTTTTGGCCAGCCTGGCTGCCTCATTGGCATCGTAATGCCGCTGATAGCCTCTCAAATCCATTATTCTGCCCAACAATCTTTTGGTATGCCGAGCTACAATCGCGCTACTGGAAAATCTATTGACAGGTTTCTTGACCAGTATCATACAGAGAATATCCGCAGATTCACTTGGCCCTACAGCAATAAATGAATAGGTGTTCTGTTTATCAATTTCATCAGTGGATGTACTGGTTTTGCCGCCTATATCATGCCCCACGCAACTAAATGTTGAATGATTGCCGGCATTTCCCGCCTCTTTCAGCAACTTGCATATTCTAGCCGAGGTCTCTGTCGAGATAATCTGCACGGGCTGTCCTGTGACAACCGCCTCCGCTACTCCGTCAGGATTTACAAATTCTCTGACCACTGACGGCTGGACAAGATAACCTCCGTTGACAATAGCAGCATAAGCACGAGCGATATGGAGAGGTGTCACAGCAACTGATTCGCCGAAAGTAATATTAGCAAAATCAAGTTTGCTTGGTCTATCGTGAAAAATAGTATTAGTTTCCGCCGGCAGATCAATGCCTGTCTTATCCATAAAACCATAGGTCTTTAGATAATCGTAGAATAGATCCTGGTCAATCATCTGTCCAATCTGGACAAAAACAGGATTACAGGAATTAACAAAGGCCTGTGTCATACTCTCAATGCCATGGCCACTTCTTAACACACAACTGATGGTATGGTTCATGACCTCAATTGGACTATCATCAAATTCTGTCGCTTCAGTCACAGCCGCTTCCTCAAAGGCAATAGCGGCAGTGATTGCTTTCATGGTCGATCCGGGCTCAAACACATCGGATACTATCGCATTTCGCCAGACTTGGGAACTGAGCTGATTGATCACTTTATCAAGATCCAGGTTCCAAAAATGCGGGTCAATTCCTCCGGGTGCCGCAGTCGGATGCTGGCTCTGCATGGTTGGAATTTGTCCCATGGCATAAATCCAACCTGTATTTACATCCATTACCAGACCCATCACACCGGTATTAAGACCTGCTACCCCGGCAATCTGCTCCAACTCATGTTGCAGGACTTCCTGCATTTTGAGATTGAGATGCAAATGCATATCCGCACCATCAACCTTTTGCTGGTCAGCGGGGATAGAGAAAGGCACCGTTCCGTGATTGCGGTAATTATCTCTTCTGGCGTAGCTATATCCGGCTTCGCCGCTTAGGATTGTATCATAATAAGCTTCAAGGCCTGTTACGCCTTTCAGCTTTTGCTCTTCAAAGCGTGTAAAGCCAACAACTTGACCGGCAAGGTCGCCATTATTGTATAGGCGCTCGGAAGTCAAATCAAAAGTATAGCCACCTACCCTGTTCTCAACCAGCCAACTTTTTAGGGTTTCCGCTTTTTCCTCCGGCACATTCTTAGCAATCAGGATATAGCTGCGCTCTTTCTGCTCCAACCAGGCGCTCATTTTTTCAGAGGGGATCTCGAGTGTAGCCGAAGTAAAGTCGATTATTTCCGCCTCATTGACTTTGTAGTTGATAGAGCGCACATTCGCCGGGGTAATGCCGATGCTATATTTGATAACTGAAGACGCGATCAAAATACCATCGCTGTCATAAATATCTCCGCGCTTGGGCTGGCTTCTTTGCATGATGAACTGCTGATTCGCACCGGCAGCAACGTATCTGTCATATCTCTTGACTTGAATCTGATACAGATTAAGCAAAACAATGATTGCAATCAAACATATAGCCATAGATAAAAACCGGATAAACCTTACGCCACGGGCTGTCTTTTTTCTGCCCGCCCGGCGTGAGCCTCCGGCTTTCGAGCCGGGAACAACAGAATCAACATGTGACATTATGTCGTCATGTTGAGTTGACTTTATTATATCATTTTGTCCTCTGCTCTTACTAAATAACACAGAAAAGCGCTCCTATGGTTGGGATTGACGCTGATCTATCACCCACTCTATTACAGTATCGACTGCAAAATCGTATTCCATCTCACTGGCAGAACCTGTTGTATACACAACTTTGTCGCTTGCACTGAAATCCAACTGTACGATTTGCTGGGGGCTTACTTGTTGCAGTCCAGCTTCCGTGCGGGCATTCTCTCTGACCTCATCAAGATTAATTTTATTGATGATAGCGTTTTGAATCAGAGAATTTTCAATTTCCAATTCTTTAATTTCCCGATTTAATCTGACATTAGAGAAGTTGAGTTCCGTAATTCTGGCGTAGCGCAAAACTGAAATGCCCAGCACTGCCGCAGCTGCAACAATTACGAGAACCAAGCTGAATAAATGTCTGCTTCTGGCGCGCGTGTCCTGTTTGTAATTTAAGTAGACTTGGCTCTCATACTGCAGTCTGCGCAGTCTGCGCTCGCGCTTGCGCCTTTCTGGCTCATAATCAGGAAGCGGCAACGGTTCGGGCGTTGCATACGGATATAATTCCGGCGCCAAATTGTCCTTTAAGGCTAAATTGCCGTGCTCATATCGATTCATGCCAGCCTCCTCTCAAATACCCGTAGGCGCGCGCTGTGAGCACGCCGATTGTTTTGTAGCTCTTCTGCACTTGCCGTGTCGTTAGGGACACTTATTATAGTGCCGATAGACTCTTTGCCACAGGCACATAGCGGCAGATCCGGCGGGCAAATACATGGCTTTTCCCATTGTCTGAAGCGTTGTTTCACCAGCCTGTCTTCCAGGGAATGAAAGGTGATGATAACTATTCTCCCCCGGTCTGCCATTATTCCGGGCAATTGATCCAACAACCGCTCCAGTTCTCCCAGCTCATTATTGATAGCAATCCTGATGGCCTGAAAACTCCTGCGGGCCGGATGCTGCTGCTCGCGCCGGGAGACAGCAGGCATACTTCTAACAATAATCTCTGCCAATTCCCCGGTCGTCAAAATCGCGGCGCTGTCTCTAGCTCTAATGATGGCCTGTGAGATACGCCCGGCATACCTTTCTTCACCATATTCACTCAGGACCCTTTGCAATTCCGGTTGTGTAACCCGATTTAACCATTGTGCCGCGGTTTCTCCGCCGGCTTTATCCATTCGCATATCCAGCGGGCCATCCTGCCGGTAGGAAAAACCTCGTTCCCATTGATCCAGCTGGACAGAAGATACACCCAGATCTGCCAAAATCCCATCTACAGATTCAATAGCCCTCGCTTGCAGAATTTGTTCCAGGGCGGAGAAATTGCTCCTCACCACTTCCCAGGTCCCATCCGCTTCCATCTTGTCCAGTTTCAACTTGGTGGTTTTACATGCCTCGTAGTCACGATCAAGGGCTATCAGACTACCCCTTGCACCAAGTTTCGACAGTATGAGCGAGCTATGTCCGCCATCTCCGGCTGTACAATCTACATATCTGCCATCCGGTACAATCTTCAGCGCCTCGATAACCTCAGTGGCAAGAACCGGAACATGCGCCAAGCTACAATCCCTTGACATCGAACTTACTCAAGTCAAGTCCGGCGATCGGGTCTTCATGAGCCTTTTGCTCCTGATAGAACTGCTCAGAACAGATCTCAACTTTATCAATCATGTCGATAAAACAGATTTCATCACCCGGACCTACACCGATCAAATCCCAGAGATTAGAACTTACTGAGATGCGGCCCTGACTGTCAATTTCACAGACTACAGCCTCACCGATAATAAAGCGCTGAAAGCGGCGAACATCAGGATCTGTTCCTGAGAGCTGCAGTAATTGAGCGCGAATTGAACTGAACTGTTCGCTCGTGTAGAGCGTCAAATAACCAGGATCCAGATTGCCTGTGATATGAAGCGTACCGGTAAGGTTTTCACGCAAGCGGGCAGGCACAATCACACGTCCCTTTTTATCAATGATATGTGTATACCTAGCCACAGACGTCTCCTTTGCAGTTTTTGAAGCAGTTGTCCGTTACTTTTACTCCACAATCAAGTACTAACACGACACTTTACTCCACCTTTTTGATCATTCTAACTGCTGTTAAGTGAAAAAGCAAATGAATTTACTTAATAAAAATAGAGAAATTATAAATATTAGTTTCCATTGTCTGATTTCAGCAAATAAAACAAAAAAATGCCTTTCAAGCACTCTTACTTAAGTCATTTGTTCTGATTGGATAGATTTTGCAATAGATGCGACAGCAAGCGCCGAAAGTCAGACTGAAATTAACCTTCTCAGGCTGTCATGCCGGTTGGCTTGAGCGATCAGTAACCAGACTGCATCGCCAGCATGCGCTGATTCATGGATATATTCAAGATAATGCCCAGTGAGATAAAATTGGAAACCATAGCTGAACCGCCATGACTGACAAAAGGTAGAGGAATCCCGGTGATAGGGAGCATGCCAACTGTCATACCCATATTCTCAATATAATGGAAGGCCATAACTGAGATCAGACCCGTCATAATATAGCCCTGAGCCGGATCATCCCTAACTGCTTCAAATGAAATAAATAAAGTACGGATGATGAAAATAGCAACCAGGGCAATCAGGGCTACTACTCCTATTAAACCCATATACTCGGCTACCGCAGAAAAGATAAAGTCAGACTCTTTGACAGGTACATTGACCGGCTGGCCGGCACTGCCGGTAATTCCACCGGAGGAAACAGCGGATAAAGATTGTGAAATGTGGTAACTGGCTCTTTTGTCATGACCGGGAAACAGAAAAGTCAGAATCCGGTTTTGCCCTACCGCACTAAGGACATAGTTCCAGATTAAAGGTAGCGCAATCACAAAGGCACCGGCTGTAATCAGAACATATCTCCAGCGGATGCCCCAGACAAAGATCATCACCGCAACCATAAATACTATTGTCATTGAAGTGCCGAAATCAGGCTCGGTGATTATCAACAAAAGCGGGAAGCCGGAAACAAGGGCAATCCTGATGCCACCATCCAGATAATTGCGTGCGCCGGATTTCATCTCCGCCAAAATATTGCCTGCAACCATAGCAATACCGGTTTTTGCCAGTTCCGACGGCTGGAGCGAACCAATCACAGGAAATCTGATCCAACTGTCGGCGCCGGTAAGGGAACGCAGGGAATAACCGTCAATCTTGACATAGATCAGCAGTATTACAGCAACGATATAGATGATGGATCCGAACAATCTCAAGGTCGGCAACTCCATCAGGCAAATGATAATTGCCAGAGCTAAACCAAGCAATACGGCGCCCACCTGACGATAAAATCCGGAAGGATAACTGAGTGTCGTGCCGACGCCATCTGCTGCTACCTGATTTAACACATACAGGCCGATCAGAACCATGATCATTACCGGCACCAGGATCCAATAATCCATGGCAGAAAAGAAGATAGAGGCGCGGGATCGGTCGCTGCCGGAACGTCTTAGCGCATATTTTTGATCCGGATTGGAACTTCTAAGCATAGTTCTCCTGTGAATTTAATTGTCATCCTCATCAGTCTGATCATTCTCAGCAGTCTCAACTGCTGCCGCCATCCCGGTTAAAGCACTCTCCGGGTTCGCTTTTTCTGCTACTCCTGTACCATCTGTCTCCTCTATCTTCTCTGTCTCCTCAGATCCGGTCTTCGCCGCAGGAGAATCATCCGTATTATCAATTGCTTCCTCAAAGCCGTTCGCCGACTCGGACGAAGTCACTACACTATCGATCTCATCCTCTTCAACAACAGGGATTGCTACAGTTACTTCTCGCTCGGGATGCCGCTGTTTGATAAAGCCGGAAGCCAGCAGGAAGATCAAAGAACCTGCAACCATCACAGCCGACAGTACCTGTGATACCCGGAAATCCGTGCCGGCAATATAAAGCGGATCCGTGCGCAGCCCTTCGACCAGAAAACGCACCGAACCGTAGAACAGAAAATAAGTCGCCATCGTAGTATAAGGGCGTTTTGAGCGCTTGCGCACTTGTAGCAGGATGACAAAAATAATCAGATTGGCGATGAATTCGTAGAGGAAGGTCGGATGAACCGGTTGCGACGGATTCAATGTCGGCAGCAGACTGCGCTCTACACCACTGAGAGAGCGGATATAGGCTTCAGTACCATTACTGTACATGCCCCAAGGCAAATTCGTATTAACGCCAAAGGCCTCCTGGTTGAAGAAATTTCCCCAACGCCCGATCGCCTGACCCAGAGGCAGATAGACTACGAAGAAATCAAAGATTCTGCTCAGTTTGTGCTTCTTAAATTTGGCCATAATAATGATGGCCAGGATTCCCCCGATCACACCGCCATAAAATGCCAGCCCGCCGCTTCTGGTATCAAAAATATTTTTCAGACTGCAACCGGCTGTATCTCGCTGAAAAACAACATAATACAGTCTGGCGCCCAGCATCCCCAGAGGAATAATCAGCAAAAAATAATCTGCAATCTGGTCACTCGTCATGCCGAATTGTTTTGCCTGCTTCATACTAAGGAATATGCAAAGCAAAAAGGCCAAGGCAATGATGACACCATACCAGTAGATACTGATATGCCGCCCAAAGAGCTCGAAAGATACCACTGAGCGGTTGATAGGCAGATCAAAAATACCGAGTCCGGGAAAATCAACTAAATAATCAGCCATGTCTGTTTATCTCCTTATTAGAGAATAATTTTACCATAAAGCGATCCACTTCCATCCGAAGACCGCGCCCAGATCACTATGAACCTGCAAAACTCAGATACAAAGCGGAATTTTCCGGATGCGTGCCCAGAGGAACCGGCAGTCTCAGTTGCGGGCCGCCTTTAGCTATAACTATCTCAAGTTCCGTCTGCCAGAGCAAAGGCAAACCGGCTCTTTGCTCAAAACCTACGAAGTCCGGGAAAACTTCCACCGGATATCTCCCGGGAGGAAGCACGACAATTCCCGCCGGATAGCGCAGTTCAATTTCCACCATCCCCTCAGAGTCTTCAACACTCCTCAGAGACTGCACTTCCGCCCTAAAACCAAAGTTTCTCCCTAAAAGCGTGGCTGCTTGCTTCAACCTCCCTGCCTGCAACAGGCTGCGAATACGCGTGCTGGAAATCTTCTCTCCATCGCAGTACAGATCATCGATAATGACAGTTTTCACTCCATTCTCCCTGCCCCAGGCAGACAAGAATTCGGTATCTCCGCTTCGGCCGGAACCGAATCTGGCATCCTCCCCCACCACAATCATTCCGGCATTCAGCCTGCTCCGCAGCAGATCTCGTAAAAACTCCGTCGCCGACAGCCGATATATCTGTGGCGCCAAAGGCAGCAAAAACACTTCCGCTACCCCCAGCTCGGCCAGAACTTTCACTTTCTCCTCCACAGTCATAGTCAGTCCCGGGAATGTCTCCCGATCTCTAAAGACCAAGTCAGGATGATCGGAAAAAGTAAAAACTGACGGAATCCGCCCTGTCTCCTCAGCATCTGCCAACAACGCCCGGATCAAAGCCTGATGACCCAGATGAACCCCATCAAAAGTCCCAAGCGCTACACTGCGCTCAAACTCAATCGGCCAGACATCATCCGCAAGATAGACCTTCATCAGCAACAATACCTCAATTCTTCTCAAATAATATCCGCACGAGTCACAAAAACTGTCTCCGGCCTAATCAGAGACTCCTGCCCTCGCTCAACTACAGAACCTACAGCCAGCAGATCATCCTGCCAAAGCAAACAGACAACATGGCGAAGGCGCCCCTCCGTGGTCCGCTGCGCCGCCCCGGCTGCCGACCGGCATTCCGGTTCGGTAAACGGAGCATCGCAACTAATCGTCATGCCTGCAGCGATGGCCAGCGCCTCCTCCCGGTTAAGCCGATAGGACGGATATTCACTCATAGCCTCAGCCATCGTCAGTATCTGTCCTTGCTGTACCAGATGTGAACACCAGGCCGCGCGATCCGCCTGATATATATTAGAGAACAGATCCTCTGCCTGTGCCAGATCCAGCGCCTCCGCAACCGTAAAGCTGCCGACTGCCAAGCGGCGCAAAGCCACAGCATAAGCCAAACTGCCCAGCTTTTGTCCCAGTTCAGACGCCAGCACTCTGATATAGGTGCCTTTGCTGCAATAAATCATCAAATCCAAAACTAAGGTCTCACTCTCTGGACGCAAATAAGACCTGCCCTTCCTCACTCCCAGCAAGCTAGCCTGATAGACTACAATATGACGTGATGACCTATTGACATCTTTTCCGCGACGCGCATATTTGTAGAGGGGTTTGCCTTCAATTTTGACAGCGGAATACATCGGCGGCACTTGCTCTCTGGCGCCTTCCAGATCGGCAACCGCCTGTTTGATCATTTTGCAATCATCCTGCAGCAAATGCTGCAAGTGCTCCGGAGTCAACTGTTTTTCGCCTACGACCTTTCCCTCCCGATCCAGCGTATCTGTAGCAAGCCCCAGCTCCAGCGTGACCCGGTAGCGCTTGTCATGCTCCATCAAATATTGCGAAAGGCGGGTTGCCTTGCCAAAGACCAAGGGAAGAATGCCGGTGGCAAAGGGATCCAATGTGCCTAGATGGCCAACACGGCGAGTACCAAGCATTTTGCGGCTGCGCGCCACAACACCGAATGAAGTAAGGCCGGCCGGTTTATCGAGCAGCAGAATACCGCTTTCCATCTGTGACGGCTTCACTTATCACCTGGTTCGGAACAGTTCTGAAGAATCTCGCTGGCCTCGCGCATGACCATAGCCTCAGCTTCAGCCAGACTGATGCCTTTCAGTGTCACACCTGCGGCGCGGACATGTCCGCCGCCGCCATATTTAATAGCAAAAGCAGCAGCATCGAAACAATCCTTAGATCTGATATTGATCTTGATCACATCCGGAGCGCTGACTTCACGCAAAAGAAATGCTACCTCAACCCCCTCAATAGCTCTCATTTCAGAGGGCAGCGTATCCAGATCATAATCTCCGGCTCCTGTCTGCTCCAACAGAGCTCTGGAAATAGAGGAAGTAATCACTTTGTGGTCCGGGCTGGCCTTGATTCGGCTCAGGACTTCTCCCCGCAGCAAAATCTGCGGCAGCTTTACCCGTTCATAAAGCTCGTAATTAATAGCGGTCAGATCCGGACGATAGGCAATCAAGCGGGCCATCTGCTCAAAACAGCGCGCTGTAGTGGAAGGAAAACTGAAACGTCCGGTATCGGTTATAAGCCCGACCAGCAACGAAATCGCAATATCCCGGTTAAAGATCTCTTGCCCCGTCTTTTGTTCCAAGAGCTCAATAAAATCAAAAATCAGTTCAGCTGTGGAAGAGGCGGAAACTTTGATCACGGCCAGTTCGCCGTAATCACCTTCATGCACATGATGATCAATTATCGCCCGGACAGAGACCGACTCGAATAACTCGCCGCGCAGACCCATCCGATACGCCTGATGACAATCAACAGCGATCGCCAATTTAATAGTCCGGCGATAATCTTCCAGCATCTCAGGGGCATAGACAGTAACCAGGTCAAGCCGGGGCAGAAATTTGAGCTGTTCCGTCGGCTCTTCATCCAACAATAAATCAGCGCGAAGACCCAGGCTTCTCAAGGCCAGCATCAGGCCCAGACCGGAACCCAGAGCATCGCCGTCCGCTCCGAGATGGGGAAAGATACCGATCGGCTCCTCAGTATTGCGGAGCGACAAAACTGCATCTACGATATTTTGCAAACGCATTTTCATCTCCATCATATCCCCCTGACAAGTTGCCTGCCGGCCTCAGTTATCAGTACCGTCAGCAGTCTCCGGGTCTGCTGTGCGGCTTTCCCTGCTGGCTCTGTTTTTCTCGTCGGCGAAAATAACCCGATCAATCAGAGCATCCATGGCAAAACCACGCTCAATCGTCTCATCCAGGAGCAGACGTAACTCCGGCACTTTGCGCAGCCGCAGCCGCTTGCCCAGCTCACGGCGCAGAAAGCCGGCAGAGCTGTCCAATACCGTCCTGGCCTTATCCTTATCTTCCGCGCCGCCATAGACACTATAGTAAACGGTAGCTACACTCAGATCTTTTGTAACTTTGACGCCGGTGATTGACAACATTTGCGGTTTGCGCGGATCTTTGAGCTCTCTGACCAGATCGGACAGAATTCTCTGGATTTCACCGGCTACTCTCACATTTCTCTCTGACATATCTCTTCTCCCGGGTGCAGCCCTCAATTCGTACCAATAACACAGCTCCCTCTGGCAGAGGCAGGTATGCCTCGCTGCCGCCTTCGTCAAAAACCGAACCGCTTAATCCCGCTTGATCTCCTGCACTTCAAAACTCTCGAACTGATCGCCCTCTCTGATATCGTTAAAGCGCTCAATGCCGATGCCGCACTCATATCCGGCTGCTACCTCGCGCACATCGTCTTTGAAGCGACGCAGAGAATCAATATTGCCTTCGTGAATAACGATACCGTCGCGTACTACGCGGATCTCACTATTTCTGACGATTTTGCCGCTTGTGACATAACAACCGGCAACACTGCCGACACCTGAAATGCGGAAGACCTCCCTCACTGTGGCATGACCCAGCACAACCTCTTTGAACTCGGGCTCAAGCATGCCTTTCATCGCGTTCTCAATATCCTCCGTGGCATGGTAAATAACACGGTACAATCTTATATCCACCCCGCTTGCTTCAGCGAGTTCAGGCACATTAGGCGCCGGTCTGACACTGAAGCCAATGACAATGGCATTCGCGACCTCGGCCAGCCGGATATCGCTCTCCGTAATCGCTCCGACCGCGCCGTGGATGACTCTGACCTGCACCTCTTCATTAGATAATTTTTCCAGTGAGGAAGTCAGTGCTTCAACTGAGCCTTTCAGATCAGCTTTAACAATGATATTAAGCTCCTTGACCTCACCGCTGCCCAGGCTGGCGAAGAGATTATCCAGAGACATGCGCGAAGAAGTGCTCAGGGCGGATTCCCGTTCCTGCTCTTTGCGTCTTTCGACCAGCGCCCTGGCTGTGCGATCGTCCTCGACCTCATAGAAGACTTCGCCGCCTTCAGGAACTTCCGACAGGCCCATGACCTCAACCGGGGTTGAGGGACCGGCTACATCAAGCGGCTTGCCCTTGTCATTATGCATAGCGCGCACATGTCCGATCTGAGAACCAACCACAATCGTATCACCGATACTGAGTGTCCCTCTCTGTACCAGCAGAGTGGCCACTACACCCCGGGCGCGATCCAATTTAGCCTCGATAACCGTGCCCTTAGCCTGACGATTGGGGTTGGCCTTTAATTCCAACACCTCGGCTGTCAACAAGATCATCGACAGCAGCTCATCCATATTCTCACCGGTTTTGGCTGAGACCTTGACGATAGTTGTCGATCCGCCCCATTCAGGGCCTATCAGATCATGCTGCGCCAGTTCGGTCAGCACTCTGTCTATATTGATATTGGCTTTGTCAATTTTATTTATCGCCACCAAAATCTCCGTGTTAGCGGCGCGAGCATGGTGGATCGCCTCAATTGTCTGCGGCATTACGCCGTCATCAGCCGCCACTACCAGAACGGCCAGATCGGTGACCTGCGCTCCGCGGGCGCGCATAGTAGTAAAGGCTTCATGGCCGGGCGTATCGATAAAGGTGATTTGCTGATCTCCAACATCCACCGTATAGGCACCGATTTTCTGTGTAATCCCGCCGGCCTCACCACTGGCAACAGAAGCCTCGCGAATATAGTCCAGGATTGAAGTCTTACCGTGGTCGACATGACCCATAACAACCACCACCGGCGGTCGCGGCTGCAGATCGGCTTCATCATCCGGCGAATCGTCGAACAGAATCTCCTCGGCAGTAACTTCAACCAGTTTTTCCGCTTTTATCTCAAACTCATTGGCGATTATCTCCGCCGTATCATAATCAATCTCCTGATTCAGAGTAGCCATGACGCCATAGCTCATCAGCTTCATGATAACCTCAGAAGTTGTCTTCTTCAGAGCCTCTGACAGTTCCTTAACTGTCAGACTGGACGGCAGCTTTACCTTGGTCAGGATCTGCGCCTGCTTTTGTTGTTCAGTCGTTGGTTGATTGCGAGGCGCACGACGTCTCATGCGAGCCGTCAGCATCTCCTCTTTCTCCCGCCGGGTCTGATCGCGCCTGCTCTCCTGTCTGCGCCCGTGCTGACTTTTTTGCGCATAGTGACTGCGGGTAGCAGCTTTGGCATCTTCCGGCTGTCGCAGCGGCTGCTGTCTGGCCACTTGCTTAGGTGATCTGGTTCGGCGCGGAGCCTCTTCCCTGTCCTTATCAGCGAAGGCGACATCCTGCCTGCGATCTCTGGTCTGCGTACGGCCTCCGGCCGGCGGTCTGCTGCCCGTCTGACGTTCATCCCTCCGCCTGCGCTCCTCGCGAGGAGGCTGCGCCACTCTTGAATGACGCTCAGCTCTGCTGTCTTTCTTACTGACTGCCGGAGCATCGGCATCGCGTCCGATATAGCTGCCGCTTTGCGGTCGGATAGGCGCTCCGGTCACTCGCTTTGTCCCAACAACTCCCGTATCCCTCAAAACACCATCGCCACTTGCCTCAGACTCTGCCGCAGGTACAGCAGCAGGCGCGGCAGGCGCAGGCTTTGTCGGCGCAACTTTTTCCTTTTGGGGCGGAGCGCTGGCCACAGCCTCTTTGGCTGCCTTTTTATCCTGAGCAGCTTGCGCTTGCTTGACATCCTTGCTTGCTTTTGTGTCTTTAACGGCAGGAGCGGTTTTTGTTGCTGCAGATTTTGCTTCAGATGCTTTGGCAGATTTCTTCTTAGTTGAAGCCGGCTTCGCCGCCACAGCGGTCGCGGCATCTTTTTCAGTCGCCGGTTCAGGCTTTTCTGCTGACTCCGGCTGCGGTACCTCAGGCATCTCAGGCTCAGTTGCCGTCTTATCCTCGGTTTTAGACACAGCTTCCGCTTCTTTGCTTTCCGTCGGCGACTTTTTGACGATCTTAATCACCGAAGTAATGCTCTTGCCAGAGATACCCTTCATCTCAATGGTGGGTCCGTCATCTTGAGGATCAACTCTTTTTTCGGGCGCAACAGGACTGACAGGCTCCGGCGCTGATTCCTCTACCTGCTCAGTAGTCTGCACATCCTCTTTCATTTTGCGCAAAGCTTCATCCTCAGAGATAAATCCTGCTCTGAGACCTGAATCTGCTTCTTCTCGTTTCGACATAATTAGACTTAATCCTCCACTTGCTCTCTGTAACCGCTCTCAATCAAAGCTGCAAAACCGGCATCCAGCACTCCTATGGCGCTGCTGGCAGAGATGCCGACCGCCCGGCCCAGCTCCTCTCTGCTACCCAGAATCAAAACTCTGAGCCCTGCTGTTTTCGCCTTGCCTGCAATCTGGCGCTTCGCTGCGGCACCGCAATCTTTGCTCAAGATAATCAGTTTTGCTTTGCGGTCCAGAATGCTCTTTATTGTCTTATCCTGGCCGAGGGCCAGCTTATATGCTCTGCGGGCCAAACCCAGGATACTTAATATTCTCTCATTGCTCATCCAAATTCCCAGCCGACTCCTCAGAGTCATATCGCTTCTCCAATGATGCCGTCAGCTGCTCCGTAACTTCCTGTTTAAGCCTGACCGCAGATTTCCGGCTTTGTAATATGCCTTGTACACAGGATCGCTGCTTACAAAGATAGTAGCCGCGCTTTTGCTCCTTGCCGGTGCGGTCCCAGATCAGGCGGCCATCTTCAGATCTGACCAAGCGAAACAGCTCATCTTTACTGCTGCGCTTGCGACAGTAGAGACACATTCTGACCGGTTGTTCGTTGGCCATCATTAAATCTCCGCCTACTCCGTGCCCGCCGGCAGGTCGGAATCAGCATCATCAGTTAAACCGGCCTCTTCAGTTTCTGTCGTCTCAGTACTATCCAGGTCAGCAGCGGCATCAGCTTCGGACCCAAATTCCTCGTCCGCAGTCCAATCTGCTGTGTCTCCTGCTTCAAAATCAAATTCCTCATCTTCGGCCCAGTCGTCCGCGCCTTCCATTTCAGAATCAAATCCCTCATCTTCAGTCCAGCCCGCCTCAGTCTCTTCCTCTGCCAGAGCCTGGTCAAAACGGCTGAAGAGCTCATTCTCTAACATCTCACGATATTGCGCTTCGTTTTTAATATCAATCTTCCAGCCGGTCAAGCGAGCTGCCAACCTGGCATTCTGACCCTCGCGGCCGATCGCCAATGATAATTGATGATCGGGAACGACGACGGTAGCGCTCTGCTCTTCTTCGTTGACCTCAACGCGGATTACCTTGGCGGGGCTCAAAGCATGGCTGATATAAACTACAGGATCCGCATCCCATTCGATAATATCAATCTTCTCGCCGTTCAGCTCATCAATGATACTCTGGACGCGCAAACCACGCTGACCGACGCAAGCTCCCACGGAGTCAACATTCGGGTCTGAGCTCGCTACAGCCATCTTGGTGCGGGAACCGGCCTCACGGGCAATATTGACAATCTCTACCACCCCTGACGAAATCTCCGGCACTTCCTGCTCAAAAAGCCGCCTGACCAAATTGGGATGGCTGCGCGACACAATAATGACCGGCCTATTACGGCGCTCGTCAACTTTCATAATATAGAATTTCATCCGCTGATTAAAAGTATAGCCATCCAGCCTGGATTGCTCATTATTAGGCAAAACCGCTTCCGCCCTGCCGATATCTACAGTGACCTCGCGGCGGTCTTTTCTCTGAACAACACCGGCGGAAAGTTCGCCGACCCGACCCGAAAATTCATTATGGATACGCTCCTTCTCGGCCTGAGCCAGGCGCTGGTTGATCACACTCTTCGCCGTCTGCGCCGCCAGGCGACCGAAATCCGCCGGATCGACCTCACGAACCAACTGATCTCCCAGGTCCAGCTCATCAGACAGTGCCTTGGCATCCTCCAGAGAAAGTTGGCTATGCGGATCGGTAACCTCTTCGACAACCGTCATGGTCTGATAGACGCGCATCTCGCCTGTCTTGCGATCAACCTCGGCTGAAATATCATCCGCCTCTATTTCTTCGCTGCTGTCACGGCGGTCCGCCCTGATGTCAAATTCTCTTTTATACGCGGAAACCAACGCTTCCTCGATGGATTGGAACAAGATCTCCAGATCCAGTCCACGCTCTTTTTCAAGTAATTTCAAAGCCTCAATCAATTCCGGGTTCATGATTTCTCCTTTGACCGCCGGCGGTCATCTCTTCCTTTTTAAAAAACAACTTCCCTTTTGATAACTGCTATCCCCTTCCGAGGGAATGACTTTTCTTCAGATTCTATATTCAAAACAATTTCCTGCTCATCGCCGGAAACCAGCAGCCCCTGCCAATTTTTCTTGCCGTCGGCGGAGCCGTAGAGCTTGAGGCTTACGAATTCACCGGCATAGCGGACAAAATCTGCTATTTCAGTCAGAGGGCGATCCAGACCCGGCGAAGATACCTCAAAATAATCATGGCGCTTCAGACCCAGCTCATCATCAATGATCGGATCAGCCAGCTCACTCATTTTGCCGCATTCATCGATAGTCACACCGCCCCGGCGATCCACAAAAACCGTCAGGAACAGCTTGCTGCCCTCATGTCTATATTTGACTTCAATCAATTCCAGATCCAATGACTCCGCTACACTGATCAGGCGGTCAAAAATTCGCTGTTCCTCGGCTGTCCTCTTGGCCATAAAGCCTCCCTACATAAATTGAGAGCGGATCCCCGCTCTCAACTGCAAAACACAGCACAATTATTGTAACAAAAAAAGCTTACGCTATCAAGACAAATCGCGATATATCAGCGGCTACCTTAATTGCGGCAGCAAGAGCCCTCCTTTTCTCGCGCTAAGTTCAGCAATTAACCTGCTGCAATTTCCTGTTTCTGAGAAGCAAATCAGCATCAGGATATCCCTAATCATAAATATGGCTAGGGGGATATTTCTTCAAACTACAGTTGTCCCGCCAGATACATTTCAGCATAGTAGCCGTTTTCCCCGAGCAATTCCTGGTGCGTTCCGACTTCGACAATAGTACCGCTATCCATAACAATAATCCTGTCGGCATCCTGGATAGTAGAAAGTCTATGGGCAATGATAAAGCTGGTGGAATTATAGGCCAGCTCCCTCATCCCGTGCTGGATCAATACCTCAGTACGGGTATCGACCGAAGATGTAGCCTCATCTAAGATATTAATAGGAGCCTTTTTAATCATGGCTCTGGCTATTGTCAATAACTGGGCTTCTCCCTGGCTTATATTGGAAGCTCCTTCCGTTAGAACGGTATCGTAGCCCTCCGCCAAACGCTCGATAAAAGTGTCCGCCCTGGCCAGCTCTGCTGCCTCTTTGATTTTTATAAAATCCACATCACACAGATTTTCAGAGTTTGAAATGTCCGCGCCGTAGGCAATATTGTCCCTAATGCTGCCCGAAAAAAGCCAGGTGTCCTGCAAAACCATGGCGTACGCTTTTCTTAGCTCCTCGGTCCGATAGCCCTTTGCGTCTTTGCCGTCGATAGAGATTTTCCCGCCTTCGATTTCATAAAAGCGCATCAGCAAATTGACCAAAGTCGTTTTTCCTGCTCCGGACCTGCCGACAATGGCGACCTGCTCGCCGGGCCTTACTTTCAGATCCACCCCTTTGAATAGCAGATTATCCGTATAGCCAAAATCGACTTGATCAAATTCAATCTCGCCCCGCACCCCGGCAGCATCCAGGCTTTCATCGCCTAATTCGAGGATTTCTTCGGCATCTAAAAAATCGAAAACTCTCTCGGCCGAAGCCAAGGCGGACATGATGGTATTAAAAATGCCCAGCACTTGATTGAACGGCCCTCTAAGCATTTGAGTGTATTGGAGGAAAGCTTGAAAACCACCTAAGGACATGACTCCATTGATGACATATCGTCCGCCCCAAATTGCCAATAAGACATAATTTGAATTCAAAATTAGATCTCCGGCCGGTCTGGTCACGAAAGAAACTAAGGACGACTTCCACTCGCTGTCATATAGCTCTTCGTTTAGCGAAGCCAGCTCTTCTTTTAATTCCTCCCCGATATTGTAATGTTTGACAATATCTTCTCCCCTATAAGCCTCTTCTATCTTCCCGTTAAAAACTCCTGTTAAGTTCGCATTCTTCTGAAAGAGAGGCTTTGCTTTTTTCACCAGGAACTTAACCATGAGATAAGAGACAGGTATGACTATCATGGATAGAAAAGCGAGTATAGGATTGATGCTGATCATCATTACAACGACGCCCGCCAGGAGTACAAGCGCCGAGAGCGAGCCGGTTAAACCGCTTTGCAAGGTATTAGCAACATTGTCTAAATCATTGCTCAGCAGTGAAACCATGTCTCCCGCCGATGAGCGATCGAAATAGCTTAAGGTCAGGCGATTTAATTTGACCTGCATCTGATTTCTTAAAGAGCGGACTACCTTCTGAGTTACTCTTACCATTAGAATATTCGCAAGATAGTTGGCGATGAAATTTAAAGCATATAAGACCAGAAGGATGAAGCCGATCCCACCTAAAACCGTCCAATCGAGAGCCAAGTTTTCAGTCAAAATATCGGTAAATATATTGATAATCCGGCCAATATTCCTTGGAATCAATATTTGAGCGAGGGAAGCGGCCAATGTCAGCAAAATCGCCGCCAAAAAAATCCACTTAAACGAGGCTAAATTCTTAAGCAGCTTAAACAAGGTTCCCTTGGCATCCTTCGCGCTGCCCGATGCCAGGAGACCCGAAACACGTCCCGCCCCTCCGACTCCTCTGGAGACTCCGGGCAACCCCTCTTCTTTTTTGTTTTCGCTATGCCTGGGCTCCGTACTCATCTAATCTCCCCCGCCTGGGACTTCAATTGCGATGTGAGAATTTCTTTGTAGACCTCCGAGCTTTCCGCCAGCTCTTCGTGACTTCCCCTATCCACAATTTTCCCTTTTTCGAGGACAAATATTTCGTCCGCATGCCTGACAGTTGCCACCCGTTGAGCAACCACCAGAACACCTCGGTCTGACAGTTTATCTTGGATGGCTTCGCGGATTTTCCTCTCAGTCACATAATCTAAAGCAGAGAAACAGTCGTCAAAAATATAGAAATCCGATTCCCGAATCAGACCGCGGGCAATCGATATCCTCTGTTTTTGCCCGCCCGAAAAGTTTACCGCGTTCTGGGCAATATAAGTATCCAGTCCTTCCGGAGACTTTCGAAAATAATCTCCTATCTGAGCCATATCCAAGGCTTCCCAAATCTCATCGTCCGTGGCATTATTCTTTCCGGTCTGGATATTCTCCCGGATGGTGCCCGAAAATAGAAAGCTGGTTTGCGGAACAAAGGTCACAAACCGGCTGATCTCCTCCCGCGAAAGGCTTTGAATATCATTGCAATTGAGGCAGATTTGTCCCCGATAGGCATCATAGTCGCGCAATAATAATTTGATGATGGTCGATTTCCCGCTCCCGGTCGAACCGATAATCGCCTTAGTCTCCCCCTTTTTTAGCTGAAAATTGATATTCCCCAAGGCAGCCATGCGAGAGTCAGGATAGTAAAAATCTATATCCTCAAAACTGATTCCTTTTTCACTCAATTTAAGAGTATCTTTTTTAACCTTGAGCAGTTCTTCTTTCGACAACACTTCTGCGATTCTGTCTATAGAAACCTTCGACCTGGGAATAATAGTGATGATAGATGCGAATTGCTGAATATTATTCAAACTGATCGCGGCATATTCGATGAGACCGATCAGAACTCCAAGTTTGATCGTTCCTGCTTGCGCCCGGCTGCCGCCCAAAAACAAAATAATCAAGATTAGAATATTGGTGAGCAACAAAATAAGAGGGCTCAAGAGCATCATCGTCGATTCCGATCGGACACTGGCCTCGCAAGCATCTTTCGTCGCCTTCTCAAATTCTTTTATCTCATAACCGGATTTATTGAAGGCTCTTATAACCCGAATCCCTCTTATATTTTCCCGGAAAAGTTGATTGATCCGGTCGATAGCAAGACGTATGCGGGCATATTGAGGAAGGGCTCTTGTCGTCAGGAATAAGCCCAAAAACAAGATCGCCGGTATGATGATCAAGATAATGGAGGCTAATTTGGCATCCAGCGCAAAGGACACGACCAGCGCCCCTATAATGGTAATGGTGAGGGTAAAAATCTTTCTTAAAGACAGATCGATCAGATTTGAAACTTGCTTTACGTCGTTGACTGTTCGCGTAATTAAAGTGGAATCGGAAAAACCCGTCCTTGTTTCCTTAGACCAGCCGATAATTTTTTCGAATAAATCCGCTCGTAAATCTCTTGAGATCCCGGCGGTGACTTTGGTAAGAAAAAATATGGAAATCAGCAAAGAGAGTATATTTAAGGCTGTTGTCAACAGCATCAGCAGACCCCGCTGAATAATGGCATTCATGTCCTTCATCATTATGCCGGAGTCTACAATATCTACCATTAAACGAGGTATGAGAAGCTGCGAAAAGACCCAGATGCTCGCGAAGAAAAGCTGGCCGACAATCAATTTCGAGTATTTTTTCGCATACCTTATCAACATACTTTTTTACTATCACTAATTCGCATCAATTTAATTATTCTACCCCAACCGGGCAAAAAGTGGGGATAAAACAGATTTCTATACAGTCCCGTATAAAATATAAAAGCCCTGTAACCTCACGGCCGCAGGGCTTTTCCTTGGCAGGGGAGACAGGATTCGAACCCGCAACCCACGGTTTTGGAGACCGTTGCTCTACCGTTGAGCCACTCCCCTATTACAATGCGGGCTCATCATATCATCTGCTTTTCCTGATTGTCAAATAGCGTGGCGGCCGCAACCGGCGGGTTCCGGAAATCAGCTTCATTTTTTAGGTCCTATCAGTTACAATAATTTTAACTAGTTGCAGGATAGCGCCGGATCATCATAGTCATACCTGAAATAACTGTAGCCGGTATCCTGCCGTAAGAAAAAATTACGGAGAGGAGATTTTGAGAATGATCGATGCCATTGTTGGTGCCAAGGGCAGCGGCAAAACGCCCCTGATGCTGGAAGAAATGACGGAAGAACTGAGGGAGGAAGGTGCGAATATCGTCTTCATAGAATATGGGAAACGCCTCGATAGTCAGGTGCCTTATCTGGTGCGCCTGATCGATATTGCTGAATATCCTGTCCGTGGATATGATGGTCTTCTGGCATTTTTGTCAGGGCTGAACGCCAAAGATTATGACATCTCTCATATCTATATAGACAGTATTTATAAAGTTGCCGGCGATGACGACCCGGATCATCTGGCGGATTTTTTCCGCGAATTGGAAAAACTGGCCAAACAATGCGATAACCGGCTCACAATCGCCATCACGGCAGAGCTTGATAGTCTGCCTGAGTCAGTTCGCAAGTACGCCCGGGAGAGCTGATCGGTTCCGGTCAACCGGGTGCTGTCCGGCAATTGCTATTTCTCAAACAAGGAGTGCTATATGCTAAAGGAATTTAAAGAATTCATTGCCCGCGGCGATGTTGTAGACATGGCGGTGGGCTTAGTTGTCGGTCTGGCTTTCAAAGCTATTATTGACAGCTTTGTAGCGGACATCCTTAATCCGATAATTGGTTTGATTGTCGGCGGCATTGATCTATCCAGGCTCAAAATTGTTCTGCGCGCGGCAGAGGGCGATGTTGACGAGCTGGCGATAAGCTATGGTAATCTGATCCAGGTTATAATCTCTTTCATTCTGATTGCTTTCTTCCTGTTCCTTCTGGTAAAAGCTGTCAATAAAATCAGGACACATAAGACCGCGGCTGAGGAGGAAATTGAAGAAGAGCTGGCTCCCGATCTGATCCTGTTGACTGAAATTCGCGATCTGCTCAAGAATAGAGAATAGAGATTAAGGGATTACAGTCTGATTTAAATAATTGTCTACACAAAATAATGGAGGATAAATATGGGTTTAATAAAAGTTTTTAAGGAAACCGTAGGCGGGGTACTTGAAGATCAGTGGCGCGACTTTTTTACCAGCGACAGTCTCGACCAGGATGTCTTAATGACCCGCGGTGTCAGGGCTCAATCTAAACGTTCCCAAAACAAAGGTGACGAATCGATTATCACTGACGGATCGATCATTACAGTGGCTGATGGTCAGTTCATGATCCTGACCGATCAAGGCAAAATAGTTGAGTTCAGTGGTGAGCCGGGTGAATTTCTCTACAACAGCAGCACGGAAGCTTCACTCTTCTACAATGAAGAAGGGCTGGGCGACAGCATCAAGCGTTCATTCCAGAATGCTGTACGGCGCTTTACTTTTGGCGGCCATCATGCCAAAGACCTCAGAATCTACTATATCAATACCAAAGAAATTCCGGATAATAAATACGGCACGCCGAATCCTGTGCCTTTCAAAATCCAGGATCCGTCGATCGGACTGTCCATGGTAATGCCGATTCGCGCCCACGGTATTTTTAGCTATTACATTGCCAATCCTATTTTGTTCTATACCTTTGTCGCCGGCAATGTTAAAGACAAATATACCAGAGAGGAACTGGATGGCAGACTGAGAGGAGAATTCCTGACCGCCCTGCAGCCCGCTCTGGCCAGAATCTCTGCCCAGGGGATCGGCTATGACGAGCTCCCGCTGCATACACGCGAGATTACGAAGGCGCTCAATGAGGAGCTTAGCGAGGAATGGCTGGAGAAGCGCGGTATCCAGATTTTCACTGTCACAATGGATTCCGTCACTGCCTCGGAAGAAGATGTCAAGCGGCTGCAAGAGCTGCAAGCCCAAGCTGTCTACCGCGATACCAGCATGGCAGCTGCCGGCATGACCGCAGCCCAGATGGAAGCCATGAAAAATGCAGCCAAGAACGAGGGCGGCGGCGGTGCTTTCTTCGGTTTCGCCGGCTTGAATATGGCTCAGATGGCAGGCGGCCAAAGCGCCGGCAATCTGCATCAATTGGCCGCTGAACAAAAGGCGCAGCAGGCAGCCGCCCAGCCCGCAGCCGCAGGCGGCGCTTCCCCTGCTGCTCCGGCCGAAGCAACCTGGACTTGCAGTAACTGTCAGCATCAGAATAAGCAAGCCGCCAAATTCTGCGCCAACTGCGGTACGCCAAAACCCGGCCCTGCCCCGGATGCGGGCGGCTGGATCTGTACCGAATGCGGACATAAAGATAATACCGGCAAATTCTGCTCGGAATGTGGTTCCCCGCGTCCGGCCAAAACAGAGTATCAGTGCTCTAACTGCGGCTGGGAGCCGGAAGACAGTACGAATCCGCCTAAATTCTGTCCTGAGTGCGGCGATCCTTTCGGCGACGAGGACAAAAAGCAATAAGTTAAACTTAGAAAAAGTTATGGAAATAAAAAGAGCGCGGATGCAATCCTCGCTCTTTTTATTTTAGGGTGGCAGTTCTTAACGGAAAATATCTCTGATGCGCTCAAGGAAGCCTTTGTCTTCTTCTTTAGGCACTTCGATTACCGGCTTGGCCGGCGCCGGGATTTCGTCCGTAAGCAAGACAAACTGCACAGATTTTACATTGGTGTTCATCGGTGAGACGAAAGAAACCGGCACAAAATCCTTATGGAGCAGTTCATCGATCTTCTTGTTGATCTCGTCGAGCATCTTTTCGTCCATATCCCTGGTGCCGTCAGCCAGTTCATTGACACCCGAGGCCAGCTCTTTGATACCGTCGGTGTATTCCGCCAGACCGTCCTGATATTCCTGCAGTCCTTCAGATAATTCGCGCACGCCGTCAATATATTCGGATGTGCCTAGTTTCAGCTCGCTCAAACCGGTCACAAGTTTAGTGCCGCCGTTTTTGATCCGGGTGCCGGCGGCTTTCAACTTATCGCCGCCCCCACGTATTTCCTTACCAGCGGCATTGAGCTTTTCCAAGCCACCCGCCAGCTGAGAGAGACCGGCCTTCAAACCGGGTTTGGCAGGATCCTTGCCGGCCACACCCCGGGCAATCTGCTGCACACCGCCGGTATATTGGACAAGCCCTTTGTGAAAGGCATTATACTGGGTATATAGCTGGTTTAATCCCCCGATCAGAGCCTGAAGTCCGGGCTTTTCTGCTGTGCCGTTGACCAGGGCTGCCAGACTTTGGAGCTTAACCATAACTGCATTCAGTCCGCCCAGCGCTTTATTGCTCTCTGCTTGAGCCATATTGATTGCATTCCTATAGCCGTTTAGCCGACCAACTAGAGTATTTTTTTCCGCTTCATTCAGTTGATTAAAATAAGCAGCAGCCTCTGCCTCCGTTTTACCAGTCAAGTAAGCAATCCAGGCAACTCCATCGTTTCCAGCCGGAAACGCAATATTGGCCAGGATACCATTGAGAGTAGCCACAGACTGAGCCAGACCGGCCAGCTCTGCCGCTGTGGGAACTTGTACCCCCTCAAGCGAGAGTTGGGCGTTGATCTGCTGCAAGGCGTCCAAGATTTGCCGGGAGCCGTTAGTCAAATTCTGACCTTGATCGGCGAGCTGGTTCAGACCCTGTAGCAATTCTCCGGCACCGGCGTCTATTGCGGTTGCTCCGGCGACCAAATCGCTCACGCCTCTTGTATAGTCGCTAACTCCGGAGATATATTCATTGACACCCCCCAGATAGGCGGAAATACCTTCAATATATTTTTTAACACCATCCGCGGCATCGCTGACGCCGTCAGTTAATTTTTGTCCCTCTGTTCCCAAGGTAGCGGTGCCGGACACAATCTCCGACAGTCCGCTCTTTAGGTCACCTGAGCCTTGCGCCAGTTTATCAACTCCGTCTTTTAGTTCGGCAATCGCGTCGACCAGCTGAGACATATCGTCATTGAGATCGGAGACATCCGGCATCTCAAAGCTGATGTCCAGCTTGACCGCGGAGATGCTGATGCCGGGCATATGGAAATCCTTGATCTTGGCGCTGACAGCCAGATCGGCGTCAAATCCCGGCAGGACTACATAATTGACCATGGTATTATTGCCGGCTTCGGCAATGGTGGCACTCTCAGCTACGATAGAAGTTGCCCGATCGCGCGGGAAAGAGAAGCTGATTTGCAAAGCATAATATTCGGTCAGATCACGGCAAGAGGGATTCGCCCGACTGCTCAAAGCGATCTTCAGATCTCCGTTAGCGCCGGACAGGCCGGCCGGATCGACTGATTTGCCGTCCAGATACCATTCAATCCGAAATTCCCAGGGTAGCTCTCTGTTCTTCAGAACCCCCTCATAATAGTAATTACCTGCCTCCGCCTCGATTTTAATTTCGTCTTTGTTCTTCCGGGGCTCCCGGCCTGTCAGCCAGACAATCTCATCGTAGGCGCCATAGTCAGTAATTATGCCTGCTTCGGGGACTGAGAAATGATTGACTACATGGAGATCTCCTGCCGCGCCTTTGGTATCAAGCCGGCCGTAAATGACTTCAGTCTTGTCTATCGCCGCTTCTGGCTGGGCAATTATAAGCGGGTCCGAGCTTGAAAGTTCAGGTGGAGGCTCATTCCCGACCGCTGCGGTCAGAACCGGAGCATTTAGCATCGTGGCCAGGAGGATAAGGGAGATACTGAGGGCGAGCGCCTTCGCCAAAATACTTTTGTGTGTGCTTTTTTTCTGGATATTGTGCATAGCGGTTACCTTTCCGATCTATCAACTGCGTCAGCGATTTGGCTTTTTCTGTTTTTGCGATCCCGTTTGGGCAGGAAAGAGGTTTTCATGGTAGTTTTCTCAACGGCGCGATCAAGCAGGACCAGGAGTCCGGGCAGGAAGAACATTACCATGCCCAGTGAGATCAGAGCACCGCGCCCTAAGACGAGGCCAAGCTCCTTGACTACGGCAATCGTGGATACGCCCATCAGCGTGAAGCTGACTCCGGCCAGGATCAGGGCCGGCGAGACCAGAGAGCCGGCGGTATCGGCGACCGACTGCATTGCCGCTTCGCGGGGCAGCAATGTCTTGCGGTGGTCAAGATAGTATTGAGTGAGCAGAATGCCGTAGTCGACAGTAGCCCCTAATTGCACGGTACTTATGACCAGGTAGCCGATGAAATTGAGCTCCTTGCCTTGGAGATACGGTATGGCCAGATTGAGCCAGATCGCAGCTTCTATAGTCAGAAGCAGAATCAGCGGAATCGCGATCGAGCGGAAAACCAGGGCGACGACCAGGCCGACAGCCAGGATGGCCAGGCCGTTAACGATCATGTTATCGCGGCTGATCATATCGCGCATATCAACCAGTGTGGCATTCTCCCCTATCAGATGGTAATTATCGCCGTAATAGCCAGCTGTTTTCTCGCGGATGGTCTCGACCAGCGCGAAAGAGGGAGCGCTCTCGGTCTTGACATCCGAAACCAGAATCAAACGGCTGTAATTGTCAGACAAGAGCTGAGCTCTGTCTTGTGGCGGCAGAAATGCCGGCGGCACTGTGACACCCGCGGCGGAGGAGTAGCCAAAGACCGATTCGATGCGGTCCAAAGCCTCCAGCTCCGACATCAGCGCGGTTTCCTTATCCCAGTCACCCCGTGGCACCAATAGCGCCATCTGGGTTGAGAGGCCGTAAACCTCTTCGATTCTTTCTGTTTCGGCATATTCGCGCGAATCGGCCGGATAGCTATCCATGCCATAGAGGAAATTGTTTTTCCTCTGGGCCAGGAACAACGGCAAAGCCAGAGTCAAGACCAGGATCATAACCGGGATCCTGATTTTATAAACTAACTTGCCGAAGCCTTTGAATGAGGGCAGAAAACTGCGGTGTCTGGTCTTGGCCAGCAATTTCCAGGTCATAAGGATCAGTACAGGCAAAAGAAACATTACGCTGACCAAACTGAAAACAATGCCTTTGGCCAGGACAAAACCTATGTCCGGCCCGATCTTGAAACGCATGAAGACCAGAGCCAGGAAGCCGAAAAAAGTGGTCAGGGCGGAAGCCGTAATCGCGCCGGCCGCTTTGACCATGGCCATACGCATAGCGGTCAGGGGCTCATAACCCTGAGCATGATATTCATCAAAGCGGTGCAGCATGAAAATGGCATAGTCGATCGAAACCGCCAGTTGCAGGATGGCCGCCACGGACTGAGTAATAAAAGAAATTTCGCCGAAGATGATATTAGTACCCATATTCAGCATCACAGCGACAAACAGAACTACCATAAAGAGGAGAGGTTCCAACCAGGTTCTGGTGGCAATGACCAAAATAATTAAGGCAATCGGTACGGCGATAGCCATGATGCGGGTAACCTCGGTCTGGACCGAAACTTGCGCTCTGGCCATAGAAATGATCTGGCCCCGGACAGCGCCATCTTCACCGGCGAAGTCATGAAGGTACTTTTGCATAGTGACATTGTCATAGCCGTCAGCTACAGTCACCAGAAATAAGGGTTGCCGGTCTTTGTAGTAAGTATCGATTAATTCCTGATCCGCCATCGCCAGGGGCTGAGCCAGATCGACAAGATCATCCAGCCAGTTGACATCAGTTACAAAGGATAACTGCTCCAACTCGGACTTCTTTTGTCTGGCTTCAGCCAGTGACATCGGCGGCAGCATCACTTCTGCGCTGGGGATCGCCGTCCCGAATTCATCTTTCATGACCTGAATTGCTTTGGTCGAGGGGGCTGAGTCCGGCAAATATTCACTCATATCATAGTTGATGCCTACCAGGGGAAATAAAAGTACACAGATGGCCGTCAGCACTATGAATGTGATCAGGACGGCTTTGCGGTGCTTAAGACTAAAGTTTGCTGCTCTTTCCATATCTTCCCTCAAAAAATGCCCTGTTTGTATATCCTTTAACAAACAAGGCCTCCTCCCACGTCTCGCGGGCATTATATAGTATTGAATACGATATTGTAATAAGCAAATTTGCTACATTTGTCGTTTAGTCAACAGTTTTATATAATATGTGTATTAAAATCCTATTTTGGAGCCAATTAAATGATCAAAGACAAGCGCTCACGCAGAACCAGAGAGCTATTGGCACAGGAATTGATCAGACTGTTACTGGTCAAACCCCTAAGTGAGATTACCGTAACAGAATTAACTGAGGCGACAGATCTCAACCGGGCGACATTTTATCTGCACTATGCCAATATCTACGACTTGTTCCAGTCGATCGAAGATGATCTGATCGAACAGGTTGAAAGCTGGATTAAACTGTCCTTTCCCAAGGGTACCAGTGTGTTCTATCTCGAAACTGACATCGAAGGCAATCCCATCATGCCGATCCTGACTGAGATGTTCAACTTTATTTACAATAATCGGGATGTGACAGTTGTACTGCTGCGAAATCCGGAAAGCCGGCTGCTCGAACGCATCTACAGTCAAGGGCGTGACAGTATCCTCAAGTTTGCGCTGCCGCAGGATAATGCGGACAACAAAGACCGTGACCGTTACGCGCTTGACTATATCGTCAGCGGCTGCATCGGTGTGATTCAGTCCTGGATTGACCGCGGTCTCGATCTTGATCCGAAAACTATGAGTAAGATCACCTGTGATCTGCTGTTACAGAATCGTTCTGAACTGGCCAAACAAAAAACCCCCGGCTTGCAATAAGCTGCGGGGGTTTTTAGTGGAGCCTGAGAAGAGACTCGAACTCTTGACCTGCTGATTACAAATCAGCTGCTCTGCCAATTGAGCTACTCAGGCAAAATGCTTCCACATCTTATCTGAGCTCTCTGAAAAAGTCAACTTATAACAGTATTAATAAGCGAGGGGATCTTGGCGCCGCCAAGGCCGACTTTCCCCCTCGCCGGCATGCCGGCGGATAGCAAATACAGCTATCCGCCAATCTTAGTCCGGATATAGCTCAGCTCTAATCTCGAACCAGGCAATAGTCTGCCCATCGGCTTGAAAAGACTCGGCATAGACATAGTAGATCATCCGCTCTGCCAGATAATACACTCTGACTGTTGCCTTCGCGCCCTGTATCAAAGGGGACACATTGTTAATCTCTGTTACACCGCTTACGGGTGCCAGTTTAGCTGAGAAGGTACCATTATTAGTTAGCGGATAACTATCACTGATCAGGGACAAAGTGTTGCCTGTCAGATCGCCATATAGCTCAAGATTTTTTTCGGAACTGAGGGCAACCAGCTGATCTACAATGTTTTTAACTTTGCTGCTGTGAGTAAGTTTGTCAATATTCTTCTGAGAATAGGCAATCGTTCCGGAATAAGAACCGGTATACATATCGTTTGATGCCGTGTCATTGACATAAATCTCATTCTCTGAGCTGATGCGGCCAAAGCCAAGCGGCAGGCTGACCGGCTGTAATACATCCTCGGGGGGCGGTTGGCTAGAACCGGGATCAGCCACTGTTGTGCTCTGCGCAGAGGTTTTAGCCGGTTCTTCCTTAGCTGTAGTAGCGTCGGGCGCAACCGTCACCTGTCCGGGATTGGTAACAATTACCGGCCCTACATCAGTTTCAGTCGTTTCTGCAGGCAACGGATCGACCGCAGTATCTATCTCCGGGCTGGATTCTGTTGACAACAGGTCATCATCGGGCAGAACCTCTGCCAATGTGAAGTCCAGCGATTCTCCTGCTTCAGTCTCAGTAGCTGCCGGTTTCTTTTGGCCAAGCTTTAGGACCAGCATAACAGCAAGAATGGCAATCAGCGCCAGCGACACACCGACAACTGTATAGTATGCTACATTCTCTTTTCTCTTTTGCGCCTGCCTTGTTGGTCTTGCCGGCGGACGTTGTCTGGAATTCATATTTTTCTCCCTGTCAGTACACTTAAGTGATTACTATAGAATAGCATTTTTCAAATGAAACTTCACCCTGTTAATATGACCTGATAGAATAACTGACAGGATTATCTTCAGCAGAGGTGCAAATGGATCGTTCAAGTGGTGTATTGCTGCCTGTTTTTTCTCTCCCGGGTCCGTATGGTATCGGGAGCATCGGCGCTGAGACCGGCAAGTTCGCAGAAAAATTGGTTGCCGCCGGTTTCAGATACTGGCAGGTATTGCCCTGCGGACATACCGGAGCAGGCAATTCGCCGTACCAAGCTTTCTCGGCATTCGCCGGCAATCCCAATCTTATTGATCTCGATCAGCTGGCAGCTGAGGGACTGCTGACAAAAAAAGAGCTGGACACCGCGCGATATGCCGGTAAAGCGAACAGAATTGATTACGGCTGGCTTTGGCGAACCAGATCAGCCCTGCTGCGCCTGGCCTTTTCGCGTCTGGATAAAACTACCGGATCTGAGCTGACGGAATTTATCAATCAGCAACAGCACTGGCTGATTCCCTACGCAAATTTTTTGACTTTGAAACAGCATCACGATTTCAGACCCTGGTGGGAATGGCCGGAACCCCTGAAAATGGCAGAAGATGATGCGGTTAGCGCTTTCATCTCCGAACATCGGGATACATATCATTATTACTGCTTTCTGCAATTTGCTTTTCAGCGACAATGGCAAAACAGCAAAACCAAAATCAACCAATCAGGAATAAAAATTATCGGCGATCTTCCCTTCTATCCCGCAACTGACAGTGTTGAAGTCTGGAGCAGACCTGATTTATTCGAGCTGGATCAAAGCAAAGCCGTAATTAGAGTCTCAGGTGTACCGCCTGATTATTTTTCGACTACGGGACAGCTTTGGAATAATCCATTATACGATTGGGATAAGATGGCTCAGGATAATTACCGTTACTGGCATGAAATCCTGTCTGCCGCCTTATATCTGTATGATGCCGTCAGGCTTGACCATTTTCGCGGCTTTGAATCATACTGGGCCGTACCCGCCGGAGCCAAAACCGCTGCGGAAGGGCGATGGGAAAAAGGCCCGGGACTTAAGCTGTTTGAGCCTCTGCTGCGTGCTTTCCCCGCTGCCTGTCTCTTAGCCGAAGATTTGGGCGAGATTACAGCGGATGTGCGCAATCTTCTCGCAGCTACCGGTCTGCCCGGCATGAAGGTACTGCAGTTTGCTTTTGACCCCGACTCCATCTCCCGGGATCGGCCGCACAATTATCCACAACAGATTGCCGCTTTCACGGGCACGCATGACAATAATACACTGATGGGCTGGCTGCACAGTCTCAAAAAGCGTGAATGGGAATTGGTCAGAGATTATTTCGGTCTAAGAGAGGGATCATCCTCCAAGACAGTTAGGAATAATTTGCGAATTATCCTGCGAACATTATGGCAAAGCCAGGCCGGACTGGTAATCTGTCCGGTTCAGGATCTGCTGGGGCTGAGCTCCCAATACAGAATCAATACACCCGGCTGCACGGACAATAACTGGTTGGTAAGGATGACAGACGCGCAATTGGACCGGATTGACATTGACTGGTTCAGACGCCTGAATGAAATAACCGAGAGAATATAGTTTACAGTAATTCTTTACCCAAATAGCTCCTTATAAGGCACATAATTTCATCCTCTATGTCACAGGATGGCAAAGGATGCTAAAAAGCCAGCTTATGAAAGCAGAAAAATTAAAAATAAATTAAGCCCTGCCAATAAAAATATATCCCAATTTCGTCATAGTGAGTGAAAGGGGGATAAAGCATGGATAATGAAAGCTTGAGAGACAAACTAATAGCTTTACATAGTGGCGATAAGATAGCATTTGAAGAAATCTACAACCATCTAAAAACGCCGATGTATACGATTATCCTGCGCATTACGCAGGATAGGTCGTTATCAGAGGACATATTACAGGAAGTTTTTCTCAAATTGTATCAGTCGCCGCCTAAGCCCCCCATCAGGAAGCCTCGCGCATATTTATTCCAGATGGCGCGCAATCTGGCAATTGATAACGTGAGAAAACTGCCACAGTATGTTGATTGGGATAGTATTGAGAACATTGTGTATCTTCCGCCGGACGACTTTTCAGCCAAAATGGATATTGACCACGCCATGAAGACCCTGCCTTTGCAGGAATGTCAAATCGTGTCTTTACGCATTAACGGCGGACTGAAATTTCGGGAAATTTCCGATGTGATGGGCATTCCGTTGGGAACAGTCCTT
>JGI24710J26742_10000143_pt1 | contig 62457 bp, 41 predicted proteins | sample BioPla2DNA2_FD_26742 | JGI IMG/M metagenome (IMG submission 26742) | reverse complement strand
ATGAAAAGGTAGTAATCATCCTCGTATATCAGAACGATAGGCTCACCGGCACGGCGTGCACGGTTAGTCCCGAAGTTTAGCGTCAGCGGGTTAGTGAATGTCCGTGGATTGTCTGTTATCTGGACTGTAAAATCTGTTTTCAATTGTTCTGCTTCTTTTGCCTGAGGGGAACAGGAGCCGATGGATACCCAGATTGCCGCTGCCATTAGCCCTACTGTCAAAGTTGTGAATAGATTTTTTAGCATGGTGTAAGTTTAAATAGTGAATGCAACACAAGGTGAAAAAAAGCTGACAGGGAGGGACCCTTCTAGCTTTAGGGTTAAAAATTCTTATTTTCGTGTTGCGATATGAAAAACAATAACTACTTAACCCTGAGCCAAAGATACACAATTTTCGTGTTATTATGACAAGGATACAATCGAAATTTATTGCTGAAATCATCGGCAAGGACAAATCGGTGATCCCACGCGTAACAGCTTTTCCCTGATCACCTGATTGGTTTTATTTTTACCTCCCGTTCAAACATACCCGGATGTACCCGATAACTTCTCATTACACCTGCAGATGAATCGCCAACCCCGGTTGTTTCATAATCGAGATTGAAAGTAATTCCATCCTGTTTTTGCAATTGATAGGTATATATCGCTTTTGTTAAATTGTCAGTCGAAAAAGGATAGGCGTTGAAGTTAAACAGTTCATTCACATTGAACTGCAGGCCCTTCCCCTGCGCATCTGTCATCCTGACCCATCGGTTGTCGGTGCGCAAACCGTAATCGCCGGGCTTGATGTAGGGAACGTACATTTCATCAACCGTTGAAGAGTAAATCCCTATTTTATAACCTGTTTTCCTTCCCGGGTAATTCTCCTGTGGACCGCGTCCATACCATTCAACGTGATCGATGCTCGCGTCAAGCGTGGCAGTCAGCCCAAACCTCGGGTAGTACAAGGGTAACGACGATCCATACGATTTGGCCGTATGGTTGATGGTAATTTCGCCATTTCCATTTACGATATAAGTGAAAATATTCTCAATCCCGTTAAATTGAGAGCCCCATATATTTTCCCCCAGCTTGGGAACATCTCCGAAGAGGATGTTTTGACGGATGTTTAAATAAACTTTTCCATTTGCTTCAAACGCTTTTGTATAAACAGGAAAATAGGTGTGCTTATCAATCCCGGTTGAATAGAATTCCGTGGAAATGAAACGGCCGTACCCTTCTTTCCAGTTGGATGTACGGGCAGACATCGCTCCCCAGCTATCAACATCATTGGCCATGGGTGCACGCCAAACGCTGACTAAGAACGGCGATTTCAACATGTTTTTCCCATCAATAACCATCGATGACAAAGCTCCCACGCTCTTGTCAAAGACATATTCAAAGTTGGTACCTTTCACGACTACCTGCTCGTCATTTTCCGTGAAAGTTGCCTTTGAACTTGTTGGTTCATTCCCCTCGAAATCCTTTTTCCAGGGGAGTTCCAACTGGCTCCAGGCGACTTCATGTCCTGCTTTCGCCCATATTTTGTCTTCCTTCAGGTAAGAGCTGACGGTAATACGGTACTCTTTCCCGGGCTCGATCGTTGGTTTGGAGTAGGGGATTTGCATTACCTTTTTCCCCATTGGATCGATGTTTAACTGCAGTGTCCCTTCCTGGATAACTTTATTATCAGCCTCCAAGTACCATTTCGTGTCATATTGAGACGCGTTGGTGAAAAAGTTGCGGTTCCAGATTTGTACATGGCCAGATTCCGGATCGAGAAGGGTAACAACAATTGGCTGGCCCACTTTTTTCATCTCCCAATTTTCGGGTTGAATTTCACGGTTTCCCCAAATGTGGCCATACACGCGTGCTCCCGCGCCATAGCTGAGGAAAGTACCGTGATTGGCTTCCTTTTCGAAATCGAGCCAAAGCTCGGCATCTCCGGGATTAACCTGGCTGGGTAAAACCGCATCTTTGAATATCCCGACATTGTCGAGCATGGCATCGCACATGTATCCGGGCGTTTCGCTGCCATCAACTTCAGAATCGCGGCCCAGGCTGATGGTAAACGGGAAGTTTTTTATTTTTCCCGAGACCTGCTTGCTTGCTTCAAGGTTTTCATTTATGTACAACGACATTTCCTGTCCATCGTAAACCGCTGTCAGCTTGTGCCAGTTGTCCTCCCAGTTCGCGGGCAGGGCTGCGCGTAAAACCTGTTTCTCGGTAGTGTAAATGTAGAACTCCAATGAATCATTTCCCCTTTGCACGATCCCATACTGGTTCGATCCCTTGGTTATGAACTGCCCACCGCTGGCGTTGAGTTTCCGTGGGAAAACATCCATTGTTATGGTAAGTTTGTCACCATCAATCTCCAGACCATCGTGTCGGTAAACTTCAACCCATTGGTCATGGCCGTTCAGGTTAACCGCGTTTCCCGTTTTCCCGGTAACTAGTTTTATGTTGTTGCCCATCAGGTGAACGGGAACATTGTTGGGTGATTTATCTTCCACTTGACGTATTTCCTCCGTGATTCCCGTGCTTACAAAATCCCAGATGGCACCGCCTAAAGTTCTTGGATACGAGTAGATTGTATTCCAATAATCTTCCATTCCACCTAATGCGTTGCCGGCAACAGAGAGATACTCATCCATGAACGAGGGTCGGGTGTCATTGTCAAACCCTTGACCAATGCGCATATCCAATTCAAGCGGACTGGGATAGCGAGGCCCAATAATATCCTCAGCAGAATGGGAATAGCGGTTTCCGCCGTACATCCAATAGCGTGTGGGGTCCAGTGATTTGCCCTCTTTTACTACCTCTGCTATATTGAAACCTTCACCACTCTCATTTCCGGCACTCCAGAAGAGAATACATGGATAATTCCTATCGCGGAGTACCATTCTTCGAACACGGTCGCGGTACATTTCAGTAAATTCGGGCATCTCACTCACATACTCGGTTGCATGAGCTTCAACCCCGGCCTCATCAATGATAAACAATCCGTACTCATTGGCCAACTGGAGATATTTATTTACTGGCGGATAGTGTGATGTCCTAACCGCGTTAAAGTTAAACTGTTTAAGAATCTCGAAATCCCTTCTGATTATCTCTTCTGTCATAGTATGACCCAGATCAGCATGCTGCATATGGGAGTTGGTTGCGTTTACCTTAATTGGCACGCCATTCAGGGTGAACAGATCGCCTTTAATCAGCGTTTCCTTAAACCCGATGGGCTGCTCAACCGCGTCAACCACTGTCCCCTGGTCAGTTAAAAGCTGTACCTTTAAATCGTACAAGTTGGGAGTTTCTGACGTCCATTTTAATGGATTTTGAATGTTGGCTTCTACTTTAACCTGTTTTTTCCCTGGAGAACCCATTGAAAACCCTTCACTTTCCATTTCTGAAATCAACCTGTTGCTTTTATCGTATAAAAGGGCTTTTACTTTATAACTTCCGGCAGGTGAGTTTTCATACTTTTTCACGTCAAATTTAACGGAAAGGAGCGCATCCCGGTAATTCTCATCCAGATCGGTAATCACCTGCCAGTCGAACAGCCGTACGTTGGGGGCAGCATAGATGTTCACATCGTCAAAAATGCCGGCCAACCGCCAATAATCTTGACCTTCCAGGTAGTACCCGTCAGAATATTTTGTAACTAAAACCGCAACCGTGTTTGTGCCTGATTTCAAGTACCTTGTAATGTTGTATTCGGCAGGTTCCTGTGCACCTTCGTTATAGCCTACTTCCTGCCCGTTTACCCAGACGAATGAAGCGGAAGCGGTTTTTTCCATCCTCAGGAAAACCTGGTTGTCTCTCCAGGAAGCCGGGATCGTGAAGGTCTTCCTGTATGCGCCTGTCGGGTTATATTCCCTGGGCACATTGGGCACCGTTACGGCAAACACATCATTTCTTTGATTTGGCCCGGCATTGCGCCTTGCTACCGGAAATGGTGTTGCAACATTCCTGAAAATCCTGTCGCCATAACCTTCCATTTCCCAGTTTGAAGGTACTTCAATGAAATCCCAACGGCGGTCATTGAACCGAGCTTCATAGAAATTCGTCGGAATTCCTTCAGGGGTATCGCTATAAAAGAATTTCCAATTCCCGTTTAATGAAATTGTTTTTTGCGGCATAAAATATGTCCTGCCTTCTTCCTGATTCAACTCGAAAACCGACGTGTTCTCGATATAATAATAGATATCGTCCATGAATTTGGCCGGTTGGGCGAATAATGCATTCGCTAAGGCTAAACAAAAAAACAATAATTTAAATCGTCTCATATTCAATTGTTTATTATAAAAAAACAACCCACTGACCATTTGATGTTATTACTCAAACTTGGTTTTTTATCTAAAGAAAAAGTGAAAAGCTGTACCAATTTTTTCTTTTGATATTGCCCCAAAAGTGTGTAAAGTACATTTTTTCTACCCTTGATCTTCATCTATCAAAAAAAGATTATCTTGCGTCTTTCACAGCCGCAAGTTAGTAAAATATTGGAAAGTATTCTACAAAAAAGAGGGATTAAACAGGATTTTGACCGTTTGTTCTAAAGGACGAAGGAAGAACTGAGAATGTACAATTTTTCCACGAAGGAAAGCTTGGTGTGGGAATCCATTTCCGAGGATTCACGGCAGAGAGTTTCATAGCAGGTTGTATCAGCCATGCACATGCGCGGTTATTTCATGTAGGACTGTCTGCTCGCATAGGAGGTAGTTAAGTCAATAGGGGTATGAATGTCATTACCGATGAAGTTACCCTAGTTCGCCCTGTTTTTTCAGCGTCCCGTTTTAAAACTTGTGAAAATGCACTATCTTAGCCGGGTGAAAGCTTACATGCGAAAGTTAAGCGAATAATCACGATAGGAATAAAGACGTATCTCTATGTTTATCGCGATCGGTTTTATGGTGTTGGGCGGTGTGGCCGGCTTTTTACTACGGAAGAGAGAGTTCAAGCATATCACGAAGCTCATTATGGGGTTCATTTTTTTGCTTTTGTTTCTCCTTGGCGTGGAGGTGGGGAGCAATCCCCAGATCATAGCCGGATTTGCCTCGATTGGCTTGGAAGCGCTGGTTATCACGTTGGCTGCCGTGTTGGGCAGCGCGTTAGCTGCCTTATTGCTTTGGCGACACATTCGTAACAGTAAAAAGGGAGTCCATGAGAAGTAGCGTGGTGATTGTCTCTTTCTTCGCATTGGGCGTGCTGTTAGGGTACCTAGGGGTTATTCCGCTCTCGCTCATCGACAACGATATGAGTTTTTACGCGTTGTGTTGCTTGATGTTTTTCGTGGGTGTGAGCCTGGGCAACGATTCCAATACCCTGAAACGCTTTGCAAGCCTCAATCCCCGGTTATACCTGCTTCCCGTGGCAACGGTGGTAGGTACCTTGTTGGGATGCGCGATCGTGAGCCTGTTGCTTCCTGGTCGTTCTGTTTTTGACACGATGGCCATAGGGAGTGGTTTTGGTTATTACTCGTTATCCAGTATTTTTATAACGGAGTACAAAGGGGCGGAATTGGGTACCATCGCGCTACTTTCAAATATTATCCGCGAGATAATCACCCTGTTGTTAGCCCCGTTTTTCGTGAAGTTTTTCGGTAAGTTAGCCCCCATATCGGTGGGGGGAGCTACCACCATGGACACCACCCTGCCGATCATACTGCGGTTCTCGGGAAAGGAGTTTGCCGTGGTTTCCGTTTTTCACGGGTTTGTCCTTGACCTGAGCGTCCCCGTCTTGGTAACGATATTTTGTTCATTATAATTAGACTATTTGTTATGAAACAACTGAAATGGCTTTTATCAGGGCAGATTCTATTTTTATCTCTACTTGTACTCGTGGCTTCCTTGCAGGACCTTCATGCTGTTAAGGCAAGGAGTTGCTCGCCAGCCGATGATCTTTACCTGACTGCATCCCCTTTACATGGCTATCGTTTGGTTCGGGGGGCGGATCGTACGAGTGCTAATGACCGGGACGCGAATATGGATGCGTGGCGAAACCCCGAAGTAAACTCGATTAACCGGGAACCTATGCACGCCCATTTCGTACCCTTCATTTCCGAAAAGTACGCCATCGAACAATCCGATAAACCTCTCGAGGAGCTATTTACCCTTAATCCACTGCACGAAAGGCGCCTGTCGTTAGATGGTACCTGGAACTTTAAACTCTTCAAGAACCCATCGGAGTGCGATGATGAACGGCTGCTTGCCATGGACGTTAACTCGCCTGATTGGGATAAGATAGAGGTTCCGGGAAGCTGGGAGTTACAGGGGTTTGATAAACCCATCTATACCGATGAGAGTTACCCGTTTCCGCCCAATCCGCCGCATGTGCCGGAAGATTATAATCCCGTGGGCGTCTACCAGCGGGTCTTCTCGATACCTGATGATTGGGAGGGGATGGATCTGTACCTCGACTTCGAGGGGGTGGAGTCTGCCTTCTACTGCTGGTTAAACGGGGTGCTCGTGGGGTATAGCGAAGATAGCCGTTTGCCGGCTCATTTCAATATCACAGATTTGGTAGAAAAAGGGGAAAATAGCCTGATCGTGAAGGTGTTTCGGTACAGCGATGGCTCTTACTTGGAGGGGCAGGATTTCTGGCGGTATAGCGGGATAGAGCGAAGCGTGTTCGTCTACGCCCGGACTAGAAGCCGGGTAAACGACTTCTCTTTGGTGGCTGGGCTTACGAACAGCTACCAGGATGGGGATTTCAACGTGGATATTCTCCTGCATAATCCCCAATCGGGTCATTCGGTAGAGGTTACCCTTTTCGACGGTGAGGCAACCATGCACTCTTTTCACAAGAGAGTGGGGTCGGTCTCGGACACGACGGTTTCATTCTCCGCGATTTTTCCCGGTGTCAAGCCGTGGAGTGCCGAGTTGCCTTCCCTTTACCGGATGGTTGTGACGTATAAGGATGAGAAAGGCGGGGAGTTGGAGTCGTTCTGTCACCCTTTCGGCTTTCGGTCCATCGAGTTGCGGAACGGCCTTTTCTTGCTGAATAACAAACCGATAACGTTTAAGGGCGTTAATCGGCACGAACATGATCCGATTACCGGGAGAACCATAACGGTAGAGAGCATGATTCGAGACATCGAGTTGATGAAGCAGTTTAATATCAACGCGGTGAGATGCAGTCACTACCCCAATTATCCGCAATGGTACACCTTGTGCGATATGCTGGGCCTCTACGTGGTGGATGAGGCCAATATCGAGAGCCATGGGATGCGCTTTCACGAAGACCTGACGTTGGCGAACTACCCGGAATGGGAAAAACCCTTTATGGAGCGTATGGCGCGTATGGTGAAACGGGATCGTAACTTTACCTCCATAGTAACCTGGTCATTGGGGAACGAATCGGGATACGGCACGCACTTTGAAACGATATACCACTGGACCAAGGAGTATGATCCAACACGTCCCGTGCAGTACGAGGGTTCTAAAAGGACGGGTCTTTCGGATATCTACTGCCCGATGTACGCACGCGTGTGGCATTTGCGGGAGTTCGTGAACGAGAGGCGAGAAAGGCCCATGATCTTGTGCGAGTACGCGCATGCCATGGGAAATAGCGTGGGCAACTTGCAGGACTACTGGGATCTGATTTACAAGTTCGATCAACTGCAAGGGGCTTTTATTTGGGATTGGGTAGATCAAACGTTTCTCGTTAAAGACGACAAAGGGAACGATATATGGGCCTACGGGGGAGATATGGGATTCGTGGGCGTGCCTAACGATTCCAACTTTTGTGCCAACGGGCTGGTGTTGGCGGATAGAACCCTACGGCCTCACATCTGGGAGGTCAAGAAGGTGTATCAGAACATCCTGTTTGAAACGGTTCCCTTTAGCCCGAATCAAATCCGGGTCACAAACCGGTACGACTTTAAGTCGCTCGATGATTACTATTACCGATGGTCGCTCGAGGAAGAGGGTAGGGTAGTGCAGTCGGGCGAAAGTGAATTCCCCACCATCCAAGCCGGGGAGTCCAACTTGATTACGTTGGACTTGAGCGCGCAACTGAACCCCACGAAAGAGTATTTCCTTAAAATAGAAGCGTTAACGAAAAATCAATCGCTTTTAATCCCATCGCAACACGTGGTGGCTATGGAACAATTTCCCTTTTTCATACCGAGTGAACGCGCCACGTTTCATAATCATGATGGAGTTATAGGCAGTAAGCCAATAGGTAATCAACTTTTAAAGACCTATGAAAATGGTGACGTTATCACATTTAAGGGCGATAACGGTTTCAGCGTAAGCTTTTCCAAGTCCACCGGGTACCTCACGAGCCTGAGGTACAACGATAGGGAGATGGTAATCAAGGGTCTCACTCCGAACTTCTGGAGGCCACTCACCGACAACGACGTTGCGAATGGCACGTTGACTCGCTGTCTGGTATGGAGAAACGTTGAAGAAGATATGCGATTGCGTGATTTTTCCGTGAATAGTGAGGAGGAAGGCTCTATCCTAGTCGCCACGAACTATCATTTGGAAAAGCAGCGTTCCACGCTTGATATTATATACCGTATCACGTTGGAGGGAGCGATAAACGTGTCGATGAATTTCACGCCGGGCGATCTCCCGTTGCCAGAGATGCCCCGTTTCGGGATGTACTGGGTTATTCCGGCAGAGTACGAGCGGTTTACATGGTTCGGAAGAGGTCCCCATGAGAATTACGCGGATAGGAAAACATCGGCTGCCATTGGTATTTACGAGTCAACGGTATGGGAACAGTTTCATCCCTACATACGGCCTCAAGAGACGGGCAATAAATCCGATACCCGCTGGCTCTCCTTTCAAGAAGAAGGTATAGGCAAGGGGGTATTGATAAAAGGAGATAAGCCGCTTAGCGTGAGTGCATGGAATTTCTCGCAGGACGATATCGATTACGTTCCCTATACGATAGAGAGGAAACATGGTGGCAGCGTAGAGAAAAAGGATTTTATATGGATTAACGTGGACCATGCTCAGATGGGTGTAGGTGGAGATAACACCTGGGGGGCAAAAGTTCATCCCGAGTACACGATTACTCCAGACCCTATCTCTTATTCGTTTACCATCTACCCCATCTCAAGCGAATCATTTGAAATCCCATAAGGATTTACGCAACGAGTCAAGAACTTTTTAAACGTGGTGTTGTTTTGAAGTATGAGTTTATTTGAAGAAAATGAAATCAATAGTTAAGAAACCAGGGTTAAGAATAAGCATCCCGACCCTTTTCTTCTTTTTAACGACCGTGACACTGGCCATCCTTCTTCTGGCCAGTAAGAGGTCTGCTGAAAAAGGAGGGGGCTATGACAGTTCTACCGTGATGAGCCGTGTTTCTTACCTGCAAGAGCTGGCGTTGGTGCAGCACAATTACACGGGCGTGATTAGCTACAAGGATTACCGCAAGTTCTTGAATTTAAACGTGCCACTAACGGATAAGTATTTCTTGCTGAAGTACAACGGGTACGTCAAGGCGGGTGTTGACTTTAGCCGGATAAAGGTGAACGTGCTCAATGCCACCGACGTACATGTCTCCATCCCTAAACCTAAAATATTGGATACCGTGGTCGATGAAAACTCAATCGAGGTTTTTAACGAGAGTGAAAACGCTTTTAACCCTATCAAAATTGCGGATTACAACGAGGCCCTGTCGAGGGAGAAGAACGTGATGATCCGGGGCGCCATCGAGCAGGGGATCTACGAGCAGGCTACACAGCAGGCGAAGTTGACCCTCACCGCCTTGTTAACCGAGATGGGGTTCGTGCATATCGAAATCACCGAGGAACTGGTTATCCCGCCCGTGAATTAGGAGAGGTCCCCACATTAGGGGGGGGAGGTATTCCATTGAACGCGGGTGATAGGGACTTTCAAACGGGAATGCTTGGGAATTCTTTCCAAGATTATGGAAGATTTTCCGAACACCCTTCGCAGTAGCGAATAACTTCCTCGTTAACAAACCGTAGGAAGTCGTTGTGCTGCTCCTTGGTGATCATGTTGGGATAACTCAAGATAAGCAACTCCTGTGCTTCCGCCTCGACCCTGTAGGGGAGGTGTACGAAACGATACGGAGTGAGGGTGTATCCTGCCCGTTCGTAAAATTGAAGACGACGTACGGATAGTTCGTTGACGAGGGGGTCGACCTCGAGGATAACGGTGTGTTCTGAGTCGCGCAGATAGCGGAGCATACGCGAGCCATGGCCATGGCCCCTAAGGGATGGGGTTACCGCTAGGTGTTCAAGGTAACGGTAGCTGTCCCACTCCCAGAAAAACAGCAGCCCGATCAATTCCCGTCCCTCCCATGCCGATAGAGGGAAAAAGCGGGCATCGGTACATGCGCGCAGGTGATCTGCCCTCTTCCGTCTCTCTGCCTTTGGGAAGCTCTTCTCGTACAGTGTCCACACGCTGTTCCACCGTGCGGTATCGTTGGGATCAAGCTGCAAGTATTCCATGTTGTAAGGTGAAATATCCGCGTTACACCACCTCTTCCTTCTTCTCAACCTTCGTGAAAACCATCTTTTGGTTCTCTTTATCGAGATCGATCAAGAGGTGTCCTCCCTCTTTCATGCCCGTTCGCAGGATCATCTCGGCCATCTCGTCTTCCACGTACTTCTGGATGGCCCGTTTCAGCGGGCGAGCACCAAACTGAACGTCGTACCCCTTGCTGGCGATAAACTCCTTGGCGGGTTCGGTAAGGGTTACCTCGTAGCCGAGATCGCCCACCCGCTTGTAGAGCCCCTCGAGCTCCAGGTCGATGATCTGGTAGATGGACTCCTTGCTCAGCGGATCGAACATCACGATATCGTCCACACGGTTCAGGAACTCGGGTGCGAATGCCTTGTTCAGCGCTTTCTGGATGATACCCCGCGAGTACTCGGCATCGCTTACGTTTTGGTTGGTATTGAAGCCGATGCCCCGCCCGAAGTCCTTTAATTGCCGGGTACCGATATTGGAGGTCATGATAACAATGGTGTTCTTGAAATCAATCCTGCGGCCCAGGCTGTCTGTCACGTGCCCCTCATCGAGAATCTGTAGGAGGATATTGAACACGTCGGGATGCGCTTTCTCTATCTCGTCTAGCAGCACCACGGAGTAGGGGCGTCGCCGCACCTTCTCGGTAAGTTGTCCTCCCTCTTCATAACCCACGTATCCCGGGGGTGCCCCCACGAGGCGCGAGACGTTAAACTTCTCCATGTATTCGCTCATGTCCACGCGGATAAGGTTCTCCGATGAGTCGAACAGAAGTTCGGCCAGTTTTTTGGCCAGGTGCGTCTTACCTACACCAGTCGGTCCCAAGAACATGAACGTGCCGATCGGCTTGTTCGGATCTTTGAGCCCGACCCGGTTTCGTTGGATGGCCTTCACGACCTTTTCTACCGCCTCGTCTTGCCCAATCACCATCCCTTTGAGTTGGTCTTTCATCTCGAGCAGCCGTTGCCCCTCAGCTTGTGCGATTCGTTGCACGGGTACCCCCGATATCATCGCTACCACCTCGGCGATCTTCTCCTCATCCACCAGTTCCGGCTTCTCCTTGATCTCCTTTTGCCAGCGGGCCTCTTCCGCTTCCAGTGCCACCAGTAGTTGTCGTTGCCTGTCGCGGTGGCTGGCCGCCAGCTCGTATTTCTGCGCCTTTACCGCGTCGGTCTTCAACTGCTCTACCACCTTGAGCTCCTCTTCCAGTTGCTCGATGGTTTCAGGGATGACAATATTGGATATATGTACACGAGCCCCCGCCTCGTCCAGTGCGTCAATCGCCTTATCAGGGAAGGTGCGGTCGGATACATACCGATCGGTCAGCTTAACGCATGCCTCCAAGGCATCGTCGGAATAGCGCACGTTGTGGTGATCCTCGTACCGTTCCTTGATGTTTTGTAGTATCTCCAGTGTCTCTTCGGGCGTCGTGGGGTCCACGATCACCTTCTGGAAGCGACGCTCCAGCGCACCATCTTTCTCGATGTTCTTGCGGTACTCGTCCAGCGTGGTGGCACCGATGCACTGTATCTCTCCCCTTGCCAGCGCGGGCTTAAGCATGTTGGCAGCATCTAGAGAGCCGGCCGCGCCACCGGCGCCCACGATGGTGTGCACCTCGTCGATGAAGAGGATGATATTCGGGTTTTTGGAAAGCTCGTTCAGGATCGCTTTAATGCGCTCTTCGAACTGCCCGCGGTACTTGGTGCCCGCGACGATGGAGGCCATATCCAGGGCGATGACCCGCTTGTCGAACAGTGCACGCGATACCTTCTTCTGCGTGATTCGTAGCGCCAAACCGTCCACGATAGCCGATTTACCCACACCGGGGTCACCGATGAGTACCGGATTATTTTTCTTCCGTCGGCTCAGTATCTGCGCGATGCGCTCGATCTCTCTGTCGCGTCCCACTACCGGGTCGAGCCGGTTTTCTAAGGCGGCGCGGGTGATGTCTGTCCCAAAGTTGTCCAATACCGGGGTGTCTGACCCGGCCCCTTTGGTTTGCGAAGGATTCCCCGTACCCCTGCCGGGGGTAAACGATTGATCCCCCATATCGTCATCCTCGGTGAAGTTGGCGCCAGCCCGCGGCATGGTAAGCTCAGCTTCGTCGTTGTTACTCCTCCTCTCATCTAGTTCCTTTCTCGCGCGATTTTCGGTGTGGGCTTTCACGCAACGGAATGCGCTCGTGTAATCGAGACGGAATTGGGTGAGGATATCGTAGATAAGCGTGTTTTTTTCTTTCAGTAGGGCCAGGAGGATATGTTCCGTGTCGGCCTCCTTGCTTTTTGTTAGCCTTGCTTCCAGGATGCTCATTTTCAGGGCTTTTTCCGTGTTCTTGTTGATGACCAGTTCGTTGCTGCCATCGTATGGCTCCTGGATGGTGCGAACGTGCGAGTCGATGTACTCTTTGAGTGAACGTGGATCAACGTCGAAATCCTGAAGCACCTGAACGGCCACTCCCTCGCCATCGCGGAGGATGCCCAGCATAAGGTGTTCCGGACCAATATAGTTATTTTGAAGGCGGCCAGCTTCTTCGCGACTGTAAGCCATGATATCCCTGACGCGCTCTGAAAAATTGGTGTTCATACTATTGTTTCCCTTTTCTTTAACCGTCTTGTTTCGTTACCTAACCTAATCTAATCTAATGTTAATGAACAAAAACAGTGCCAAAAGATTAACCTCGCTCTTCTGTCTCTTTGGGTTCCAACTTCTCATTGTGTTTTTTCTTCTTTTTAGGTTTAATCGGTTTGTATTTGGGTATCTTCATCTTTCTCGTTTTCATCCGCGTGGTGACACGTGGTTCAGCCTTGGATCCGGGTACGTACTCGTGACGGTACATGTTGAAAAAGAGGATAAACAGGGAGAGGATAAGCGGCCCGAAAATCACGCCCCAGAAACCGAACATGGGAATCCCGATAAGCACCCCGAATACGGTGATAAGCGGGTGGATGTCTGCTAGCTTCTTTTGTAGCAGGAAGCGTGCCACGTTATCGACACCCCCGATGATGATGAGACCATATACAAGCATTCCAAGTCCCCCCATTAGGTCCCCCGCGAGCAAAATGCTGACCCCGATGGGTATCCACACGATCATGGTTCCCACTATGGGGAGGATCGATGCAAAACCAGTTAATATAGCGTATAAGATAGGGTTATCCACGCCAAAGAAAAGGTAGCCCAGGTACGCGAAGAACCCTTGGATAATGGCCAAGAGCGGGATGCCGATGGCGTTAGCTTGGATAATCGAGCGGGTCTCTTCGGCCAGTATACTCTTGTTTTCATTTTTAAAAGGAAGCGTTTCCCAGATAGCGCGTTCCAACTCGTTGTTGCTGAAAAGCATGTAGTAAAGCACAAAGAGAATCACCACAACGTTAATCACGAACGAGTAGAGGCTGTTGGCAAGTATTTGTAATAGGTTAGATCCTGCTTTGGGAATAAAGGTTAGGTTTTCGGGTGTGAATAATTTAAATCCCAGTTTTTCTTCCAGCATGTGGATGAAGTTGTTTGCCTGCTCGAGTATGGCAGCGGGGTCAATCGTGATGCCCGAGAAGGTGTCGATCACCAAGAAGGCGATTCCGGTGAGCGGGAGCAGGATAAGGAACAGTACCTCAAGCACGATAAGCAAGGCACTCAGCCCCCGCTTGAACTTGAGCTTTTCGGTTAGGTACTTTTGTTGCCTGTTGACGATCACGTAGAGGGTCGCCGCCCCCAGGAAACCGCTCAGGTAAAGGCGTGCGTACTTGAAGATGATCAATCCCAGGATGATCATCAGCCCAATTAGGATGTATCGGTGGCGACTGGCTCTTTTTACTTCTTCTATGGCTGGCATGGAATCCATACTGCTTACTGTTTAAACGGTGGGGAAGTCCTCGGGGTGCGAGAATCCTCCATCTATCAACGCGGCTTTTGCTTTCTCATAATCGGACGTTTTAACCTGCATCTCGATGTCGCCCAATGTGTACGCGAGCCTGTTCGAGGTCAGGTTTTTCATGTACACCTCAATGCCACGCATCTCCATGTAGGTTTGCACGATGGTCACATCGGCGGGGAACATGAATGTCTTAACGGTAATAAAGTCTTGTTTCATACGATGAATGATTTAAGTGCTCGTACCGCGGTAAAAGTACATCTTTTTTTAGAATTATCCATGTTGAAACGGCTTTTTGAGGTTTTTCGTGATCACCATGTCAATGTTTGCTAAATGGTTTTTTAATCGCTACCTTCATGTGGTTGAAAACGGGGAACACCTGTTCCCTTCTTTACTTTGGACCGTTCCTTAGCCGCCGCTCCGACACGGGAAAGACGACTGGCTTACCCGATACCGGGTTGGTCTTGACGATGACAACCGTTTGGTATACGCTTTCGATGTGCTGGTAGGTAATGACCTCTTCAGGTGTGCCCTGGCAAAATTCGGAGCCCTCTTTCATCATGAGCAGGTAGTCGCAATACTCGGCGGCTAGAGATAGGTCGTGCAGGATCATGATCACGGTGAGCTTCATCTCCTCGTTTAATCGCTGGATCAGGTTCATGAATTGCATTTGATGCATGATATCGAGGTGCGAGGTGGGTTCGTCCAGCAGGAGTAACTGGGGGTGTTGTGACAGGGCGCAGGCGATATGCGCCATCTGCCTCTCGCCACCGCTTAGCTCGTTCATCGGCTGGTTGCGCAGGCGGTAGGTGTTGGTCAATCGCATGAAATGGTGTGCCGTCTCGATGTCCTCTTTAGTGTCGAAGAACTGGAAGCGCCTTCGGTAGGGGAGTCGTCCCATCAGCACGTACTCCTCGACGGTCATGCTGGCCGTTTCCGAGAATTGCGAAACGATGGCCAGTTTCCTGGCCTTCTCCTTCCAGGTGAGCTTCGAAAGGTCGGCTCCATCTAACTGTACCCGTCCCTTTATAAGCGGTAGCGTGCCCGAGATGCCCCGGAAGAGGGTCGTCTTCCCGGAGCCGTTCGGGCCGATGATGCCGGCGAATGCCCCCTCGGGGAGCGACAGGTGAATGCCCTCTACCTGAAAGCCACCGGGATAGCCGCAGGCAAGGTCTTCTATTTCGAGGAGCGGTTTCATTTCCTGTTTCATACTACGGCCCTTTTCCGCTTCGAGTTACTCAGTAGGACGATAAAAAGAACACCCCCAATAATGCCGGTGATTACCCCGATGGGGAGTTCATTGGGGGCGATGATGGTACGCGCCACGATATCGCACAACACGAGGAAGATACCGCCGCTTAGGAATGAGGCTATCAACAGTATCCGGTAGTCGCTACCCACCCAAAGGCGTATGATGTGGGGAATCACCAACCCCACGAACCCGATGATGCCCGCCACCGAGATGCATGCACCAGTGAGGAGGGAGGTGACGATAAAGAGGATGCGTATCACGCTGTTCGTGTCAAAACCCAGGTGCTTGGCTTTCTCTTCGCCCAGCCGCAACGCGTTCAGCGGCATCACGAAGAGGTAGGAAACGACCAGACCGCATAGGGAGAGCACGATCATGGTGGCGACCAACGTGCCGTTCGACTCCTCCAGCGACCCCATGATCCAGAAGATGATGTTGTGGATGTTGTCGGAGGAGGTAATCGACATGAGGAACATCATTAATGATGAGGATATAAAGCTGATCATCACACCGATAAGCAGCATTCGGTTTATGCTAAGCCCGCCCTTCCCCGAGCCAAGCGCGTAGACCAGGAGGATGGTGGCGATGGCTCCAATAAAGCCGGCCAGGGGCAGCACCAAGATGTTAACCAGGTGAAGACCTGCCACGATGGCGAAAGTCACTCCCAGCGAGGCCCCCCCGGAGATGCCAAGGGTATAAGGCTCCACCAGCGGGTTTCGGTATATTCCTTGCAGTATGGCACCGGCTATACTTAGGCTGCCGCCAATGGCTAGGCCCAAAAGCGTTCTGGGTATTCGGATGTAGGCTAACACCCCATGCTCCACACCTTCGCTGTTGGATAAGATGGCGGGGATATCGGTGATCCGTATAGGGATCTCACCCATACCCAGCGAAAACAGCGTAACCGCTATCACCCCCACGAGAAGTAGGAATAGGTACACGCCCCATCTCCATCTTTTTCGTTCCGCTGCCGCTCGATTTCCCCTCATTGCCCGTGTCTCGCGTTAAACGTTATTTCCCGTCGCCCCACATAAGTCGGTTCATCTCTTGGAGTGTCTCCACGAAATAGGAGGGGATGGGTTGGCACGCCTTATCGGCATCGATGATGTGAATATGTCCCTTTCGGGTCGCGGTGAGGCTGGTGTACTTTTTCCAGGTTTGTACCTCCTCTTCACCCACGATGCCCATGGTCGCGATAAATATGTAGTCGGGGTTGTTGGCAATCACGAACTCCCGCGTAACGGTACCCCCCGTGAGTTGCGCTGCGATATTTTTCGCGCCCAGCAAAGTGATGAAGTCATCCATATAGGTGTTTGGGACCACCGAGAAGATGGGGTTCGCCCCCACTTGGAAAAACACCTTCTTCGAAGGCCGAGAAGCGTTTTCCAGCGTAGTCTCCTCCACGGTTTGCCGGCATTCGTTAACGATGGCCAAGGCCTTTTCGCTCTTGCCGGTCCACTCCCCCATCTGGATAAACTGGTCGCACACCTCCTGAAACGACTTAGGGGAGTAGATGACCTCCACCTTGATGCCCACCTTTCTCAATAGCTCGATATCCTTGGGATGGGTAAGTCCCGAAGCGAGGACTACATCGGGTTTTAGGCTGATGATCTTTTCAATGTTGGCTTTCACGGCGGAAGCCACCACCTCTACCTCCTTGCTGTCATTGGTGTCGCAGAAGCTCGTGCGTCCTACCAGGTGGTCCCATGCGCCGAGATGGTCGATGCTCTTGGTGAAGGAGGGTGCCAGCGAAACGATCCGCATGTAGGGTTGCCCTTGTAGCGGGGTGGTCGCGGCAATCTTGATGACCGCGACGATCAATAAAAACAGGATTGACCTCCTTACCATACCGTTGAGGGGATTGTTGAAATTCATTAATGAATGGTTGAAACTCACTGAAAGACCCTTTAACTGCTTGTTTACGCTGCGAAATTACATCAAGACGAGTAGAAAACCTATTATTTCACGAACATTTTCTCAAGGGGAGTGCAATCAACCTGCGGTGACCCTACGGTTAAGAGTAGGAGGTAGCACGGCTGGGGTCCTGCCATATCAAAGAACTTTCAAGTGATAACAGTCCTTCAGTTGACTGCAATTTTGTCAGTTTGCTTGTCAGTTTTTAAATCACCGTGCCAAATTTTGGCACTAAAATGGGTCAATATTTCATTTTGGCACAGAATTCGCTAATTGAATAGTGTCAAATTGAAATCAATTAACAGTCACATTTAAAATATTTATCAAGTATGAAGATTAAACCATTGGCAGACAGGGTGCTGGTTAAACCGGCTGCTGCAGAAGAGAAGACAGTGAGTGGAATCATTATCCCGGATACGGCAAAAGAGAAGCCGCTAAAGGGCGAGGTAATCGCCGTGGGGAAAGGGACGAAAAAAGAGGAGATGGTTGTGAAGCCGGGCGATAAGGTACTCTACGGGAAGTACGCGGGTACGGAAATAGAGCTTGACGGTGTGGAACACCTCATCATGCGTCAGTCCGATATCCTGGCAATCCTGGGCTAAAAAATAATTTTAAAAAGGGCACAAGGCCGCTACGCGTAGCAGTTACGCGATAAATGGGTAAATGGCACGAGTCCCGAAAAATAACGTAAACAAACAAAAATAATAGAGATATGGCTAAAGAAATTAAATTTGATATGGAAGCACGCGACCAACTGAAACAGGGCGTGGACAAGTTGGCAGATGCCGTTAAGGTAACGTTGGGGCCCAAGGGACGCAACGTGATTATAGATAAGAAGTACGGTGCTCCCCAGATTACTAAAGACGGGGTAACCGTTGCGAAAGAGATTGAATTGGAAGATCCTATCCAGAACATGGGTGCGCAGCTCGTTAAGGAGGTGGCCTCGAAGACCAACGACGATGCCGGTGATGGAACCACTACCGCGACCGTTTTGGCGCAGTCGATCATCAGCGTGGGGCTGAAGAACGTGACTGCTGGTGCCAACCCGATGAGCCTCAAGCGGGGGATCGATTTCGCTGTGACCAAAATCGTGGACAACCTGAAAGAACAAGCAGAGGAGGTGGGTAACGACTTGAATAAAATAGAGAACGTGGCCGCTATTTCGGCAAATGGCGATGAAACCATTGGTAAGTTGATCGCCGAGGCGATGCAGAAGGTGAGCAAAGAGGGCGTGATCACTGTCGAAGAGTCGAAGGGAACCGATACCTATGTTGACGTGGTAGAGGGAATGCAGTTCGATCGTGGTTACATTTCACCCTACTTCGTGACCGATACCGAAGCAATGGAGGTCGATTTCGAGGATCCACTCATCTTGGTTCACGATAAGAAAATTTCCGCCATCAAGGATCTGCTCCCCATCTTGGAGAAGAGCATTCAAACCGGTAAGCCGCTCTTGATCATCGCGGAAGATATCGATTCTGAAGCGTTGACCACGTTGGTGGTAAACCGCCTCCGCGGCTCGTTGAAGATTGCCGCTGTCAAGGCCCCGGGCTTTGGAGACCGCAGGAAAGAGATGCTGGAAGATATCGCTATCCTAACCGGAGGAACGGTGATCTCGGAAGAGAAGGGGCTTACCCTGGAGAACGCTACCTTGGATATGCTGGGTAGCGCCGAGAAGGTGACCATTGATAAGGACACGACTACCATCGTGAATGGTGGAGGCTCGAAGGATGCTATTGATAGCCGCATCGGGCAGATACGCATCCAGATTGACAAGACCACCTCGGATTACGATCGTGAGAAGCTGCAAGAGCGCTTGGCTAAACTGGCAGGCGGTGTAGCGGTTCTCTACGTGGGCGCTGCCTCTGAAGTGGAGATGAAAGAGAAGAAAGACCGTGTGGAAGACGCCTTGTCGGCCACCCGCGCTGCCGTGGAAGAGGGTACCGTACCTGGTGGTGGTGTAGCCTACATCCGCGCTATTGAAGCACTGGAAGGCTTAAAGGGCGAAAACGAGGACGAGACCACCGGTATCCAGATCGTTAAGCGTGCCGTGGAAGAGCCACTTCGCCAGATCGTGGAGAACGCGGGGAAAGAGGGTGCCGTCGTGGTACAGAAGGTGCGCGAAGGGAAGGCCGACTATGGCTATAACGTCCGTACCGACCAGTATGTGAGCCTGCTCGAGACGGGTGTGATTGATCCGGCTAAGGTGGCACGCGTGGCGCTCGAGAATGCCGCGTCTATCGCGGGGATGTTCCTCACCACCGAGTGTGTGATTACCGATAAGGTGGAAGAGAATCCTGCACCGCAGATGCCCATGGGTGGCGGAATGGGTGGCGGAATGATGTAGAAACGCGATATCTCCGCTAATTTTAATGTTAATTAGATCGTTTATAAAGCGCGTGACGGGAATGAAAGTCTCTTCGTCACGCGCTTTTTTAAGATGTGGACCTTGAATGTAAGATGAACAGGAACGAATAGGAATGAGCCATTGACAGTGGTGGATTGTTGACTATAATACGGTCTTGAACAAACGGTAACTGGAAAGTAGAGTGTGGAAAGTGTAAAAAAGTAACCAGAACGTAACAATTTTCATGTTTATTTGTAGTACATTTGCGTTGTTTCCAAAACTTAAACATCAAATATTTATGACAAAGAGATTGAAATTTTTAACAGCGGCTCTTTTGGTGATGTTCGCTGCCGCAGTGCAAGCGCAGGTAACCACCTCCAGTATGAGCGGACGGGTTTCCGATACCGAGGGAGCAGTGATTGGTGCCACCGTGATTGCCACGCATGAACCTTCGGGAACAACGTACGGGACGGTGACCAATATGGAGGGCCGTTTCAACTTGAACGGTATGCGCGTGGGAGGACCTTACACGGTAGAGATTTCTTACGTGGGGTACGGTACCAGTACCACGAGCAACATCACCCTGAGCCTGGGTGAGAACTACGTGTTGAACGTGGTACTCTCCGAAGAGGCCACCACGTTGGATGAGGTGGTGGTGACGGCACTTCGTACCAAGTTTACTACCGAGAAAACGGGAGCAGTAACGAATATCACGAATGCCCAGATAGATAATTTACCCACGGTGACTCGAAGTATCATGGATGTGACCCGTCTATCGCCTTACGGGGGTAACGGCATGAGCTTTGTCGGAACCGACGGTCGTACGGCCAATTTTACCGTAGACGGTGCCAACTTCAACAACAACTTCGGTCTGAGTTCAGCTCTCCCCGGTGGGGGTAACCCGATCTCTATCGAAGCGATCGAGGAGTTGCAGGTTGTGATTGCTCCGTACGATGTTCGTCAGACCAACTTTATCGGTGGGGGCGTGAACGCCATTACCAAGTCGGGTACTAACACCCTAAGGGCCAGTGCCTATACCTACCATAGGAACGAGAATATGCGGGGAGACCTCGTTAGGGACCGGGTAATCGAAGGGGCGCGTGAAAGGGATCGCAATACTACTTACGGTTTCACCGCGGGTGGCCCCATTATCAAGAACAAGTTGTTCTTCTTCGTAAACGCGGAGATGGCAAAAATCCCGACTGTTGTTAACCGTTGGAGGGCCTCTACAAATGGTGTGGCTAATCCGGATAGTTACATTTCCCGCACCACGGAGAGTGATCTCAAGCGCGTTTCTGATTTTGTTAGGGATAAGTATGGTTATGAAACCGGTTCATATTCCAACTTCCCGGCGGATGAGAGCAACTACAAGTTGCTTGCCCGGTTGGACTGGAACATCTCGAACAGGCATCGCCTGGCGTTGCGGTACAACTACACCAAAAATCTCTCGTGGAGATCGCCTAACGCCACCTCTATGGACGGGGGTACCCGCGTATCGGAGGCCAGAATGTCGCAAGCATCCATGTCGTTTGCCAATTCAATGTACTCTCAAGATAACCTGGTACACTCCTTCTCGTTCGACCTGAATAGCCGCTTGGCGGATAACCTGTCGAACCAATTCCTGGCTACCTTCTCCAAGCTGGACGATGTGCGCGGATCGACCTCGTCGGAATTCCCCTTTATTGATATTTTGAAAGATGAACAGGCATACATGTCGCTGGGATACGAGCTGTTTACCTGGAACAACGGCGTGCACAACAACGTGCTGAACATTAAAGATGAACTCACCTACTACATGGGGAACCACAAGGTGTTAGGAGGTATCGCTTACGAGTATATGATGGCGGATAACGCCTATATGCGTAACGGAACAGGATATTACCGCTATTTGAGCCTCGACGACTTCTTAAGTGGTGCGACACCTGAAATCGTGAACCTGACCTACGGGTATGACGGCGAGAGTAACCCAGCGGCACGTGTAAGGATGAACAAGATAGGTGCTTACGTGCAAGACGATTGGAGCGTGAACGAGAAGTTCAAGCTCTCGTACGGCTTCCGTGTTGACGGGCTTTTCTTTAATAATGCCGACCTGATGACTAACCAGGCTATTTATGAGATCGACTACTCGGGTCGCCGTGTTGACACCGGTAAGTGGCCATCGGCAAATATCATCCTTTCTCCTCGTGTGGGATTCGTGTGGGATGCTTTTGGAGATAATAGCTTGAAAGTACGTGGGGGTACCGGTCTCTTCTCAGGTAAATTGCCGCTCGTCTTTTTCACCAATATGCCTACTAACGGTGGAATGGTGCAGTACCAAGCGCAAATCAACGCGAAAGAAGCGGAAAAGAAAGGGTTTTCTATGGACACGTTTGCCGGTGGCCTGGTAACGGATGCCAATGGTAAGGCTACCCTGGCGGCACTGTATGATAAGTTGACCTCTTTAGGCTATCCCACCACCGTTTCGCCCGAAGATGGTACGGTTCCATCATCAATTTCCGGCGTGGATGAGAAGTTCAAGATGCCGCAAGTGTGGAAAACCTCGCTGGCTGTTGACTACGCCTTCCCGACTCCTTTCCCCTCCTCCGTAACGGTGGAAGGAATCTTTAACAAAACCATCAACGGCGTCACCATGACCGACTGGAGTATCCCGTACGTGGGTGGTTTCGCACGCTTCAACGGGGTGGATAACCGTCCCATTTATCCCGACGGGTACCGCGAAGGCACGAAGGCGTTTATCCTCTCCAATACCAGCCGCGGTTACGGCTGGTCGGCAAATATCACGCTTAACGCCCAACCCACGGAACAGCTTAGCGTGATGGCCGCCTACACGCGCACGGTGGCTAAAGACGTAACCGGTATGCCTGGTTCGAACGCCGAATCGGCTTTCACTTACGTGCCTACCGTGGAGGGCCCCAACCACATCAAGCTGCACAACTCGCAGTACAACACGCCTGACCGGTTGGTTGCTTCGCTTACGGCGCACGATAAGGGTGGCAATCACTACAGCCTTATCTACGAGGCATGGCGCGGTGGAGCCAACTACTCCTTCATGACGGTAAATGACATCAATAACGACGGGTATAATTACGACGCTGTCTACGTGCCTACCGATGATGAGGTGGCCACCAGGCAGTTCCGTTTCGTGTCGAAAGACGATGAAACCCGTTTCATGGACTACGTACACGCTAATGATTACTTGAAAAACAGGCAAGGCAAGTACGCCGAACCGTACAGCGTCTACTCTCCCTGGGTGCATCGGATTGACTTCAGCTACAAGCACGATTTCGTGTTGAATGTGGCTAACACCAAGCACACGCTTCAATTCAGCTTAGACGTGAAAAACGTGATGAACCTGTTCAACTCCAAATGGGGGGTAGCCAAATACCTGAACCCTGCTATTGGTTCCGAGGCCCGTATCATCCGGTACGAAGGGGTGGATGTAGATGGTGTAGCTACGTATTCCACGCCCGCTTCCATCAATGGTGATACCGAAACGTTCACCCCGAGCTACTCGTTGGGTCAATGTTGGTACGCGTCAGTAGGTATCAAGTATATTTTCAATTAAATGATAACGAGGTGCATACACCCTAATATAAAAATCAAACTATCGTATGAAACTAAAATATCTATTTCCATTTTTTATCGCGACGCTTATCCTGGCGGTTAGCTGCGCCGATGAACCGGTAGTAACGCTCCTTGACGAGATACAAGTGTCGTCGTCCTACGTGGCTATCCCAGAAGGGGGAGGTTCTGCCTCCATTACTATAACGGCTAAGGATAGTTGGACGGCGGAGAAGGTGACTACCGATAAAGACCCGGTTGAATGGTTGACCCTCTCTTCCACCTCGGGAAGTGCCGGCGAGAGTCAGGTTACCTTTTCCGCACAAAAGACGATTGATGGCCGCTCTGCGGAAATTCTGATTCGTAGTGGTGACAAGACGCAGCGAATAAATGTTATGCAGGGCTTGATGAAGATAGCTATGGCCAAGGCGGCGGAGGTAAATGCCGCTCCCGATGGGAAAACATTCCGTATCACGGGCGTTTGTACGAAAATAGTAAACACGCTATATGGTAACTGGTACCTGACCGATGAGACAGGTGAAGTGTATATATACGGTACGCTTGATAAAAAAGGGAATACGAAAAATTTCCTGAGTCTCGGTCTAGAAGTTGGGGATGAGGTAACCATTGAAGGGCCCAAATCTTCCTACAAGGGGAATCCGCAAATGGTGGATGTAACGGTTATAAAGATCAACAAGTCATTGATAAAGGTGGACTCCGTTGAAAACGAGGTGCTCCCCATGGAAGGGGGCGAATTTACCGCTTATCTCACCTGCAAGGGCGAAGGGGTATCGGTAGATATCCCGGAGGATGCCAAATCGTGGTTGGCCATCTCCTCCATTCAATCGAAAGGGGAGAACGTGGTGGTGAAATTTATCGCGGCGGCCAACGAAGGTGGTGACCGCGAAACCACCCTTACGTTCCATACCGTTAAGGATTCGAAGAAGTATTCCACGGAAACGATGCTTACCCAAAAAGGTGCCATCGTGAAAGCTACCGTGGCGGAATTTTTGGCAGCTCCGGTAGGCAATACTCAGTATCGTTTGTCGGGAGCCGTTACTAAAATCGACAACAACAACGATGGTCGTCTATACTTGCGTGACTTTTCCGGGGAGACTTACGTGTATAAAATTCAGGACTATACGGCAAACTCTTTGAAAGTGGGTGATATCATCACGCTTGTAGGAAAACGAGCCGAGTATAATGGTAACCCGCAAATGAGCGGTGCCGTCCTGGAGAATGTGATTCCCGTAACCCCCGCCACCATTGCCGAAGTGCTGACAAAACCCGTGGACAAGAATGTCTATTTCATGATAACCGCCTCAATTAAAGAGATTCAAAATCAGGATTACGGTAATATCGTTTTGAAAGAGGGCGATAGTGAGATCTTGATGTATGGTTGTTATCCAGGTTACGGTGCTACCGGTGATGATAGAAAAGGGTTGATTAACGCCAAAGGGATTAAAGCGGGTGACAATATAACTGTCATTGCAACAAGGGGAGAATATGGCGGAACGCCTCAACTATCCAATGGCTTTTATCTCAGTCATGAAAGCGGAGATATTCAGTCGCTAAGTATAGCGGAGTTCTTGGCAGCCCCGGTTGGCGACACACGGTATCGTTTGTCTGGAGCGGTTACTAAAATCGACAATAACAATGACGGTCGGCTATATTTACGAGACTATTCTGGAGAAGCTTATGTGTTTAAAATTCAAGATTACACGGCAAATTCTTTGAAGGAGGGCGATATCATCACCCTCGTTGGAAAACGTGCCGAGTATAATGGTAACCCGCAAATGAGCGGGGCCGTGCTGGAGGAGGTGAAAGCCGTGACCGCGGTTACCATTGCCGAGGTGCTGGCAAAACCTGTGGACAAGAATGTCTATTTCATGATAACCGCCTCAATTACAGAAATTCAAAATGATGTTTATGGCAATATCGTTTTGAAAGAGGGCGATAGTGAGATTTTGATGTATGGTTGTTATCCAGGCTACGGTGCTACCGGAGATGATAGAAAAGGGTTGATTGACGCCAAAGGAATTAAAGTTGGTGACATGATTACCGTCATTGCAACTAGGGGTGACTATAAAGGAACGCCTCAACTTGCCAATGGCTTTTACTTTAGCCACGAAAGTGTGGAATAAGACAAGCGCCTCGTTTTTGTTATCGTGATCATCCCGATCACTTGACTTGAACAAGTGAATATGGTGTTCTAAGAAAAACGTGCCATGTAAATTGCACGGAAAGCGATGAAAGGGAAAGGGTAGCCTCAAAACGAGGCTGCCCTTTTTATTCACCTACCCATTTTAATTTGCCCGTTTTCGCTAAAATAAATACCTTTGTCTGGGTTAAGTAAAACACGTTCGTTAAGCAAATTATGGCTATACATACCGTGTCGGATTAATAAGAAAGGAAAGGTGAAAAATGAAAACATTACAGGTGCCCTATCAGAACATCTCATCAAACGAAACAACATTCGATCGTGTCAAATTGATGTTAGAGGCCGCTGCAATGGCTGATATCGATCAGGTGAACTGGCAGGAGAGTTTTCCCAAGTTTCTCCCCGTTAAGGTTAGGGTAGCGCATGATGGGGATTGGCTTTACCTTCATTACACGGTGACCGGTGAACAGATTCGAGCGGCCAACACCCAAGATTTCGGATCGGTGTGGGAAGATAGCTGTGTGGAGTTTTTCATGCAACGAGAGGATGAAAAGGGGTACCGTAACTTCGAGTGTAACGTGCTGGGCGTGTTGCTTGCACGGCAGCATGAATCGAGGGAGCAAGGGGTGTCGCAGACCGGTAAGATGCCGGACATCTTCCGTCATGGAACCGTCATCCATCGGTACGAGGGTGATACGCAGGTGTCCGATTGGACAATGTACCTCGAGATACCAAAGCAAGCGATGGGGTTTGCCGACCATGAAACGCTTGCCGGACAACGAATACGTGCCAATTTTTACAAGTGTGGCGACAAAACACCAGAGCCCCACTTTTTGAGCTGGAACCCTATTGATACGCCGGAGCCGGACTTCCATCTCCCCAGGTTCTTTGGCCTACTGGAACTGGAATAACAATACCTAAAACAGATAGAGAGAATGAAAGAGACAAGCCGACTAAAAGAGATCGTTTTTCAATTCGTCGTTAGAGATGACCGCACCGAGGTGAAACCCCTTGGGAAAGGGCATATCAACGACTCGTACAAGGTGACCGCGGGTAGGAACCCGTACGTGTTGCAACGCGTGAATCACCACATTTTTCAAAATGTACCCGAGCTCCAGGATAACATCCATAGGGTTACCTCCCATATTCGGAAGAAGTTGCAGGAGCAAGGCGCAACAGATATCGACCGAAAGGTGCTCACGTTACTGCCCACGCGCGAGGGGAAGTTGTACTACAAGGATAAAGCGGGGAACTTCTGGCGGATGATGCATTTCATCACGGACAGCAAGAGCTACGACGAGATAAACCCGGAGTTAGCCTACAGGGCGGGGATAGCCTTTGGCGAATTTCAAAGTATGCTTGCCGATATACCTGGTGAACCGCTGTTCGAAACCATTCCCGATTTTCATAACATGGAGGCGCGGCTGAAAACGTTTCGGGAATCGGTAAAAGCGGACAGGGCGGGTCGGATGAAAGATAAAGAGGTGGCTAACTTGGTGAAGGAGATAGAGGATCGGGCCGAAGAGATGTGCAAAGCAGAAAGGCTACACCGCGAAGGGAAGCTCCCGAAACGCATCAACCATTGCGATACCAAGGTGAACAACATCCTGTTCGATAATGAGGATAGGGTACTCTGCGTGGTAGACCTGGATACGGTGATGCCGGGCTACGTGCTGTCCGACTTCGGGGACTTCATCCGTACGGGAGCCAATACCGGAGCGGAGGACGATAAAAACCTCGATAACGTGGGGGTCGATCTTGCCATATTTGAGGCGTACACCAAGGGGTACCTGGAGAAAGCGGCCTCGTTTTTGACGGAGGTGGAGGTGGAGAACCTGGCATTCGGGGCGAAATTGCTCACTTATATGCAGACCGTCCGCTTCTTTACAGACTACATCGATGGTGACACCTATTACAAGATCGCGTACGCCGAGCATAACCTCGTACGGACCCGTGCTCAGTTTAAATTGTTACTTAGCTTGGAGAAAAATTTCCAGGAGATGCAACGTATCGTGAAGGAAGCCGCGGGGAAGTAATCGATTAATGCGGTTAGGGTTAACAAACGCCCTTTTCATCTGTTCTACTTTAAGCAAGCCAGTGGCAAAATGATTGGCTAATGCGATATTTTGCCCTGAAACGGGTAAAGTAAAGAAAAAATTGCTATCTTCGCGTCGCTTTATTTTTGAGGAAAAAGGTGGCAAAGTTCAGTTTGTACAATATTCCCCTGATAAGCTTGTCCGAGGGGTTTCACACGTTTGAGTATGCCCTGGATGATAGGTTCTTCGCCGCCATTGACGGTGAGGAGGTTAAGAGAGGGAGCGTGGCGGTAACGGTTTTAGTGAACCGGACCTCGACCTCGTTTGAGATGGATTTTGATCTGAACGGAACGGTACAAATTCCTTGCACACGGTGCTTAGACGATATGAACCAAGAGGTGAACACGCACGACCGGCTTATCGTCAAGTTCGGGAGGGTGTACTCCGAGGAGAGTGATGAGATCGTGATCATCCCCGAAACGGATGGCGAGATTAATATCGCTTGGTTCCTGTACGAGTTCATCGCTCTGGCTATTCCTATTAAGCATGTGCACCCCCCGGGGGGATGTAACCGGGTAGTCTCCTCCAAGCTTAGGAAGCATCGGGCGATCAACCTCTATGATGAGGATGATGAGGATGATGTTGATGACGAAGACGTTGGTGGTGACGATGAGGGGTTCACCGAGGAAGAGCATCAAGCGCATGACCCGCGTTGGGATGCCCTGCAAAGGTTACAGTTGGAAGATGATTGATTAAGTAAATATAAATAGATAGAGAAATGGCAAATCCTAAAAGAAGGCAGTCGGCTGCCAGGAAGAGAAAAAGAAGATCGCATGATCGCGCAAAAGTACCCACTTTGGCGGTTTGCGCTAATTGCGGTGCATGGCATATCTACCACACGGTATGCGGTGAATGCGGTTACTATAGGGGTAAGTTGGCAATTGATAAAGACGCGACGGTATAACCCCGTTCAACGATCTCAACTGAATAGAACCCTGAAATAACCTGCTTGTTTTTTCAGGGTTTTTTCTAACGATTAACGGATTGAATAGATGAAACAGTTAAATGGCCTGATTACGGGAATTACGGTCAGTTTGCCTGATTATATTCTCACCAACGAGGAGCTCGCGACCATGGTTGATACCTCAGATGAGTGGATCATGACCCGTGTAGGGATAAGAGAGAGGCGCATTTTGAAAGGTGAGGCGCAGGGCGTTTCGGTACTGGGAACTCGGGCAGTGGATGAACTGCTGGTGAAAACGAACACACGGCCGGAAGAGGTGGACGTGGTGGTTTTTGCCACGACCACGCCAGACCATCCGTTCCCCTCCGCGGCCTCCATGGTCGCGGAAAATTGCGGGATAAAAAACGCTTTCTGCTTCGATATGGAGGTCGCTTGCTCGGGTTTCGTCTTCGGGCTAGAGGTGTGCAACAGCTTTATAAGGGCCGGCAAGTACAAGAAAATTATCCTGCTGGCAGGCGATAAGATGTCGTCCATAACAGACTACACGGATAGGACCACCTGTCCCCTGTTTGGTGATGCCGTAGGAGCGGTGATGATTGAACCGACCGAGGAGGAGTTGGGCATCTTGGACGTTGAATTGCATTCCGATGGGATTGGCTACGAGCCCTTGCAAATGAAGGCGGGTGGGAGCAAATACCCGGCTAGCTATGAAACGGTTGAAAGGAGGGAGCACACGGTGCAACAAGATGGGCAGGTGGTATTCAGGCACGCCGTATCACGTATGGCGGAGGTGTCGCTCAGCATCATGGATCGCAACAATTTGGCCCCCGAGGATGTCGACTGGCTGGTACCCCATCAGGCCAATATACGGATTATTGATGCCACGGTTCAACGGACGGGGCTACCGAGAGAGAAGGTGATGATCAACATTGAGAAGTACGGCAATACCAGCGCCGGCACCATACCTGTTTGCCTGTGGGAATGGGAGCCAAAGTTGCGGAAGGGTGATAATATTATCTTGACCGCCTTTGGGGCTGGTTTTTCGTGGGGTAGCGTCTACCTCAAGTGGGGGTATGATGGTGAAAACCAGATGAAGTAATGCAAGTGAAGGGGCATCGTTCCGGTTTCGTGAACATCGTCGGTAACCCCAACGTGGGGAAATCGACGCTGATGAACCGGCTGGTCGGTGAGCGCATCTCCATCATCACCGCGAAAGCGCAAACTACCCGCCATCGGATTATCGGTATCGTGAACAGACCGGAATACCAGGTGGTCTATTCCGATACCCCCGGTGTGCTGCGCCCCAACTACAAGCTGCAGGAGTCCATGCTTAAGTTTTCGCTCTCCGCGCTAGGTGATGCAGACGTGCTGCTCTACGTGACCGACGTGGTGGAGAAGGTGGATAAAAACGACGAATTCCTGGAAAAGGTGCAACAGCTGGAACTGCCGGTACTGCTGCTGATTAACAAGATCGACCTGACCGACCAGGAGGGGCTGGAGGAGTTGGTCATGAGCTGGAGGGATCATCTACCCAAAGCGGAGATTTACCCGATGTCGGCATTGAACAACTTTAACGTCGACAGGGTGCAAGAACGAATCCTGGAGCTGCTGCCTGAATCGCCTCCCTACTTTGAGAAGGATGCGCTGACCGATAAGCCAATGCGCTTTTTCGTGACTGAGATCATCCGTGAGAAAGCGCTGCTCATCTACCAAAAAGAGGTGCCTTACGCCATTGAGGCGGTGGTGGAGGAGTATAAGGAGGAGCGTGATATTATCCGTATACGGGCTACTATCTTGGTGGAGCGGGAGTCGCAGAAGGGAATCGTTATCGGCTATAAAGGGGCCGCGTTGAAAAAACTGGGCACGCTGGCCCGGAAAGAGCTTGAACGCTTCCTGGAGAAGAAGGTGTTCCTGCAACTGCACGTGAAGGTGGAAAAGGATTGGCGCAACCGGGATAACATGCTGAAGGCATTCGGTTACAAGCTTGATTAACGGCGTGAGGTGTCGTTAACACTTTCGCTCTTGTTCACCAAGGATTTCACCATGGGTGATGCGGTGGTTGGGAGGGCGAAGATGAAAAAGTGCGGTGAACAAAAGGTGAATAAGGTATGCATAATTTGGTTGCTATAGTGGGGCGCCCCAACGTGGGTAAATCGACCCTGTTTAACCGTTTGACGAAAAGCCGTCAAGCCATCGTGACGGAGACTGCCGGCACCACGCGTGACCGGCAGTACGGCAAGGTGTTGTGGAACGGGCAGGAGTTCTCCCTGGTGGATACCGGGGGCTGGGTGGTCGACTCAGACGATGTGCTGGAGGAGGAGATTAACAAGCAGGTGGAAATCGCGATCGAGGAGGCGGACGTTATCCTGTTCGTGGTGGATGTGCTGCTTGGGGTGACTGACCTTGACGTGAGCGTGGCACAGATGCTCCGCGAATCAGGAAAACCGGTGATCATCGTAGCCAACAAGGCCGATAACTTCGAATTGGGGTACCAGTCTGCCGAGTTCTACTCGCTCGGGTTGGGTGACCCGTATAGCGTTTCTTCCATCAACGGTTCCGGGACAGGTGATCTGCTGGATCACCTGCTTACTCTGTTCACGAAAGAGAGGAACGAAGCGGAATGGGAGGATATCCCCAAGTTCGCCGTCGTGGGACGTCCAAACGCTGGAAAATCGTCCATCATTAACGCGCTTATCGGGGAGGAGCGAAGCATTGTCACCGATATCGCGGGCACCACACGTGACTCCATTCACACCCGTTACAACAAGTTCGGGATGGACTTTTACCTGATTGACACGGCCGGGATCCGAAAGAGGGGCAAGGTGACGGAGGACCTGGAGTACTTTTCTGTAATACGGTCGATCCGCATGATCGAGAACGCCGATGTCTGCATCCTCCTGATTGATGCGACGAGGGGGATCGAGAGCCAGGATCTGAATATCTTCTCCTTGATACAGAAGAACCGAAAAGGCTTGGTGGTCTTCGTCAACAAATGGGATACGGTGGAAGAGAAGGACCAAATAGTAATTAAAACGTTCGAGAACGCCATACGGGAACGATTTGCACCCTTTACCGATTTTCCCATCATCTTTGGGTCGGCACTCACGAAGCAACGAATATATAAAGTGATGGAAACGGCCAAGGAGGTGTATCAAAACAAACAGAGGAGGATTCCCACGAGCGAGCTGAATGAGGTGATGTTACCTATTATCGAACGAAAACCCCCTCCTGCCATCAAGGGAAAGTACGTGAAAATAAAATATATCACGCAGTTGCACAATACCAGCGTACCCTCTTTCGTCTTTTTCTGCAATCTGCCGAAATGGGTTAAGGAACCCTACCGACGGTTCGTGGAGAACCGGATGCGTGAACATTGGAACCTTACTGGAACCCCCATCAACCTGTTCTTCAGGGAAAAGTAACGGAAAACCTTCCCGTTGCACCGTCGCGTGAAGTGAATTGCCGAAAAAAAACCAGCTATTCGTATGAATTAACAAAAAAATTGCGTTAATTTGTAGGATGCTTGAGGGACTGGATGGTAAATCTGCAACTGTCTCTCAAAAAAAGTAATTTGAAACGCGTTGTTTTGGGCGCAAAGCCCAACTAAAGAAGGAGAATGGATGGATACTATGCACATACCAGAAAAGGAAAAACTACCTGTTAACGAAGAATTTACTGATAACACGCCACAGCCGTCACCCGATGTGCAGGCAGACAAACAGGATTCAACCTCCCCGGAAAACCATGAAGCTTTGGAAGTTTCGGAGGCCACAGAGGCACCAGACGTTTTGGTGATTTCTGAGGTATCAGAACCGCAAGAGGCTCTTGAGGTCCCCGAGACCCCGGAAATTTCGGAAGTGGTAGAAGCCCAGGAGATTACAGAGATCTCTGGACCACAGGAGACACAGGAGTCAACAGAGGCTTTGGAGATGCCGAAGGGTTCTGAAGTTCCGGCAACCCAGGATGTGCAGGAAACCCCGGAACTTTCCGAAAGTCAGGAGGCACCGGAGGTTTTGAAGGCTTCTGAGATTACTGAAACTCTTGAACTTTCTGAAGCCCCTGAAGCCCCTGAAACCACCATAACTCCTGAAACTCCTGAGGATATAGAAGCAGATGCTGATGCTGATGCTGACGGCTTTATAGAGTACGACCTTGAAGATGCGATAGAGGAAGAGGAGGAAGAGGAAGATGACGATGATGAGGCGGACAGTGAGGGGGATGACGGCGATGAGGATCCCACTGCTGCATTGCCCCCGATTGAGGAGATCGTTCAACGCTTGCAGGACCTTTACAATTCCGAAAAACTAAAGCGGAAAGATGTAGAAGAGTGCAAAAGCCAATTTTACCGTTCCCTGAGAAACGAGATCGAAAAGCAAAAACAGCACTTCCTGTCGGAAGGGGGTGAGGAGATCGATTTCGTGGCAAGCGAACCGGAACTGTTCGTAGAAGGTAAGGAGCTGCTTCAGAAGATCAAGGAGAAACGTGCGGAGCTGGCCGCGAAAGAGGAGGCCGAAAAGGAGAAAAACGTGGCCCGAAAGCTGGCCATAATTGAGCAGGTGAAAGCGTTGACCGAGTCACAGGGGCAAGAGGATTTTAACAAAACCTACCAGGAGTTCAGGGCTTTGCAGCAGGAGTGGAACGAGATTAAACTCATTCCTCAAGCCCGTGTGAACGAGCTATGGAAATCGTACCAGCGCTACGTGGAGAAATTTTACGATTTGGTACGTATCAACAACGAGTTCAGGGAGTACGACTTCAAGAAGAACCTGGAGATGAAAACTACGCTCTGCGAGGCAGCAGAGCGGCTGGATAATGAACCGGACGTCGTTTCCGCGTTTCATCAACTGCAAAACTTGCATCAAGAGTGGAGGGAGATTGGCCCGGTTTCGCGAAAGGATAGAGAGGCTATTTGGGGACGCTTCAAGGAGGCATCGACCCTCATCAACAAGAAATACCAGGCTCACTTTGAAACGTTAAAGGAGCAGGAAGAGAAAAACCTCGAGCTAAAGACCGCCTTGTGTGAAAAGCTGGAAGCCATCGATTATACCCAACTAAAGACAATCAGGGATTGGAACAAGAAGGTGAAGGAGGTGCTTGAAATACAGACGCAATGGCGGCAGATCGGATATGTTCCAAGGAAACACAATACCAAGATATACAGGCGGTATCGTGCCGCGTGTGATTTCTTTTTCCGGCTTAAGAACGAGTTCTACCGATCGCTTCGTGGCGAAATGGAGGAGAATCTGAAGAAGAAAATTGCACTTTGCGAGCGGGCTGAGGAGCTCAAAGACAGTACCGACTGGAAGAATACCACTAAGGTGATGATCGATATCCAGAAAGAGTGGAAAACCATCGGAATCGTTCCAAGAAAGCACGTCGATAGTATCTGGAAGCGCTTTATTACCGCTTGTGACTATTTCTTTGAGCAGAAAAAGTTGCATACCTCATCACGATACGCTGAAGAGGCCCGAAACATGGAAGCGAAGAAAGCGATCGTGCAGTCCATTAGCGAGTTAGACCACTCTTTAACTCCTGAGGACGCCCTGGAGAAATTGCGTGACCTTATGGATCAGTGGCACGCTATTGGCCATGTTCCCTATAAGATGAAAGATCGGGCTTACCGAGAATTTCATGACGCTACTGAAGCGCAGTTCGATCGGCTGAACATCGATAAAGAGGATAGGAAGCTGGAGGCCTTTAAGACCAATATTTCCGATATGGCGAAGGGTGGAAATGCGCAGCATCAGCTCTATCGTGAACGGGAGAAGTTGACACGGCAATATGAACGTCTAAAAAGCGAACTGCAGACCTACGAGAATAACATTGGCTTCCTCTCCGTCTCCTCTAAGAAGGGGAATAACCTGCTGGACAATATGAACCAGAAGATGGAGCAGCTAAAAGCCGAGCTTCAACTCATCATCAGAAAGGTGGAAGCTTTGGACAAAGAGTTGTAGGTTTTTTGTTGTCAATATGTTGCGCGACAACTTTAATGTGAGTTTATTAATTGTACTTTCGCTACTCTTTTGCTTGAACGTGACAGGGGAAACAGGAGAGGACTACACTGCCCATGCGGGAGAGATTGTCTTGTCGAATGTTAACCTCCCTTTGTCACAACCTGTTTCCCCGGAACGGTCGGTTTCCCCGGAATGGCTTGTGCCGTTGGCAGATCCTTTTATCTTGCTTCACGATGACCTCTATTACGCTTACGGTACCAATTCGGCAGATGGAATCGTGGTGATGACTTCGCGTGACCTCAAGAGGTGGAGGCGAGCGGAGAATGGTCGTAATGGCCTGGCGTTGCATAAGGAGGATTCGTACGGTGAAAAATGGTTTTGGGCCCCCGAAGTGTATCACGTCAACGGTACCTTCTACATGTATTATTCTGCCGAAGAGCACATCTGCGTGGCCACCTCCCGGTCACCGCTGGGACCGTTTAAGCAAAAGGAGAAAAAGCCGATGCTGGAGGGCGAAAAAGCGATTGATAATTCCCTGTTTATTGATGACGATGGAACACCATACCTCTTCTTTGATCGGTTCAATGACGGGTTGAATATCTGGGTGGCAGAGTTGGAGGATGACCTGATGACCCTTAAAAAGGAGACCCTGCATCCCTGCATCCATGTTTCTCAAGCCTGGGAAGAGATCTGGCCCAGGGTGAACGAGGGCTGTTTCGTGATCAAGCACCAAGGCGTGTACTACATGACCTACTCGGCCAACAGTTACGAAAGTCCGTTTTACGGTATCGGGTGCGCCACGGCAACTGATGTGATGGGGGAGTGGACCAAGTACCCACATAACCCGTTGCTGCAAAAGCCGGGTGACCTGGTTGGGGTAGGACATAGCTCGATGTTCAAAGATAAGGGGGGAGAGTGGAAGATCGTGTTCCACGCGCACCGTGACAAGGAGAATATCCACCCCCGGAACATGTTTATCAGCAGCGTGGGCTTTAGAAGCGTGAATGGCGAGAATGAACTCTATATCGATCCCCATTATGAGGTCCCGCTGTTAGAACGTGAAAAAACGATGATGTTCGGCGATACCTCCCGCGTGGGTGCTCCCTTTTCAAAAGATCCGCACGTGGTTCATTTTCAAGGACGTTACCTGATGTACTACTCCATTCCTCCCATGAAGGGTGTTGAACGTTCCGGCTGGAATATCGGGATTGCTGAAAGCCATGATCTGGTAACGTGGGAGAAGGTGGGAGAAATCGTGCCAGATGCTGATGCGGAGTACGAAAAAAATGGCCTGTGTGCCCCCGGTGCATTGGTGAGAGACGGTAAAGTGCATCTTTTTTACCAGACGTATGGTAATGGGCGTAATGATGCCATATGCCATGCCATTTCAGAAGATGGGATTCACTTCAAGCGAAACCCAACCAACCCGATTTTTAGACCGATGGGGAGTTGGAATTGCGGACGGGCGATCGATGCCGAGGTGTGCGAATTCAACGGGCGCTATTACCTCTACTACGCCACCCGTGATCCCGATTACAAGATACAGATGCTGGGCGTTGCTGTTGCGCCTATTGACACGGACTTTAGCCGCGAGGATTGGACGGAACCGGTGAACGCTTCCATCCTCTTTCCCGAACTGGATTGGGAAGGCGAATGCATTGAAGGGGCCTCCATAGCCATTCATAATAACACGATGTACATGTTTTACGCGGGTGCGTACAACAATTGGCCCCAGCAAGTGGGGGTAGCCGTCAGCAACGATGGCCTCACGTGGAAGAGGTTGTTTAACGATCCTTTCCTGCCAAACGGGAAACCGGGTGAGTGGAACGAGAGTGAATCAGGACATCCCCATATTTTCACCGATCCCGATGGCAGGACCTACCTCTTTTTCCAAGGGAATAACGACAAAGGGAAAAGTTGGTATATCTCCCAAAAGGAGGTTTTCTGGGAAAACGGTCGACCTTTTTTGGAGTAACTGTTTTGAATATTGACTTACTTCATTGAGTGGTAAAACGAATAGAAATTATGAATAACAACTGTTTGAGAATTTTGTTTCACACCTTTTTAGTCGGTTTCGTTGGCCTCGTTTTCAACGGGTGCCAGCAAAACCTGTCAGTGGGTTACGTGATCCCCACCGACCTGACCAACGAGCTCCGTGCTCCGGCATACCCGCTGATAACGGTGGATCCCTACTTTAACGCGTGGTCCTGTACGAATCTTCTCTACGAAGATCAAACGCGGCACTGGACGGAAAAGGCGTTCCCCCTACTTGGTGTGTTGCGGGTTGATGGGGAGGTCTACCGCTTTATGGGAAAGGAGAATTTGCCGCTTAAGCCAATTCTCCCGACCACCAAGGAGGAAAAACGGGAAGAGGATAAATCTTCGTTCGATCAGACGGCGATACAGACATCGGTGAGCGTGTTGCCTACCCAGACCATCTATACCTTTGACTGTGGACCGGTGAAGCTGGAGCTGATCTTTACCTCACCCTTGCTCCTTGATGACCTGGATCTGGTATCCCGCCCCGTGAGTTACATTACCTATCAAGTCTATTCTGAAACGGGCGACAGTCACGATGTACAGGTCTATTTTGAAGCTACGCCCCATTGGGCGGTACATAGCGAAGATCAGCCCGTGGATTTCGAGCGGATAGAGACAAATGGTCTCGTCCTCCTGAAAACCGGTACTGTAGAGCAGCCTATCCTTGAAAAGAGGGGCGATGACGTACGCATCGACTGGGGCTATTTCTACATGGCGGGCAGTGAGGGTAAGGGGGTGGCTTTGAACTTTGGAGATTACTGGAACCGCAAGGAGGAGTTCCTGGATGACGGCAAGATTGACACTTCGCCCGAGGAAGAGCTTTCGGGAAACATGATCGAGGAGATGACGGTACTGGCATACAGCCACCACCTGGGTAAGGTGACCTCAGATAAGCGTGTTGGCTACCTGATGTTGGGATACGATGATATCTACTCGGTGCAGTTTTTCGAGAAAAACCTGAAGGCCTTTTGGACGAAAGAGGGTACGGAGGATATTTTCCAGGCCTTCAAGAGCGCGGTGGAGGAGTATGAGCCGATCATGGTGCGTTGTGATGCTTTTAACCGTTCGTTGATGGCGGATGCCGAAGCCGTGGGCGGTAAAAAATACGCGGAGCTCTGCGCGCTGGCATATCGCCAAGCCGTCTCGGCACATAAACTGTTGCTGGATGAAAACGGTATGCTGCTGTTCCTCTCGAAAGAGAACAACAGCAACGGTTCTATAGGCACAGTAGACGTGACATACCCGTCATCGCCGTTGTTCCTTATTTATAACCCTGAACTGGTGAAAGGATTACTCAACCATATTTTCTATTACAGTGAAAGTGGGAGGTGGACCAAACCCTTCGCCGCGCACGACGTGGGGACATACCCCATTGCGAACGGCCAAACCTACGGTGGTGATATGCCGGTGGAGGAGTCGGGGAACATGCTGATTCTAACGGCAGCCATCGCGACGGTAGAGGGAAAAGCCGATTACGCGGCTGACCACTGGGAGCTGTTGACCACCTGGGTCGACTACCTGGTTGAAAATGGGTTCGATCCCGCCAATCAGCTCTGTACGGACGACTTCGCGGGACACTTCGCGCACAACACGAACCTGTCGATTAAAGCGATCATGGGTATCGCTTCCTATAGTAAGCTGGCAGCCATGTTGGGACACGATGAAGTTGCCGAGAAATACCTCGCTATCGCCAAAGAGATGGCGGTTAACTGGGAGAAAAAGGCGAATGACGGTGACCACTACCGGCTCACGTTCGACCGCCGGGGTACCTGGAGTCAGAAGTATAACCTGGTATGGGATAAATTGCTGGGATTTAATATTTTTGATCCAAGTATCGCGGTAAAGGAGATGGCCTACTACAGAACCCTGCAGAACGAGTACGGCTTGCCGCTCGATAACCGGGCTACCTATACCAAGTCCGACTGGATCATGTGGACGGCTACCCTTACTGGTAACGAGGACGATTTTAACGCGTTGGTGGACCGTGTCTATACATACGCCAACGAGACCCCTTCGCGCGTACCCCTCAGCGACTGGCATGACACCCGTTCCGGGGCACGGGTGGGCTTTAAAGCCCGTTCGGTTGTGGGAGGTTACTACTTGAAAATGCTGGAACAAAAACTGAACGATTTGTTTCCCGATCAGTAGTTGTTCATGTTGAATATAGATGAATTATAAACACTAAATAAAAATCGTATGAGGAAAAATGCAATCCTATTTGTATTGTTGATGGCCTGCGTCTCGTTGCAGGCACAATGGCAGCCCGCGGGAGATAAACTTAAAACTAAGTGGGCTTCGCAGATTGATGTGAATAACGTGTGGGTTGAGTACCCGAGACCCATCATGGAGAGAGGCGATTGGCTTAACCTGAACGGACTATGGAAGTACGCTATACAACCGGTGGATAAACAGAAGCCAGCCTCTTTTGAAGGGGACATTCTGGTCCCGTTCGCCATTGAATCGAGCCTCTCGGGGGTGCAGAAACGAGTGGGTAAGGAGAATGAGTTGTGGTATCAGCGGGAATTCACGATACCTTCCAAGTGGAAAAACAGCAAGGTATTGCTCCATTTTGGTGCGGTAGACTGGAAGGCCGATGTTTGGGTGAATGATGTGAAGGTGGGTCAACATATTGGGGGGTATACTCCCTTCTCCTTCGATATCACCCCTGCCCTTGCGAGCGGAAGCAACACGCTGGTCGTAAAGGTATGGGACCCCACGGACGAAGGGTATCAGCCAAGGGGCAAGCAGGTGAACAACCCGCACGGTATCTGGTACACGCCGGTAACCGGTATCTGGCAGACGGTCTGGTTAGAGCCGGTCCCCGAAACCTACATCGAGAACCTGAGGATTACCCCCGATATCGATAAGAATATCCTAGTGGTGGAAGCCATAACCAACCAGTGCACGCCCACCAGTCGGGTAGAGGTGAAGGTAAAAGAGGGGTCAAGCGTGGTGGCTACTGGTCACTCTATCAACAACCTACCAGTGGAAGTTCCCATGCCCGACAACGCGAAGCTTTGGTCGCCCGACTCCCCGCATCTCTACGACCTGGAGGTCATCCTTTGGAACGGCAACAAACAACTGGATAAGGTAGATAGCTATGCCGCGATGAGGAAGTTTTCCACGAAGCGTGACGATAAAGGGATTGTACGTTTGCAGCTGAACAATAAAGACCTGTTTCATTTTGGACCGCTTGACCAGGGATGGTGGCCCGATGGGCTCTATACCGCTCCTTGCGATGAGGCGTTGGAGTACGATATTATTAAGACTAAAGAGCTCGGCTTTAACATGATTCGAAAGCACGTGAAGGTAGAACCGGCTCGTTGGTATGCTCATTGTGACCGCCATGGGATGATCGTGTGGCAAGATATGCCTAGCGGCGATAGGAGCCCCGAGTGGCAGATGAGACAATACTTTGATGGGGTGGAAAGGCTGCGCTCTCCAGAATCGGAAGCCAATTTCCGCCGGGAGTGGAAAGAGGTAATCGATTATCTCTACTCTTACCCATCGGTGGGTGTCTGGGTGCCCTTTAACGAGGCTTGGGGACAATTTAAAACCGAGGAAATCGCCATGTGGACCAAGCAGTACGATCCTTCACGCCTGGTTAATCCCGCCAGTGGTGGGAACCATTATCCAGTAGGGGATATACTCGACCTGCATCAATATCCAGCACCGCAACTCTACCTCTATGACGGGCAACGTGCCACGGTACTTGGTGAGTACGGTGGGATTGGTTGGGCCAATAGAGAGCACCTCTGGGAGCCAGATAGGAACTGGGGTTACGTGCAATTTAACAGCGCGAAAGAGGTAACAGACGAGTACGTGAAGTACGCGGAGCAACTGAAACAACTGATCAAACAAGGATTCTCGGCGGCAGTCTACACGCAGACCACCGATGTGGAGATAGAGGTGAACGGATTGATCACGTACGATAGGGAACTGGTGAAAGTGGACGAACAACGTGTCCGCAAAGTGAACCAGGAGATATGCAATATCCTGAACGACTAAATATAGCATTGATTTTTGAGCGTGCATCATTCGTTTAAATGCCTGTTGGGGTGTCTATCGCTCATTCTCTTATTGATCGGTTGCAGAACCAAAGAGGTGACAACAGAGCCACCTGCTACTGACCTGGATGCCTATCAAAACCCGGTTGTGAATAAAAGCCTTCCCGATCCCACGATCGTGAAAGCGGAAGATGGGTCCTTTTACCTTTACGCGACCGAGGATATCCGCAATGTACCCATTCACCGCTCCAGTGACTTGGTAAACTGGGAGTACGTGGGAACGGTTTTTACCGAAGCGACACGACCCACCTTTGAACCCAATGGGGGCATATGGGCACCCGATATTAGCCGGGTCAACGACAAGTATGTTCTCCACTACTCCATGTCGGTATGGGGAGGCGAATGGACCTGTGGGATAGGAGTGGCAACGGCCGATCATCCGGGGGGGCCTTTCACCGATCACGGGAAGTTGTTTCGTAGCAACGAGATCAATGTGCAGAACTCGATAGACCCGTTTTTCATCGAGGAAGATGGGGCGAAATACCTCTTCTGGGGCAGCTTTCGTGGCATTTACGCCATCGAGCTGACGGATGATGCACTGGCGATTAAGCCGGGCGCTGAAAAGAGACGTGTGGCTGGTACAGCTTACGAGGGGGTCTACATTCATAAACGAAACGGGTTTTACTACCTGTTTGCTTCAATTGGCTCCTGTTGCGAGGGGTTGAATAGCACCTATACCACGGTGGTAGGTCGCTCCAAAAGTCTTTTCGGCCCCTACCTTGATAAGAGTGGAGGCTCCATGATGGAGAACCACCACGAAACGGTGATTCAAAAGAACCAGAAGTTCGTCGGCACGGGACATAATTCGGAAATCGTGAAGGACCATGCGGGTCAGAATTGGATTTTCTATCATGCCGTATCAGTGGACAACCCACAAGGAAGGTTCCTGATGATGGATCAAGTGAAATGGAAGGACGATTGGCCGTACGTGGAGGGGGGAACCCCTTCACTGGAGGCCAAGAAGCCAATATTTGACTAACTTGATTTTCGCGTGTAAGTCAAGCGTGTCTTGATCTTTCGTTTTTCACGGTTACTGATTTTTCCCTGAATAGGCCGAAAGAAGTTTTTCGTAAAAACAACCGTGAATTGATAAATATGGCGTAAATTTGTACCATTCATAAAATTTGGAAGGTATAAAATAAATTGACTATAACTATATTTACGCGGGTAATGTCTGCGTAGTGGGTTTGAAAGTAAAAACAGACTTAAACGTGTGGTGAGCCGCGTAATTGAAAACAATCAAAAAAAGAAAACAATATGATGAAAATTAAACAATTAATCGGGCTTGTGGTGATTATTACCATGGCCGCGTGTACGGGCAAGCAGGGAGCATCAGAGGGGGCGACTACACTCTCTGGATTGGAAAGGAGCCATTTTCAATCGGTAGTAAAAGGTGAGTCCACTGACCTCTACGTGCTGAAGAACGCGAACGGAGTGGAAGTGACCTTGACGAACTACGGGGCACGGATCGTCTCTGTGATGGTACCTGATAGGGAGGGTAATTGGCATGACGTGGTATTGGGATTCGATAATATCGATGACTTCGTGAATAACGACAACAATTTTGGAGCCACCATCGGTCGTTACGGTAATCGAATCGCAAACGGGATAATTACCGTTGATGGGGTGGAGTATCAACTGCCGCAAAACAATTTCGGTCACACGTTGCACGGTGGCCCAGAGGGATATCATATGCAAGTATTTAAAGCTGAGCAACTAAGTGATCAGTCGATAGCCTTTACCTACGTGTCGGCAGACGGTGAAGAGGGTTTCCCCGGCACATTGAACATGAAGGTGACCATGACGCTTACGGATGATAACGCGATCGACCTGCAGTACGAGGCGGAAACGGATAAAGAGACGGTAGTTAACTTGACCAACCACTCCTATTTCAACCTGTCGGGTGATGCCAATAACACCATCCTCGATCACCTGTTGATGATCAACGCGGATCAGTTTACCCCGGTAGATAACACCTTTATGACTACAGGCGAGATCCTGTCGGTAGAAGGTACACCTATGGATTTCAGAACACCCACTGCCGTGGGAGAACGTATCGATCAGTACGATTTCGACCAATTGAAGAATGGTGACGGGTATGACCACAACTGGGTGTTGAACACCGGTGGAGATATTTCGCAAGTGGCTGCCACACTGTACTCGCCGACTACCGGTATACAACTCGAGGTGTACACGAGCGAGCCTGGGGTACAGGTGTATTCCGGGAACTTCTTGGATGGAACTTTGACAGGCAAGGGGGGAACGATATACAAAAAGCGTACGGCAATCTGCCTGGAGACGCAGAAATACCCCGACTCGCCGAACAAGGCCGACTGGCCCTCTCCTTACCTCAAGCCGGGTGAGAAGTACACCAGCCGCTGTATCTATAAGTTCACGGTGCAGAATTGATGGGATAGCCTTACCTATCTCCAACGTGTATGGTGAATCGGCCAGTACGGAATAACAAAGAAAAAACAGAGCCTTTATGAATAGACGAAACTTCATTCTATCGTTAGGCTCTGTTTTTTTCGCGGAGAGTTTTGCGCGGGAGATTCAAGCGGCGATAAGAAACAGTCCGGGGGTAAAACCGATAGAGGGTTCATGGTTCGAATTCCAACACCATAACCCTGCCGAAGGCAAGTATTGGGATGAAACCTTGAAGGGTTTTTCGGCCGAACAGTGGGATGCAAAAGTAAAGGAGATAGCCGATGCCGGGATTAACTATCTTGTATTGCTGAGTGTAGCCATTGATGATAAAGCTTTCTATCCCTCTTCGTTGATGCCCTCAAACGAGATGGGGTGTGAAGACCCACTGGAGGCGGTGTTAAGTGCCGCGGACAGGTACGACGTGAAGTTTTTTGTTAGCAACGGTTATCTGGGGAATTGGAGGAACAGTTACGATGTGATGACAAACCCTTCGGCCGATAAACTGCGGTCGACTGTCATGAATGAGGTTGCGGAGAAGTACGCCCATCACGAAAGTTTCTACGGTTGGTACTTCCCGAATGAAACCGGGATATCGGGTCACTTTCAAGATTACTATATCGATTACGTGAATAGAGGCTCCCGCGAGGCGGCAAAAGTGACGCCCGGTGCGAAAGTATTGATTGCCCCCTACGGTACGAGAAACGTGCAGGCAGATGATACATACCTGTCTCAACTGGAGCGACTCGAGGTGGACTTCATCGCGTATCAAGATGAGGTTGGCGTAGAGAAGAGCAGTGTGGAAGAGAGCGCGCTATTTTTCGAACGCCTTCACAAGCTGCACCAAAAGGTGGCTAAATCTAGGTTGTGGGCCGACGTGGAGGTGTTTCGCTTCGAAGGTCAAGTGTACCGAAGCGCGTTGCTGCCCGCACCCGCCGAACGGGTAGTGCAACAGTTGCAAGCGGTCTCGCCCTACGTGGAGAAAATCTTTGTTTACCAGTACCCGGGGTTAATGAATGCACCGGGCAGTAAGGCCTTCGCGGGACATCCCGAATCTGAAATCCTTTACACGAAATTGTTGGACAGCGGTTTTATCAATCATAGGTAAGTCTCCAAACGGTAAACTTTTTTTCGCTACGTTTTTTGGACTTGATTAATAATAGGAAAGAGATAAAAACCGTTTTAGAGGGAAGATTATTTCGGGCTGCGCGGCTCCTTGTCAATGGGGGAGGGAAACGCGTAGCCCGAAATGTTTCTCGTGATGCTTACAGTAGGGAACGAGTCCACAGCTCTCACACTTGGGCTTGCGTGCCATGCAGGTGTACCTGCCGTGCAGGATAAGCCAGTGGTGTGCCTTGGAAAGCAGCTCTGATGGAATATGCTTTACCAGCTCTTTCTCGGTTTCAAGGGGTGTCTTGGAGTTGTTGGTAAGCCCAAGTCGGTTCGCTACCCGGAAGACATGCGTGTCTACCGGCATGGCGGGGAGGTTGAACGCGACCGACAGGATCACGTTGGCCGTCTTGCGTCCCACCCCCGGGATAGTGAGTAGCGAGTCGATATCGGCGGGCACCTCGCCGTTGAACTCGTTGACCAGCTTTTGCGCCATGCCGACCAGGTGTTTCGCCTTGTTGTTGGGGTAGGAGCAGGACTTGATGTACTCGTAAACCACTTCGGGGGTGGAGGCAGCCATCACCTCCGGTTCGGGGAACGCCTCGAACAGGGCGGGGGTAATCAGGTTCACTCGCTTGTCGGTGCACTGCGCGGAGAGGATTACCGCCACCAGTAGCTGGTAGTTGTTCATGTAATTAAGTTCCGTCTCCGCCGATTCGGCGTTGGCCTGGAACCACTCAATCACCTTCGCGTAACGCTCCTTTTTAGTCATATTTCTTTGTCCTACAGTGTCTTATCCTGCAGTGCTCTATGCTGCGGTATCGCTTTCCTCACCGCCTTTTCAACATTTTTGAAGACTAGAAAAACCGATTGCCTTTAGTTCTCTTTACCGTTTAATTTCGTCTGACAAAGGGATGAAACGGGCGCTTAAATCGGGATCCCCCATGTCGGGATCGAGCGGGTACATGGGGCGATTAATCCGCTGGTAGGGGAGGCGTGTGAGGTCTTGATCCACTCCGCCTGGGGTGAGCGCCATCACCCAGCCGTCCCTTATCTCGTACAGCTCGGGCACCAGGTACCCTATTTTAACCACCAGGATGTCGACCTCCCGTGGATTCAACCCCAGGTCGGTGAATTGTCGCTCGTAATGGAACGCATTCCTCTGTTCCGTCACGATGACCTGTATATTTCCTTGTTTAATGACTGCCTCGTTGTTGCCGTCCCTCTCTTTGATGGCCGTTACTTCGCCCTGTAAACGGAAGGGAGGTGCTGAACGGTCGTCCACTTCCGCACCGACCATCCCATCTACCTGCCCACCTACACCTGCCTCGAAGGCCTGCTTTACCACCTCGGGACCAGGAATGGAGGCGTAAATCAACGATTTGCTATCGGGACGTTGGAACTCGGGCCGCTTGAAGATCTCGTGTAACGTCCATGTTACGTCCCCAGCGCCCCCGGCCGTCGGGTTATCCCCCATATCGCTGATGATAAATGGCTTTTTGTCGCTACCCAACGCTTGCTCTAACGCGTCGTCAAGGTAGGTCGTAGGGGCCACGAATTCGAACTGCTCCCGCACTTTCCAAAAATGTTGGGCCAACGCCTCGGCAGCTTTGCCTACCGCTTCCTGGTCATCGCCGTACGCCATGACCACGCCGTGGTTGCGCGGCTCATCAGCCCACGGGTACGACATCCATATGGCGGCATCGATTACCCGGTCGTCCCCCGGGGTCAAGACCGAGGGAATCTGAGCATACAGGCTCTTACCGGGCTCCACGCGGGTGCTGGTCTTTTCACCGGGTAGCAAGATGGGGACTGGTATCCACGCTTTATAGGCCGGTTTCCCTTTACCACATTCTAACCGGTGGAGCAGGTTGATCACTGCCCTTTTTTTCGATTCGAGGGCATCTTCGTGGGGAGCCAGTCGATAACAGGTGATCAGGTCGCTGTTCTGCGCGAGCCGAGGTGAAACGCAGCCGTGGAGGTCCATCGAGGTGGAGATCAACACGTCGGTTCCCACTACTTCACGTACACGGACAATTAGATCTCCCTCGGGATCGTCCAACCCTTGTACGCTCATTGCACCGTGGATATCAAAAAAGAGGCCATCCAGGGGAAGCGTCTCTTTCAGCATATCTAACGTTTTGGTAACAAGTGACTCGTACGCTTCACGGGTGACGATCCCGCCGGGCATGGCATGCCCCCGCAGAGTGGGAAGCCACACGGCCCGGTCAATGATACCCGAATCGGGTGAAAAGAAGGGGTAGTAGGAGAACACATCGTCCCCCACCCGCGCCCGGAAAGCCTCCTCGTGAGTGACCGCTGGTGAGAAGGTACTGGATTCAATGGCGATACCGGCGATGGCCACCCTTGGGAGGTCGTTCTTGCCGGTTCCTTGCTTGCAGCCCGAAACCAAAAGGAGTAGGGCGATAGCTAATGCGATGTCTGTTTTTTTCATTGTTGTTATATGGTTTAATGTATGTTGTTGATCACATGGATGGTATGCATCGATACGAGGGCCGCGGTTTCACTGCGAAGTCGGGTCACACCGATACTTACCGGTTCAAACCCTAGGTCGATGGCCAGCTCAACTTCCTCTTCGCTGAAGTCGCCCTCGGGACCGATCAAGATCAGCGCGTTTTCACCCTTGCGGTAGGTATGTGCCAACTCTTTTTTGGGGAGGTTGTGGCAATGCGCGATAAACTTCCTACCTTGAAAGGGACGATTTACCAGCACTTCAAATGGAGCCATCGTTTCTATCTCGGGCAGGTAAGCCTGCATCGATTGCTTCATGGCAGAAACTACGATCTTGCGAAGCCGCTCGACCTTGATCTCTTTCCGCTCGGAATAGCGGCAGAGTAGGGGGGTGAACCGGTCAATCCCTATCTCCGTTCCTTTTTCCAGGAACCATTCGTTCCGGTCCATCTGTTTGGTGGGAGCGAAAGCGATATATAGGGTGAACGGTTTATTAATCGTTGTTGCGGTCTGGTGACGGATGGCCACGATGCATTGCTTGGGGTCTGCTTGAACAAGCTCACAAATGTAAAAAGAGCCTCTCCCATCGGTAACGGTTATCGTCTCGCCCTCTTGGGTTCGTAAAACTTTTGCACAGTGGAACGACTCCTCTTCGGGTAGCACCGGGCTTTCAAGGATGTTGGGGCAATAGAAAAGCGTTCTGGCCATCTGTTCTATTATTTAGCATTTTTCTTTTTTCTTTTTTCTTCCTTCAGGAATCTTTCCGCTTGGTTTTATTAAGATACATTATTCGCATCTTAGTTTTCAGCTTTCCCGATAAGTTCCCATCACGACCGGTTCTCCCGGCGGTTGATTTCGTCACGTAAGCGGGTTGCCAGCTCGTAATCCTCTTCCTTTACCGCGGCTTTAAGGCGATCTTTTAGCGTGTCCAGACGTAGTTCAGACAGCTCTTCTTCCCCGCTCTCCTCCGAGGTTGATGACTCACTTGAAGAGGTGGTGGAGCGTTCGTCAAACACGATCGCCATATTCCGCATGATTTCCCGCGTGGTGTAGATTGGAGAGTGCGTACGAATAGCTAAGGCCACGGCGTCTGATGTGCGGGAATCGATTCGGTACTCCTTCCCATTTTGTTCAAGCAGCAGCTCAGAGAAGAAAGCCCCATCCTCAAACTTGTGGATGACTACCTCCAGCAATTGAATGCCTAACTCTTTAAAAATAGAGCAGATAAGGTCGTGAGACAAGGGGCGGGGCGGAGTGATGCCTTCCATGACGATCGCGATGGATTGCGCCTCTGGAGTGCCTATCACGATGGGGAGGCGGCGAATACCGTTCTCCTCGGCAAAAATTAGCGCATAGGCCCCAGCCTGTACTTGGCTGAAGGATATGCCCAGTATCGATAGTTTTATGAGGTTGCTCTTCATTCTGTTTTCGCTTTTAATATCAAAAACATGGCAAAACGTGAGGGACAACGGCTGTTTGCCCATTCACTCCCGTCCGTTTCTACCCATTATAGTCTATTGCTTCCTTTCCCAACGATTTACAAACTTACTAAAAAAACTCTACTTTTTCTACAAGAGAGCGAGTAAAAATCAAGTCGAAACGCGATATGCGCTTTTTTCACGTCGAAAATGTGAGTCGATTTTAGTGCGATTTAAAAAAAATGTTGTACCTTTGTGCTCGCAAATCGACATGGTGGATATAGCTCAGTTGGTTAGAGCGTCGGATTGTGGTTCCGAAGGTCGCGGGTTCGAGTCCCGTTTTCCACCCAAGCCTCGGCTTCATCTATTGAAAAAGAGGTTTTTATCTTCATAAGATTTGTTTTAGGTAATCACGTATTTTTTTAATACGTGATTTTTTTTGGTAGTAAGCTAAACCCCGCTCCTCATTTTTTTATCGTGCCTGTTCGCATCCGTACCTCTCTGCGTCGAAACTCGGAGCAGATTATTGCAGCAGCAATCGCCACGTTCAGCGACTCTGAAGTGGCCCTCCCCGGGGGGAAGCTGGGAATGTAGAGACGCCTGCTAATCCTTTTTTTCACCTCTGGGCTAATTCCCCTCCCTTCGCTGCCTAACACGATGATTCCTGTACTGGGAAGTGTCTCTTCGTAAATGTTGTGGCCATCTAAAAAGGTCCCGTATACAGGTAATTGATCGTGTTGTTGCAAGAAGCGGGCGATATCCGTGTAGATTACCCTTACTCGTGCGATGGCTCCCATGGTAGCTTGCACCGTTTTGGGGTTGTAGATATCGGCAGTGTCATTGGAACAGATGATCTGTTCAATCCCGAACCAATCGGCAATGCGCACGATGGTACCCATGTTTCCCGGGTCTTGCACGCCATCGAGGGCCAGGCTAATACCATCTTTAAGGTCAAGTTGTTTAGCGTTATGATTTGGCTGGTGGAAGAGGGCGATCACCGGGGGCGGGGTTTTCATGAACGTGGCCCGGTTCAATTCGGCTTCTGTGGCCATGATGATCTCTTCAGCTGATATGCCTGGGTGGGCGTTCACCCATTCTGGGAGGGCTGCCAGGAAGTGGCAGCGGCTGTTTTTCAGTAGCTCCGATACCAGCTTATCTCCTTCGGCCACGAAGAGTAGGAGCTCGTCGCGGTATTTTTTCTCCTTTAACGAACGGATCAGTTTGATTTTGTTGCGGCTTAACCCCATATCGTGATATTTGTTGATGATTGACAGGCTTGTTGACACGTGAGACAGGAACCACCTTTTCCCTTTTACATGATGGTTATCGTGGTGGTAGTTAAATCCTGACTCTGTTGCTCTGCCCGTAAAATTAGCGTTTCAGGCTGATAAATCAAAAAATAGGATAAACATATCCAACGAGAATCGGGAAAGTAGCAAAAAAACGTTATCTTTGCAAGGATGCAAAATGTTCCTGATTGGGAGCAAGTGTCGTTTACATTGAACTTTTGCCGGTTTGAGTCTGAAGGCAAGAAGTGTCCAGGTGTGGAAGTTAATATCCTTACACGAAATTTTTAAATGATAATATAATAACTGTTTTATTGTAACGTATATGAACGACAACGCGTTAATGAACAAGGCAGCCGATACGATTCGAATCCTGTCGGCATCAATGGTAGAGAAAGCAAAATCGGGTCATCCCGGTGGTGCCATGGGAGGCGCTGATTTTATCAACGTCCTTTACACCGAGTTTTTGGAGTATGATCCCGATAACCCGAGATGGGAGTCGAGGGATCGTTTCTTTCTTGACCCGGGACATATGTCACCCATGCTGTATTCCGTGCTTTGCTTGAACGGGAATTATTCCCTAGAAGAGTTACAGAATTTCCGTCAGTGGGACAGCCCCACGCCAGGTCATCCCGAGATCGATTTGAACCGGGCGGTGGAAAATACATCTGGACCCCTGGGTCAAGGGCACGCTTTCGCCGCGGGTGCGGCTATTGCTGCCAAGTTCCTCCAGGCACGCTTGGGTGATGGGATGAATCAAACAATTTACGCGTTTATATCTGATGGTGGTATTCAGGAGGAGATTTCCCAGGGAGTGGGTCGGATTGCCGGTCACTTGGGACTGGATAACTTTATCATGTTTTACGATTCCAACACGATTCAGCTCTCCACTACTACCGATGAGGTCACGAGCGAAGATGTGGCATCGAAGTACGAAGCGTGGGGGTGGTACGTGATCACGATCGATGGGAACGATGTAGACGAGATACGGGAAGCACTCATCGAGGCGAAAGCCGTGAAGGGACAGCCCACCCTTATCATCGGTGATACGGTGATGGGGAAAGGGGCGTTGACCGCCGATAGCTCCTCGTTTGAAAATCAAATCTCCACCCACGGACAACCCTTGAGCGCGGCTGGTGCCGACCTGGTACAAACCATTAAGGGCTTGGGGGGAGACCCGGCTAACCCGTTCGTGATCCCTGAAGACGTTAAAGCTCTGTATGAGAATCGAAAAGAGAAGCTGCGTACCCTGGTTGCCGCTAAAAAAGCAAAGGAGGAGGCGTGGGCCAAAACGCATCCCGAATTGGCGGAGAAGAAGAGGAAGTGGTTCGCTCGCGAACTGCCCGAGATCGACTGGAAGGCCATTGAGCAGAAATCGGGATCGGCTACCCGTGCAGCCTCTTCGACCGTATTGGGGGTATTGGCACAAAAAGTAGAAAACATGGTGGTGGCTTCGGCCGACCTCTCCAACTCAGACAAGACTGACGGTTTCTTGAAACATACCAAAGCTTTCGCGAAAGAAGATTTCACTGGTGCCTTCCTGCAAGCGGGTGTTTCGGAGTTCACCATGTCGTGCCTCTGCATCGGTATGAGCCTGCACGGTGGGGTAATCCCGGCGTGTGGAACGTTCTTCGTCTTCTCTGATTACATGAAGCCATCCATCCGTATTGCCGCGTTGATGGAGACGCCGGTTATCTTCATCTGGACGCATGATGCGTTCAGGGTGGGTGAAGATGGACCTACCCATCAACCGGTAGAGCATGAAGCGCAAATACGGCTGCTAGAGAAATTGCAGAATCACAGCGGTCGTAATTCAATGTTGGTGTTGCGTCCCGCAGATGTGCACGAAACGACGGTCGCATGGAAGATGGCACTTGAAAACGATCAAACCCCCACGGGGCTCATTTTCAGTCGTCAAAATATTAAAGACCTCCCGGCCGCCGGGTCACGAATCGACGAGGCATTTAACGTTGCTAAAGGGGCGTACATCGTTCAGGATGAGGAGGGTTACGATGTGATCTTGCTGGCGTCGGGTTCAGAGGTATCTACGTTGGTCGAGGGTGCCGCGCTGCTTCGTGCCGATGGTGTGAAGGTCCGGATCGTCTCGGTTCCTTCCGAGGGGTTGTTCAGGGCACAATCGGCAGAATACCAGGAATCTGTGTTGCCGAAAGGGAAAAAGAAGTTTGGCCTTACCGCGGGACTGCCTGTTACGCTCGAAGGGTTGGTCGGTGCCGATGGATCGGTTTGGGGCATGAACTCCTTTGGTTTTTCGGCTCCCTACACGATACTCGATGAAAAACTGGGGTATACCGGCCAGAACGTCTATGAACAAGTAAAGAAAATTCTATAACGTTCCGTCATGTCGCTATTTAATAATATCGAAAAACCAATCGGCATCGCTTCGGATCATGCTGGCTTTAAAGCCAAGCAATATATCCTGGGTGTGTTGAAGGAGAAGGGGATCCCATGTAAGGATTTTGGTGCCTATTCCGAAGAGAGTACCGATTACGCGGATTACGCGCATCCGTTGGCGTTGTCTGTCGAAAAGGGCGAGTGCTATCCTGGTATCGCTATCTGTGGTAGCGGCAATGGTATCAACATGACGGTGAACAAGCACCAGGGAATACGGGCCGCCCTCTGTTGGACGCCCGACCTGGCTTTCTTAGCGCGTTCCCATAATGATGCCAACGTGCTCTCGATGCCCGGGAGGTTGCTCACGGAAGAGGAGATGTATGAAATCCTGGTCGTCTTCTTGAACACGCCATTCGAAGGGGGTAGGCATTTGCGTAGGATTAACAAGATCCCTTGCCGTTGAGAGCCTGGATAGGGTGGTTTTTATCTGTTTTTTGTTTTCAAGACTAAGGTCAAGCCTTAAAAGAACAATAATCATTGATTCAAAATGGATGAACTGCGGTAAATTATACGCGATCTTGATGCTTATGTTACTCTTCTTGTTGCCAAGTTGTGATGACATGAGTACCCGCTTTGATAACGACCCAAGGGGAAACTTCGAGGCGCTGTGGACCATCCTGGATCGGAATTACTGTTTTTTTGAATATAAAGGCATCGATTGGGATGCCGTGTATCGTGAGTATAGCCCCCGGGTGAGTCAGGAGATGGGCAACGATGCCCTCTTCAAGCTAATGGGGCTGATGTTGGCTGAATTGAAAGATGGGCACGTGAACCTGTCTGCTTTACACGATATAACCCGCTATTGGCAGTGGTACGAGGATTATCCCGCGAACTTCGACGCGTCTATCTGCTCCCGCTACCTTGGCCACGATCAAGGGATTGCTTCCGGGATGCGGTATAAGGTGCTGGAGGACAACGTGGGCTACCTCTATTACGGGAGTTTTTCGAATAACTTGAAAGAGGGGGCCTTGGACCAGGTGTTGAATAGGATGGCTTTATGCCATGGGCTGATTATCGATGTGAGGAGTAATGGCGGGGGAAGCCTGACCAATGTGGATCGCTTGGCCAGTCGCTTTTTTAATGAACGTACCCTTGTTGGGTACATCGCCCATAAAAAGGGCCCCGGTCACAACGATTTCTCACCATTGCACCCCAAGCACGTGGAAAGCTCCGACAGGGTGCGTTACCAGAAGCCGGTGGTGGTGCTCACCAACCGGGGGTGTTACAGTGCGACCAACGAGTTCGTTAGTATTATGAAGTACGCGCCCAACGTAACCGTTATCGGTGATAAAACGGGCGGTGGTAGCGGTTTGCCCTTTTCCTCCGAGCTGCCCAACGGGTGGTCGGTTCGATTTTCAGCCTCGCCCATGTTCAATGCCGAGAAGGAGCACATCGAGTTTGGTGTGGAGCCAGATTTGCGCGTTAATATGCTGCAGGATGACAAAGATAGGATGAAGGATACCATTATAGAAATGGCCCGCAAAATGATAAAAGAGCGCTCATGAGCGGTTAGACGAACATCAGGTACACCGACTAAGTCAGGTGAAATCGGGTAAGCCGGGTAAAACCAGGTGTCCTGTCGTACTAAGCGTTGAGCGGGTTCCAGGGTTAGTCAATACTTAGTAATATTCACAATATGTTTGAAAAAGAGATTTACGTTAAACGAAGAGAAAACTTGAAGGCAGCGTTCCAATCGGGTAAGTTGTTGTTCCTCGGGAATGATGAGTGTGGCATTAACTACGTTGATAACACCTATTATTATCGCCAGGACAGCACGTTTCTTTACTATTTCGGGATTAGTAAACCGGGGCTGGTTGCCTTGATAGATATTGACGAGGACGCGGAGTACCTTTTTGGCGATGACGCGACCATTGACCTGATCGTATGGACCGGCTCACAACCTCGTGTAGCCGAGATGGCGGAGCGAGTGGGTGTACGGCGTACCGGCGATTTGTCGGACTTCCGTGCGAAAATAGCCGGGTATGACAAGTCGTCCGTGAGGTTTTTACCGCCCTACCGTCCCGAGCATATCCTGAAGTTGCACGAATGGTTAGGCTATCCCGTGAGGGAGGTGGCCGCGCATGCCGATGAACCGTTTATCGTGGCTGTCGCCAATCAACGTAATATCAAGTCGGATGAGGAGATTATCGAACTGGAAAAGGCAGTTGACGTTACGGCAGATATGCACTTGGCCGCGATGCGCTACGCACGGGCAGGTATGACGGAAGCACAGGTAACGGCCAAGGTACATGAGGTGGCCATCGCGGCTGGTGGAAACATCGCTTTCCCGATCATCGGAACCATCGATGGGCAGTTTCTACATAACCACTACCACGGGAACACCTTGAAAGAGGGGGACCTGTTCCTTCTGGACGCCGGTTACGAGACGCCGTTAGGATACGCCGGTGATATGAGCAGTACCTTTCCGGTTTCACCGAAGTTCACCGAGCGTCAGAAAGAGATTTATCGCGTGACGCTGGATGCGCATAACCTGGCCATTGAGTTAGCCCAACCGGGCGTGAACTACAAGGAGGTACACCTGAAGGTAGGGGAAGCTATCTTTGAAGGATTAAAGGGACTTGGTTTAACGAAGGGGGATACCCGGGAGGCGGTCGCCCAGGGTGCCCATGCACTCTTCTTCCCTTGTGGAACCGGGCATCTGATGGGGTTGGATGTCCATGACATGGAGAACTTGGGTGAAGAGATAGTGGGTTATGGAGGCGTACCCAAAAGTACGCAGTTTGGGCTAAAGTCTTTGCGACTGGGTAGGGAGTTACAGCCTGGCTTCGTGTTTACGGTGGAACCGGGCATCTACTTTATCCCCGAGCTTATTGACTATTGGGAGGCGAACAAGGTGAACGCCGACTTCATTAACTTTAGCGAAGTGAATAAATACCGGGATTTCGGGGGCATCCGTAATGAGGAGGATATCCTGATCACTGAAACCGGGAACCGTATACTGGGTAAGCCGCTCGCCAAAACCATCGAAGAGGTAGAGAGGGAGCGTGAAGCGGCATTTCATTCTTGAAACAATAGGGCCATGATTGAAGAGGTAAAAACAAGAAAACGCGTTCCGCAGCGGAAAGCATATAAGGAGGGTAACTTTTACGAGCACGATACTTCCCGGCCGGGCATGAATGAGCGGATACGTGCACTGCGGGAAGAGAGCGTTAACACGCCCGCATCTCTCTCCATTGAGCGTGCGTTGATACAGACCGAGTTTTACAAGAAAAACGAGGGAAGATACTCAATTCCGGTGATGCGCGCTTTGAACTTTATGGAGATCTGCGAGAAGAAGTCCATCTACATAGGCGAGAATGAGCTTATCGTGGGGGAGCGGGGCGAGAAGCCCAAGGCCGTGTACACCTTTCCCGAGCTGACTTGCCATTCGGTGGAGGATTTGCACGTGCTGAACACGCGGGAGCAGCAGCGTTACTTGGTTAGTGAAAAAGATATCGAGACCTATCGGACGGAGGTAATTCCATTTTGGGAGGGGCGGACCATGCGCGATCTTATTTTCAGCCGTGTCCCCGAGGAGTGGGAGGCCGCTTATGAAGCGGGTCTTTTCACGGAGTTCATGGAACAGCGTGCGCCCGGCCATACCTGTATGGATGGGAAAATTTACCGAAAAGGTATGCTCGACTTCAAACGGGAGATTGAAGAGGAGATAGCGAAGCTCGATTACTTTAACGATCCGGAAGCGTTTGATAAAGAGGAGCAGCTACGCGGTATGGCTATCTCTTGCGATGCGATTATTCGACTGGCAGAACGGCATGCCGAGAAAGCTGAAGAGTTGGCGTCACGGGAGAAGAACCCGGTGCGAGTGAAAGAGTTGAAGACCATTGCCGAGGTATGTCGGCACGTGCCGGCTCACGCGCCCCGTACCTTCCACGAGGCGATCCAGATGTATTGGTTCGTGCACCTGGGGGTAATCACGGAGCTAAACGGGTGGGACGCGTTTAACCCGGGCAATTTCGATCAGCACTTAGAGCCGTTTTACGAGAACGAGCTGAAGAAGGGCACGTTAACCCGCGAGCAGGCGAAGGAGCTGCTGTGCTGCTTCTGGATCAAGGTGAACAACCAGCCGGCACCACCCAAGGTGGGTGTTACGGCCAGCGAGAGTGGAACCTACAATGATTTCACCAACATCAATATCGGGGGTGTCCGACCCGATGGATCAGACGGGGTGAGCGATGTCTCTTACCTGATGCTCGAAGTGATTGAAGAGCTGCATATTTTACAGCCCGGCAACTCGGTCCATATCTCCTCTGTAACGCCTAACCGCTTCCTGCACGCGGCCATCAAGGTGATTCGCCAGGGACATGGGTACCCCTCGTTATTCAACCCCGACGTCTATATCCAGCAGATGCTGCGATCGGGCAAGTCGCTTCAAGATGCGCGCGAAGGCGGTTGTAGCGGTTGTATTGAGGTGGGGGCCTTTGGAAAAGAGGCGTACCTGCTTACCGGTTACTTGAACGTACCCAAGGTGCTTGAGGTGACGTTATGTAATGGGGTCAACCCCGTGACCGGGAAGAGGGTGGGGATCGAGACGGGAGACCCTAGCAACTTTACCACCTACCAAGAGTTATATCAGGCGTTCCACACCCAATTGAAGCATATCATCGACCTGAAAATAAAGGTCAACCATGTTATCGATCAGATGTACGCCCGTTACTCCCCGGCTACCTTCCTGTCGGTATTGATGGACGACTGTATCCGGAAGGGGCGCGATTATTACAACGGCGGACCTCGTTACAATACCACTTACATCCAGTGTACGGGCTTAGGAACGGTGACCGATTCACTTTCTTCCCTCAAAAAGCACGTTTTCGAGGAGGGCAGCGTGAGTATGGAGCAGATGTTACACGCCCTTTCCGTCAATTTTGAAGGTGAAGAGGTGTTGCGCCAGAGGGTGTTAAACCACACACCGTTTTTTGGCAATGACGATGATGAAGCGGATGATATTGCCGTGAAGGTGTATAACGACCTGTTTGACCTGATTGATGGCCGTCCCAACGGGAAGGAGGGTGGTAAATACCATCTTAACATGCTGTCGACTACATGCCATAACTACTTTGGTAGCGTGATGGGGGCTACGCCTAACGGGCGACTGGCGGGAAAAGCCATATCAGACGGTACCTCACCATCGCATGGAAGTGATACGTGTGGCCCAACCGCGGTCATTCGCTCCTTGGGTAAGCTTGATCAGGTGAAGTCGGGTGGTACGTTGTTGAATCTCCGCTTCCTTCCCAGCCTGCTGCGTCGTGATGAGGACGTGGCGAAGCTCGGTACTTTGATCCGAAGCTATTTTGCTCAAGGAGGACATCACGTGCAGTTCAACGTTGTGGACACGGCTACCCTGATCGCGGCACGTGAAAACCCGGAGGAGTATAGGGATCTTTTGGTTAGGGTGGCAGGTTACAGCGATTACTTTAATGATATCCACGATAATTTGAAGCAAGAGATCATTGATCGAACCGAAAACGTGTCGTTTTAACAGCCTGTCGGATGCCTTTCCTTTTTGATATCAAACGTTACTCGATTAACGACGGCCCCGGAGTGCGTGTAACACTCTTTTTCAAGGGGTGCCCACTCTCCTGCCGGTGGTGTCATAACCCGGAGGGCCTTTCCTGCACGGTTCAGAAACTCTACAACCATAGTAAGTGCATAGGGTGCGGCTCGTGCGTAGCGGCCTGCCCAGAGGGTGCGCTTCGGCTCACCCAAACCCACGGTGTAGTGACCGATGCCCAATCCTGCACGCTTCTCGGCCAATGTGCCGAAGTGTGCCCCACGAAAGCCATTGAGATGAGCGGGAGAAACTACCTTGAGGAGGAGATCATGAACATCGTGCTAAAGGAGACCCATATCATGGATTCCTCCGGGGGGGGCGTTACTTTTTCGGGGGGTGAACCGCTTATCTACCCGAAAGAGCTGAAAAGCCTGCTGGTGAGGTGCGGTAACGAGGGGATTCACCGGGCGGTTGATACTTCGGGGCACGTGAAAAAGGGCGTCATTGAAGAGGTCTTGCCCCATACCGATCTGTTTCTGTACGACTTGAAGCTGATGGATACGAGCCTTCATCGAGAGTGGACCGGGGTAGGTAATGAGCTTATCTTGAATAACCTGCGCTTTATAGCGGATAGCGGTAAGGAGTACCACGTTCGCATCCCGTTGATAGAGGGAGTAAATGCCGATGAGGACAATGTGCTATCGACCATCCAATTCTTGAACGGGTTGAAGAGAAAGCCAACCGTGGTGGGTATTCTGCCGTATCACGATATCGCTTCAATGAAATACCAAAAGCTCGGAAGAGCGTACGATTCCCGGGGGATGAACGAACCGTCTAAAGAGAAGCAGCTCCATGTATGTTCGCTGTTCGAGGAGAATGGCTATAACGCGGTTATAGGGGGGTAACGTCACCGTTCATGAAATCTTTCGGGAGCTTCCCGAACTGTTTTTGAAAACACTTCGTGAAGTAGGAGGGGTTGTTAAAACCTACCATGTAGCACACTTCATTGACCCGGTATTCCCCTTCACTTAGCAGCTCCCTGGCTCGTTTTAATCGCATCACTTGCAGCATCTTGTTGGGGGTCACGTCGGCTACCTGCTTGATCTTCGCGAATAGTCCCGAGCTGCTGATACCCATCTCCCTCGCCATATCGTCAACCGTGAAATCACCGTTCCCGATGTTCTTCTCGATGATATCGTTGAGTCGTGTCAAGAACTCTTCATCGGTTTTGTTCCCCGCGATTGTCTTTAAGGAGGCGTAGGGGGTGCGAGAAAATTTCTGGAAAAGTTGCTCGCGTGATTCCAGCAGGTTGTGTACGCGTGCAATCAGGTAGGATATATGGAAAGGCTTTTCAAGGTACGCGTCGGCTCCTATTTCAAACGCTTCGATTTTTGAGTTCACATGAGTTTTTGCCGTCAGCATGATGATGGGGATGTGGTTCCATAAGAGGCTTTGCTTCACGGTTTTACAGAACTCAATCCCATCCATGTTGGGCATCATCATATCGGTGATGATAGCATCAATGGGGTGATTTTCCAGAATGGCAATACCCTCTTGACCATCGTTAGCGGTGAAAACTATGTAATCATCGAGGAACTGCTTCCGGATGAACGATTGCATATCGGTGTCATCCTCCACGATTAGCAACGACCGCTTTTCCTCATCTTCCACGATTAGCAGCGATTGCTCCTTCTCATTTTTCGGGCAAAGGGCTGGGTCATTGGACCTACTGGAGGAGGAACGGGTCGTTAAAGTGACTTCCTTACCAGCGGGAACCTCTTTACTGTAGCCTCCTTTTTTCGGAAGAAGCATTGATAACGCGAACCCTTGACCCGGTTCACTGGTAATTTTCACCTTTCCTTCCAGGGCTTCCACGATCGATTTCACCAGGAACAGGCCCAGGCCCGTTCCCGAAACCTTTTGATCGGCTACTTGGTAGAACGGTTTGAATACGTGTTCAACTTCCGATTGGGACATGCCGTTCCCATCATCTAGGACTGCTATCTCGTACCAATCGTTGTGGGAGCGGCTATCTAATTTTAGCCATATTTGGCTGTTGGCATGTTTTGACGCGTTACTCAACAGGTTACTGACCGCCTTGGTGAGGTTCTCCGTATCGGTAATCGTTTCAAAATCGGTATCATCGCACCTGTACTCTAAGCAGAGCTGCCTGTGTTCGGTAAATGGTATAAAGCGGTTGTAGATCTCCGTGAGCAGCCGATGAATGTTCTGGATAGATAGCGATACACTTATGCCCCCTTTTTCTATTTTCGAGAAATCGAGTAATTGGTTTACCAGGGTCAACAAGCGGTGGCTATTGTCTCTCATGATGTTCAAGTTGTCGCGGGTGGCTTTCGGTATCTCCTGTGAGGTCTCTATCACCTGATCGAGGGGGGCGATGATAAGGCTCAGTGGCGTTCGTACCTCGTGTGCTATACTGGTAAAGAACTCGATTTTTGAACGGTAGCTCTCTTTTTCCTGTTCACTACGGATTTTGGCGATTTGCTCTTCGCTTTCTCGCCTGTCTTTCTTCCGGAAGTAATCGAAAAGGAGGAAGATACCCGCGACGAAAAGTACCGTGTAAAGCGAAATAGACCAGCTATTCCACCAAATGGGGGGTTTAATCACGATAGGTAGGGAGTAACCTTCGGTGTTCCATACACCATCGTTGTTGGTGGCCCGTATTCGGAAGGTGTAGTGACCAGGCGGAATGTTCGTGTAGGTCGCCTTTCGCTCTTTCCCCGCGTCATTCCAGGCCTTATCGAATCCTTCTAGCATGAAGGAGTATTGATTTTTTTCGGGGGCGAAGTAGCTCAGGGCTGTGAAGCTGAAGCTAAACGAGTTCTTGTTGTGCGCCAGGGTCATAACGGGTTCACCTGACTTGTCCTTCGAGACGTGGTCGTTGAGGTCGGCAAGATGATTAAATAGTTGGAATCCCGTTATTTCTATTGGGGGTATTTGTATGTTCTTGGGCATCTGCATCGGGTAAAATGCATTAAAGCCGTCGGGCGTGCCAAGGTAAATTTTCCCGGAAGAGGATTTGAATCCCGAGTTGGGGGTGAACAGGTCGCTCAGCAGCCCATCGCTTTTGGTAAAATGGCGGTACTCTTTGGTGGAAGGTGAGTAGCTGATCAATCCTTTTAGCGTTGTGATCCAGAGGTCATTGTTCTCGGAGAATATTTTGCAGATGTAGTTGCTTTGGAACTCTACCTTTTCATCGATGAAGCGATCCTGTTCGGCATCGTACCTGCACAACCCGTGGTTGGTACCTATCCAGAGCTGACCGGACTCATCTGTGCAGAGGCAGATCACGTCGTTGCTTATCAGTGAGTATTCATTCTCCGGCTCGAAGAGGTATTCTGTCCACTGGCCGGTTTCGAGGTCGTACCTCTGTAACCCCCGGTTAATGGTCGCGAACCAGAGCTGGTTACCCCACTGGGTTATGTCCATCACTATCTCGTTTAGGTGCCTCATCCGCGAGAAGTTGTCTGCCTCCCGGTTGTAGAGGTTGATCCCGGCCGTGGTACCCACCCAGATGTTTTGTAGCGAGTCGCGGTAAATGGAGTAGATATTGTTCGCGTCCAACGAGTTTTCGTCGTCCGCGTCAAAAAAATAGTGTGTAATCTTTCGGGTTTCCAGATTCATCACGTTAAGTCCTCCCGAGTAGGTACCGATCCACAAGCAATCCCTATCGTTCAGGAGTGCATGCACGTTATCAAACGAGAGGCTATTGTCACCCCCCTGTTGCGTGTAAGCATGAAATATCCCGGTCTTCACGTTGAGTTCGTTCAGTCCCCCATCTTCCGTGCCGATCCACATGTTACCCCATTGATCTTCTGCAAAGCAGCTCACCACGTTCCCGGAGATGGAGTTTTCATATTTGATGTGCGTGTAGCCACTAAAGTAGTTTCTATTGGGAGAGGCGTAGTTGATGCCACCGTAGTAGGTGCCAATCCAGAGACCGCCCTCCCTGTCTTTATAGATGGGGTACACGAACCGGTTGGAGAGATGTGGTTCCAGGAAGTGCTGATCTATTCGATTGCCGGTTGCCGGTGATATTTTAAACGAGGTGAGACCGTCGTTCGAACCAATTAAAAGGGTTTCCGGGTCGTACTCCGTTACTTGGTGAATATGGAGGATCTGGTCTTTACCGGGGGTGTTCAAGTATTGACCGATAATCTGCCCCTTTTCTTTATCTATCGCGATAAGCCCGTCGGTCCAGGTCCCGAACCATAATCTGCCGAACCCATCTTCCAACATGCTATACGATTTTAGCCTTTTTAACTCCTGCCGTGAGATATGGGGGAATGACGGGGTAAATTCTCTTGTATCCTCGTCCCATCGATACACCTGATGAAAAGTGTTTTCTACGGAGGCCCAGAGGACGCCTTCCCTATCTTTATAGATGCATGTTACCCAGATAAAGTTGCCGGGTGTCACTTTGTATTCGTCAAAATTGTAGAGCGACAAGTGATTTTCTTCGTAGAGGAAGACCCCTTGACGAGCCGATGCAATCCACGTTTTGTCATGATCGATTATTAAGCCCTGTATCCGGTTGGAGACCCGGATACCTTCTCCGGTTTGTACGTTAAACGGGTGAAACTGGTCTTCCGTGTGGTTGTACATGCATACGCCCCGTTCGGTACCCACCCATATTGTCTGCTCGTCATCCTCGGCAAGGCAGTAGACGTAATTGTTCACCAGTGAATGTTCGTTCCTGGGGATGTTGCGGTAAACGGTGAAGGTGTACCCATCAAACCGGTTCAACCCGTTCTCGGTTCCGAACCACATGAATCCGCGCGAGTCCTGCAGGGCAGTGTAGACCGTGTTAGAGGAGAGTCCCTCCTCCGCCTTATAATACTTGAAGTTTAACTCCAGTGAAAAGGCGTGGAAAGAAACAAGCGTGAACAGGTAAACAAACAACCATCTTGGAACTATAGACTTCATGAATGAACAGGCTTTATTACAGACAACTTGTACAAACCTACATAAAAAATCCCGATTTTTGAGCGATTACTGCATTTTTATTGCACCGCTGACCAATAAAACCTCAGTGAGCATAGAGGCCAAGGTATTATATTATCACTTACTTTATAGGATTTTGTTACTTATTTGGACTTTTTTTTTATCTGCCGGTCCATTAATTTGCTTTTTTTGTAAAAACATTTTAAATATCCTGAAATCCGGTTGTTCTTGTGCATAATCTGTTTTCAATACAACATGAAATGCGTCAAGGGTAACC
>JGI24710J26742_10000139_pt1 | contig 62935 bp, 46 predicted proteins | sample BioPla2DNA2_FD_26742 | JGI IMG/M metagenome (IMG submission 26742) | reverse complement strand
AAACCTCTACATCCATACATTTGCTTGGCCATGATTCGTCCCTTGCTTTTTATTAGATCAATAAGACGAAAGAGTGGTTCGTGACATTCAGAGAGATTGCACTGTTCAGCAATCCAATAATTCATCTCTGTATTGATATTAATGGTATATCTACTTCCCCAAGGAGCAAAAACATTATTATTCCATATTCCCTGAAGATTTGCCGGAAGTGATGAATCCTGTCTGCTACTGGAGATAAGCAGGTATCTTCCGTATTGATAATAAAGGGCCACAAGTGAATTATCAATAGCACCATCTGATACTCTCATTAGCCTTTCGTCTGTAGGAATAAAATCATAGAGCTTATCCTCCCCAAGGAAGATGTCCATTCTCTTATATAGATTGGAATAATCCTGGATATGATCAGCTTTTAAGGATTTAAATCCNTTTTTCTCTGCCGATAAGATNCTATCTATACATACCTTCNGGGGATCTTGTTTATTAAAGCTTGTTGCAGCTGTGAGAAGCAGGGTGAAATCGGAAGCGTTTTCTATCTTTATTTTCTCGCCCTCAGATAGGGCTAGACCGGTCCTGCCATAGCCAACAAAGGCGGGTATTATCTTTAATAAGGCATAGAATTCTATTTGCTTATCCGCGCAGAAGCCCTTCATCATTAAGGAAAGGGGCAGGGGACCTTCTGATATAATACAATCCACAGGCCTAGATAAAAAAGCATCAAGTTGAATAGTAAGACCATCGGAGGAGGTCATAGACAAAGCATATACATTGTCTACAGCGCTAATAAAGCTCTCCAGACGATAACTAATACCGCCTATGCTATATCTTACTCTTGAGATAGCTGTCTCAAGATCAAGNTCTCTTCTGTAAGTATGGACAATGTCATTATTTTCACCATAGCTCAAGTTCAAATGGATATTACCAAGAGTCTGATAGGAGCCCTGGTCATTACCCATATATGCTTCCTTGGCTAAGTCATCTGCTTCCTTTAGGTTGCCATCTATGATATGCTGCTGGGCCTTTGAAATGATTTCCTTGGCTTTTGGGTTTAATGAGTCGTTCTCACCCTTGCTCCATATNGTTTCTTCATTGACCTGAATTATCTCATCAAAGGGGTTACCATATACCATAGCACCAAGCTTACCATTTCCCAATGGAAGAGCTTCTACCCATTCTGAGGCGGGCTTATTGTACCAGAGTTTCATCTTTTCTCTATTATTCATATCAATCTACCTTTCGTTCTATGATTATTTTGTCATGTAAAACATATAACTAGGGATGTGACATCTAGTAAGCAGTATAAGTATAAGTATATTTATATTTTATTTCAACTCAAATAAGCGGATAAGAATGTAGTATCTTTATTATAAAGATGTAATATATGATATATTATAAATAACTACATGTTTTTTGAATTATTATTATGATAATATAATAGCAAAGTACAAGCTTAGCTGTAGATGATAATAAACTATATATAGAGAGGGGCAAGAATATGTTCAAGCAATATCATGAAGACTTGGATAATATACAGGTCAATACTGAAAAAAACAGGTCCTATTATATCCCTTACGGTAGTAAGGAAAAAGAAGAAGCACTTCAAGGTGGGGATAGTTCAAGACTTCATATGCTTTCGGGCAAGTGGCAATTTGGCTTTTATCAGAATATATACCAACTGCCAGATAACTTCTATAAGGAGTTACCAGACAACCTGAATGAGATAGAGGTTCCTTCCTGCTGGCAGATGGCAGGTTATGACTATCATCAGTATACCAATGTCAGGTATCCTATTCCCTTTGATGTACCCTATGTACCAGATGATAATCCAGCCGGTCTATATATCCGTAGCTTTGATGTGAACAAGAAGGATGATGAGCTAGTTAATATATGCTTTGATGGAGTGGATTCCTGTCTATATCTATGGGTTAATGGTGAATTTGTAGGCTATAGTCAGGGTTCTCATCTGATGAGTGAGTTCGATATTAGTAAATATGTTAAAAACGGTAGTAATTATCTAGTGGTTTTGGTCCTAAAGTGGTGCGATGGAACATATCTGGAGGATCAGGATAAGCTTAGAATGTCAGGAATTTTTAGAGATGTCTATTTGCTCTATCGTCCAAAAAATCATATTAGGGATTATTTTATTAGAACTAAGTATGATTCGATTAGTGGAGATGGTCTAATATATGGTACAGTGGATGTCTGTGGTTCACCTTCAAACCTTATGATTAGCTTATATGATCAGGAGGGAAGCAGGCTGGCAGAGACTGAGCTTGTAGTTAATGAATTTAGCATATCTTTGTCAAATCCCTCCCTCTGGTCTGCAGAAACTCCTAATTTATATAGATTGGTCTTAGAAACAGAGGAAGAGATCATAGTCGAGCAGGTAGGAGTAAGAACCTGCCTTATTAAGGACGGGAGGTTATTGATTAACGATACCCCTGTCAAACTATTAGGTGTCAACCGCCATGATAGTGATCCTCATACAGGATATACAATATCTAGGGAGCAGGCTATTAGAGACCTTCAGTTGATGAGAGAGCATAATATAAATGCTATACGTACCAGTCATTATCCCAATGCCCCCTGGTTCTATAAGCTTTGTAATGAGATGGGCTTCTATGTTATAGATGAAGCGGATATAGAATGTCATGGAGTCGTCATGCTTTATGGTGGCGGATATGATAAGACCTANGGCCTGATTGCCCAGGATGAACGATTTGCAAAGGCAATTATGAATAGGGTCATGAGGACAGTTGAACGTGATAAGAATAATCCATCGGTTATATTCTGGTCACTGGGTAATGAAGCAGGCTATGGGCCGAATTTTGAGGAGGCTGCCAGGGCTGTCGGTGAATTTGATCCCGATCGATATGTTCATTATGAAGGAGAGGTTCATCAAACAGGAGGACACAAGAACGACACCTCTATGCTGGAACTGGTAAGTCGTATGTATGAGCATCCTGAAAACCTAGAAAGAATCGTATCTAACCCTTATTTTAAGAAAGCCTTTATGTTATGTGAATGCTGTCATGCCATGGGAAATGGGCCTGGAGATTTGGAGCAATACTTTGAGCTAATGGAGAAATACGACAATTTCATAGGCATGTTTGTCTGGGAATGGTGTGACCATGGCGTATATATGGGTGAGGAGAATGGTAAGGCAAAGTACGGCTATGGCGGAGATTTCGGCGAGAAATTCCATGATGGTAACTTCTGCATGGATGGATTAGTTTATCCAGATAGAAGACCCCATACTGGTCTGTTAGAATACAAGAATGTTATAAGACCCATAANATCTGAGAAGGTTATAGGAAAGCCTAATACATATGTCTTTCATAATAAATACAGCTTCCTTGCAATAGACGGATGGATGGGTATTAGATGTGAGCTACTGGTTAATGGGGAAGTAGTTCAAGTTCAAGAGCGTATACCATCTATTGATCCACTTTCTTCTACGGAGATATCATTTGATTTAGATGTTCCGAAAGAAGGTATCGTCTCTCATGTTTTTTCCTATTTCCTAATCAAGGAGTTCAAAGGAATTGAAGCTGGCAGCCTTATGGGGACAGAGCAACATGAAATATACTATGAGGATGTGGATTGGAGAGCTCAATTAGGATTAAATAAAGAAACTGATGAGGAGCTGACCATTGAAGAGAGAGGAAAGCTTCTATATATAAAAGGAAAGTCTTTCTCCTGTAGCTTTGATATGCTTCATGCAGCCTTTACTAGTCTAAAAAGAGGGCAAGAAGAGTTACTGACCAAACCGTCGGAATTCAACATATGGCGCGCACCTATGGATAATGACCGCCCCATGGTAGGCAGGTGGCGGAATGCTGGTTATGATCTAATGACCACCAAGGTATATGAGTGTAATGCTAAGGCTCATAATTTGGGGGTAGTGATCAAGGCTAAAATAGGATTGGTTCCCTATGGCTTTGAGCCAATTATAAAGGCTGATATGATTGTAGAAATAAGTTGCGACGGAGCGATAAATATTAGGATAGAAGCAGTAAAATGCAATAAGGAACTACCCTTCTTGCCGAGATTTGGATTACGCTTCTTCTTAAAGAATGAACTTGAGAATGTTGACTATTATGCTAATGGTCCAATGGAATCCTATGTGGACAAGCATATAGCTAGCACCAAGAGATGCTTTACTAATTGTGTTACAGATATGCATGAAGATTATACTAGACCCCAGGAGAATGGTAGCCATATTGGAGGAGAATATATAATTTTATCTGAAGGAGATATAAGAAAGCTAGCTGTAACGAAGAAGGATATGCCATTTACCTTTAATCTATCTCATTATTCTCAGGAAGAGTTAGAGAAAAAGACCCATAACTACCAGCTTGAAGAGTCCGGTTCCACTATATTATGTCTAGACTATATGCAAAGTGGATGTGGCTCAGCCATATGTGGACCACCACTTGCTAGCAAGTGGCAGCTTAACCAAGAAGAGTTTGACTTTGAAGTGCAAATCATAATTTTATAATACTATCAGGGGGTAAAAAACTATGAAAAAAGCAAGACTTAAGTTAGATAAAGACTTTACAATAGCAAAGGTGGATAAACGAATCTTTAGTACCTTTATTGAGCCAATTGGTGATATCGTCTATGGCAGTATCTATAACCCAGAGCATCCAACTGCTGATGAGCAGGGCTTTAGAAAGGATGTTTTGGAGCTGATGCGTGATTTGAAATCCACAGNAATCCGTTATCCAGGTGGTAACTTTGTGTCCGGCTACAACTGGATGGATGGGATTGGGCCTAAGGAAAATCGCCCCGTAAGATTCGATAAGGCTTGGAAAAGTATCGAGACTAATCAGATGGGAATTAATGAATATACGGATTGGGTAAAGAAGGTTGGGGCAGAGCCAATGCTTGCTGTCAATCTTGGTACAGGTACAGCTGAGGAAGCATCCTATGAAATCGAATATACCAATATGGAGGGTGGTACGTATTTTTCTGACCTTCGTAAGGAGCATGGTTACGATAAGCCCCATGATATTAAGCTCTGGTGCTTAGGTAACGAAATGGATGGTACATGGCAAATGGGTGAGAAGACAGCTGAGGAATATGGCCGTATCGCTTATGAGGCTGCCAAGCAGATGAGATGCGTTGATCCTGATATTGAGCTTGTGGCATGCGGTAGCTGTGCTAATGATAAGAGCCATCCTTCTTATCCAGAGTGGGATCGTATAGTATTAGAGCACTGCTATGAACATGTGGATTATCTATCATTACATCGTTATTATAGCTATGATCCTGAAAGTGTTAAGGGAACAGTATTTCCTGCGCAATTTACTCCCGAGGATCTACCCTGTATAGCTCAGGATCTAGCACAGTTTATTGATACAGTATGTGCAGCAGCAGACTATGTAAAAGGAATGAAATATTCAGATAAAACAATTAATATTTGCTTTGATGAGTGGGGTATTATATCCAGTCATACAGCTAAGGTAGAGGGGCTTGAATGGACAGAGCGATTTGTTCCTGAAAAAGGGAAAAGGCTACGTAGGATGAATCTGATTGATGCTGTTTTATTTGGCAGTATTCTAATTACCTTTATAAATAAATGCGATCGGGTGAAGATTACCTGTCAATCAATTGTGATTGGAAGTATGGTTGGGGTAGATGATGATGGTGCCTATAGACAGACCACCTATTATCCCTTCCAGCATGCTGCTACCTATGCTGACGGAGTTACTCTGCGTCCAGCTCTAGATAGCCCGCAGAAGAGTACAGATGGCTATGGAGAGCAGCCATTTATTCAAACAGCAGCGGTCTATAATGAAGAGGAGGGAATGGTAACAGTATTTGCTGTTAACTTAAGCCCCCGTGAAAAGGTTGTCTTGGATTGTGATATGCAATTTGATAAGACGGAGCTTATCAGACATATACAGATGCATGATGATCAGCCTCTAGCAGTAAACACCTATAAGAACCCAGACAGAATAGTTCCAAGGGATTTGGAGATAAAGGACGAAATTGTATTGCCACCCTTAAGCTGGAATGTTTTAATTTTTAAAGTGAAATGATAAGAGACAATTATGGTTGCTATATATATGCTTAGAATATAAATTACCATATATTTAGAGATGGAGGAAGATATGCTAACAGTTGAGAAAAGACCAAGTAAAAGAATTACAAGCGTGGAAAGAGTTCAAGAATCCCTAATGCTATACTCAGCCCATGGAACTATTAGGCTTGAGCCGAAGAGTTCTACGATTATCAGAGTTTCCTATACCCTAAGGGATATATTTTTAGATGAGGAGAAGCCTGGAGTGATATGTAGTGATACATTTGCTGATTGGGATTTTACTCAGACTGAGGATGAGATAAGACTTAATACCGATNGCCTAAGCCTTGTGATTAATAAAGAGACAGCCTCCATAGACTACTATGATTCTTCAGGAAGGAGATTACTAAAGGAACGAAGCTATGAGAGCAAATGTCTTGAAGAATTTGATTCATATAAAATTATTGATAGTGACAATGTGACACTAGAGAAGGTTAAGACACCGGACGGGGTCAAGCAGGTTGTAAGAGAAGCGGCAAAGACCTTTGACAAGAAGCTATATAAAACTAGATTGTATCTAGACCTAGAGGAAGAGGAAGCCATATATGGCCTGGGGCAGCATGAGGAAGGAAATCTTAATCTTAGGGGAAAAACAGTATATCTTCATCAGGCCAATATGAAGATTGCTATTCCAATCCTATTATCAAGTCTTGGCTATGGAATATTAGTAGATACCTATAGCCCAATGATTTTTAATGATAATGAATTTGGATCATATATCTATACAGAAGCTGACATAGAGATGGATTTTTACTTCATATATGGAGGAAGTATGGATGGAGTAGTAAAAGGTTATAGATATCTTACTGGAAAGGCTGCCATGCTTCCCAAATGGGCTTTTGGATATATTCAATCTCAGGAGCGCTATGAAACAGCTGAAGAGTTGATAAATACTGTTAAGGAGCATAGGCGCAGGAATATTGGCTTGGATTGTATTGTTTTAGACTGGTGTTCATGGGAGGGTAACCTATGGGGGCAAAAGACCATGGACAGGACAAGATTTCCTGACCCCTCACTTATGATGAAAGAAATACATGATAGCAATGCTAAGCTTTTGATTTCCGTCTGGCCTAATATGAGCCATGAATGTGATAATTATAAAGAATTTAAAGATAAGAATTTGCTATTACCTGCCAGCAATGTATATGATGCCTACCAGGAGGAGGGAAGAAGACTCTACTGGAAGCAGGCCAATGAGGGCTTGTTCTGCCATGATATCGATGGCTGGTGGTGTGATTCGAGCGAACCCTTTACTCCTGAATGGAATCATATGGGAAAGCCCGAGCAAAGCACTATGTATCATGAGTTTTATGAGACAAGTAGTCGTCATATTTCAGCTGAATTGACCAACTCATATGGCTTATATCATGCAAGAGCAATATATGAAGGACAGCGTGAGCTTACCAATGATAAGCGGGTTATTAATCTTACTAGAAGTGGCTATACAGGTCAACAAAGATACGGTGCAATTCTTTGGTCCGGTGATATATCGGCAACTTGGTCTACATTTAAAAAGCAGATAGCAGCAGGGTTAAATCTCTGTGCCTCTGGCATACCCTACTGGACTCTTGATATCGGGGCTTTCTTTGTTAAGAGGGGTACTCAGTGGTTCTGGGATGGCGATTATGATGAGGGCACCGAAGACCTTGGATATAGAGAGTTATACACCAGATGGTATCAATATGGAAGCTTTTTGCCTATATTTAGAAGTCATGGAACGGACTGTAGAAGGGAAATGTGGAATTTTGGTGAGCCTGGTGAGATGTTTTATGACGCACTTCATAAAGCAAATCGCTTAAGATACCAGCTTATGCCTTATATATATTCTATGGTAGGAAGGGTATGGAAGGATGATTATACCATCCATAGAATGCTGGCCTTTGATTTTCCTGAGGATTCTAGGGCTAGAGAAATTGCAGACCAATTTATGTTTGGTGATAGCCTGATGGTTTGCCCTGTGATTACACCGATGTATTATGATAAGGCTTCAAGGCTAATAGAAGGACAGCCTAAGTCAAGAGAGGTGTACTTGCCTAAGGGTAGTGGTTGGTATGATTTCTGGACTAATGAATATTATGAAGGTGGACAGACTATACGTTCAGATGCCCCTATTGATGTTATTCCTTTGTATGTGAAAGCTGGTAGTATACTACCCATGACAGAGGCTATGAATTATGTAGACGAGATAGCTGATGCACCCATAGAAGTTAGAGTCTATACAGGTAGAGATTGTTCATTCCAGCTTTATGAGGATGAGGGAAATAGCTACCGATATGAAGAGGGTGAGTATGCCATAAGCATGATGGAATGGGATGATGAGAAGCAGAAGCTAACTATAGGCGACCCCATTGGATCCTACAAGGGAATGGTAGAAAACAGAGAATATAAGACTGTAGTAATTAGCAACAAATAAAAGTGGTCTTGTTTTATGTATTAGGAAAGTAAGACTAGTATAAAGGAGTAGCGACGTGGAATATTATGTTGAATTAAAGCTTAGAGGAGATGACCATAGCGGAGGCTTTTCAAATGGGTTAACATTATGTAATGGTCAATCCACAAAAGAGCTTGTCAAGTATTCGGAGAAAGAAGATTCTNTCATCTATATAAACTCAAATAATCATTATGTAACACTAAATATAAAAAAGTTAGCTAATGCTACTGAAGTTTATACAAGCTTTGAGAATAAAGGGGATGAGACTGTAACCTTAGAAATGTTATCATCTATAGCTATAAAGGGTATTAAGGCAGATAAAATTCATAGACTACAGTCCTTTTGGAGCGCAGAGGGCAAGTTAAGAACAGAGACAATTGATGACCTGCACCTGGAGCCCTCTTGGAATAGGTGTGGTATGCGGGTTGAGAAATTTGGTAATCTTGGTTCTATGCCTGTAAGAAAGTATTTTCCCTTTGTAGTCCTTGAGAACAGTGAAACCAGTGATTTTGTTGCGGTACAATTATATATTCCGTCTTCTTGGCAGATAGAGCTTTTGTGTAAAGAGGATGAGACCCTTTCTCTTGTGGCAGGTCTTGCTGATAGGGATTTTGGTCATTGGTTTAAGACCATATCCAAGGGTGAGAAATTCACGACCCCTAAAGCTGTAGTGGCTGTAGGTAAATCACTTTATGATGTATGCCATAAGCTTGTTGAGTCTCAAAACCCCAATATATCACCTATCGATGATGACATGGGCATAGTCTTTAACGAGTACTGTACTACTTGGGGCAATCCCAGCTTGGAGAATATTAAGAAGATAGCTGACAAGCTAAAGGGCAAGGGGATCAAATATTTAGTAATTGATTCTGGTTGGTATGGTAAAAATGAAGGCTGGTGGGCAAGTATAGGAGACTGGGATGTTAATTACGATAAATTTCCCAACGGCCTTAAGGAAGTAGCAGATTATATAAAGCAATGTGGAATGATACCAGGGCTTTGGTTTGAATTTGAGTCTGTTGGCAGGCTTTCAAAGCATTTTAATAATACTGACCATCTACTTAAGAAGGATGGACAAGTTCTAACGGTTGGTGATAAACGCTTTTGGGATATGGCTGATCCCTGGGTTATTGATTATCTAAGTAAAGCTGTAATAGACACATTAAAGGAGGCTGGTTTTAAGTATATTAAGGTCGACTATAATGATACTATAGGTATAGGCTGTGACGGTGCGGAGAGCTTAGGTGAGGGCTTGAGGCAAAGAATCCTGGCTAGTCAGGAGTTTTTTAGAAGGATCAAGCAAGAAATACCTGATATAGTTATAGAGAATTGCTCAAGCGGAGGACATAGATTGGAGCCATCCATGATGGAGCTAGTGTCCCAGGCAAGCTTCTCTGATGCCCATGAGATTAATTCCATCCCCATAATTGCAGCCAATATGCATAGAGTAATCAAGCCTTCACAAAGTCAGATTTGGGCTGTTATGCGAAAGAGTGATATTGAAGCTAGAATCTACTATTCTATCATTAGCACATTTTTTGGTAGAATGTGCTTAAGTGGTGATATATATGATTTAAGTGACCAGCAATGGAAGTTAATAGAAGAAGGAATTGAATTCTATAAATCAGTGGTCGATATTATAAAGAATGGTAAAACTATAAAATCTGTCAATCGAGTCACCAGCTATAATAGACCAGAGGGAGAACAGCTAGTTCTGAGAGAATATCAGGATAAGATATTGGCAATCGCCCATAGATTTGAGAATTCCAAGGAGCCTAAGCTTGAGCTACCAAATAACTATAGAATAAAAGATGAATATGGTGATTTATCATCTGAATTTAGCGCTAAGGCATGGCTTTTAGAAAAAATAATATAAAGAAATATATTTGTAGCTTAATAACAAGAGGTGTTGTATCCAGCACCTCTTGTTATTTTTATCTATTACTTCATAAACCCCTTTCGGCAAAAGCTTGCATAGCATGAACAATCCTTAATTTGTCTTATACTTGATAAATTTAGCATGATTGTGTAAAATGAAATAAATAACAATGAAAAATATGGGTATATTGTATAAATCATAAATTTGCTACTGGGGATGGGGAGAATGAAGCTATCTAATCTTAAAATAAGAGTAAAATTATTATTGATTTATTTTTTTTGTGTTCTAATTCCAATAATTTTAACTGATGCTGCGATACTATATACGGTTAATCATAATTATAGGGCCGAGAAAAATAAAGAGATTCAATTCTTAATGGATCGTATAGCATATAACATGAATGAGATTATTGAGGGGTGTATTTTATTTACTAATAATATATATCTAGATAGACAATTGAACGAGTTTTTAAATGTAAGCTATCCAGATAGTGCTACATATTATCGAGAGTATATGGAATTCCTGGAGATTAATAACATTGGCTATAATTATAACAATGGCAAATTATTTAAGGTTCAGGTATATGCAGACAATAACACAATATTAAACGGCGGTAAGATTGCTACTATTGATATGATAAGGGATACAGATTGGTATAAGCAGTATAAGGAATATGGCGAGGATATTCAATTGTATACCTACTATGATGTTATGAAGAGAAATGCCACTGGAAGTGGTACGGCCAGAACCATTAGTATTATTAGAAATATGAATAATTTCGGATTAAGTGGCATAGAAAAGGTGCTTAAAATTGATATAGATTATAACCTTATGCTTAAGAATGTTCTAAATGAGAAAATTGATGCGGATATATATGTAAAAAATCAGGATTACATTCTCTTTTCAAATGATGTTTCGACGCACAGTATGCAGCCCTATCCTTTAGCAGACACTATAAAGGTGAATGACAATACCCTGTCAAAGGATTTTGTTACAGGAAGAAAGACCTGGACAGTTGTAGTTCAATACCAGAATGCACCTTTTTGGACAGTAGTTTTAGAGAATAAGGGGATTTTATTATTGGTACTACTGAATATATTTTTACCCTCCTTATTAATCTATTTTGTTGGGAAGTCCATCAGTAGACGCTTGTTCTTGGTAGTCTCCCACATGAACAAGGTAAAAAAGGGACAGTTTGAAGAGATTAAAGACTTTTCTGGTGAGGATGAAATTGGTGAGGTTATCTTAAGTTATAACCTAATGATTCGTAAAATCAGAAATCTTATAGATGTTGTATTTAAGGATAAGACAGAGAAGCAAGCCTTGGAAATATCAAAAAAGCAAGCAGAGTTAAAGGCTATACAAAGCCAAGTGAATCCACATTTTCTATTTAATACCTTAGAGGCTATAAGAATGAGAAGCTTGATTAAGGAGGAGTATGAAACTGCTGACATTATTGGAGAGCTTGCCATATTATTTAGAAAGAGTATGACATGGGGCAATGGCAACATAACCATTGATGAGGAATTGAATTTTGTTGATAAATACATAAATATCCAAAGGTATAGATTCGGTGATAAGCTTAAGTATCATAAAAGTGTTATGGAGGAATGTAGACAATATATGGTCCCCAAGCTGGCCATTGTAACCTTTATTGAGAATGCTTTTGTACATGGAATAGAAACGAGCACCAAGGATGGACTAATTACTTTGACCATAACAAAAGATCAGGATTATCTATTTGTTCAAATCGAAGATAATGGTCAGGGTATTGAAGGAGAAAAGCTGATGGAATTAAAACAGATGCTATCAGATGCTGATAGTATGGCTCTAAACAATTCATCCAGCACAGGTGTATTAAATTCGTTTCTTCGATTTAAGATGTATAGTGAACAAGAGCTCATATTTGATATTGATAGTGAACCTGATATGGGAACTAAGATTACAATCCAGCTGCCATTAAGTAAGGTTGTAAGAGCAGATCAAAATACTAGGGATAAGGGAGATAGGGATAATGATTAAGGTTATGATAGTTGATGATGAACCGTTCATTCGACAGGGCCTTCGTATACTAATACCTTGGGAACAATATGGCTATAAGATTTGTGATGAAGCGGCCAATGGACTTGAGGCACTGGAGCTTATTAAGAAAGATGATTTTGATCTAATAATAACAGATATCAAAATGCCAAAAATGGGCGGTATCGAGTTAATTGAATATGTAAATGAACATATTACTAATAGGATACATTTTATTATTTTAAGTGGCTTCTATGAGTTTGAATATGCCAAGAAGGCTATAAAATATGGGGCACAAGACTATATACTAAAACCTGTTCAGAAGGATGAGCTAATTCGAGTCTTAGTTGATTACAAGAAAAAGTATGAACAGCTTACTAATGAAATTAATAAGAAAAAAATTGCAGATAGAATTGTATTTGATAATCATTTGGGGCATTTACTTACGGGAGAATATTCTGATGAAAGCCTTCAATATATCAAAGGGCTTTTATCTGAATATATAGACCTAAGATATGTTCTCCTTCAATATGATCAATTAGACAAAAGGTATAGTGCCTTATCGCATAAAGAAAAAATGGCCAAGCAAATACTGCTATATGAGGTGCTTTCTGATCTGCTAGGCGATAATTATTATCATGCATATAAAGAGCCTGTACGAAGTGAGAATGAATATGCGATTGGATTTATCTATGCAAAAAAAATATCAGACTCCCTGAAACTTAGTGAAAGAGAGTATATGGAATGGTTAAGCAGCAAAGTTAAAGAACAAGTAAGTTATGGTATTATTCTATACATTGGGCAAAGGGAGAAAGATATTAGGACAATAGCTGACTCCTATAAATCTGCCAAGGTAATGTATAGTCTTTATAGTGTTTCAAGTGAGGCAGACATTCTTTATTATGATGATGTTAAAAATAGCATAAGTACAGATAAATATCCTGTAAATAAGGATGAGCTTGATAGTCTTATTCGAGTTATAGAAGAAAATGATAAAGAAATGATAAAAAAGTATATTGTATCAGTATACAGCCATCTTAAAAACTGGTTAGGAGAACCTGAGATAATTAAAATCAATCTAAATTATTTACTATTTAACCTAATTAATTTGACTAGAGAGATTGATTCTAATATCGAGTATGAAGAGGTACATAGTAGAATTAGTAAATGGGCTAATGACTGGCATAGAGTAATGAGTAAAATCACTAATTTTCAAAGTTTTGCTTTGGAATTTGCAGANTACATAAGTCAACTTAGACGTAATTCCTTCGGAGGAGGAGTGTTAAAGGATATTGAAAGGGAGATTATAGAAAACTATAGTGATAATCTTAGCTTAAAGACCCTTAGTGAGAAATATTATATGAATACTGCTTACTTAGGACAGATTTTTAAGAAGCAATTCAATATGTCATTTAAGGATTACCTAAACAATTTTCGGATTGAACGAGCCAGTGAATTATTAATTCGTACAGATGAAAAGATATATATTATTGCAGATCAGGTTGGTTTTAAGAATACAGATTACTTTATTAGTAAGTTTGTTCAGCTTAAGGGAGTGACTCCCTTGCAGTTTAGAAAGCAATTTATACAAAAGGATGAATGAGTAGTTTTTAAATCTTCTGTAAAAAAGACGATAAAATAGATGTAATTTTACATTCACCTATAATTATTTATGTTTATTCTATACTTTGTACATTGTTTCGTTGTGCATTAATGATAAAATGTATATAGCTAAGTGCGTTTTTATATGCAGATTAGCAAAAAAGTATAGGGAGGATATGATATGAAGAAGTTCAAAACATTGTTTGTTATTATTATGGTAATTGCAATGTTTGGCTCTTTCTTAGTAGGCTGTAAGAAAGAGGAAGACCCNAAGGAAAGTACAGAAGTAACTAAGACAGAAGATGATAAAAAAGATGACGAGAAGCCACAGACTGAGCAGAAAGCTGATGACACTACTTCTGAGACAAAAGAAATTAAGCAATTCACTATGTTTGGTGCAGTTCCTGGAACAGAAGTTCCTGACAACAACAGAGTGATGAATAAGATTGCTGAAAAGATTGGTGCTTGGGCTAAGGTTAGCTGGCTTACAGGTCAGACAGCTGATGAGAGAATTGGTGTTATGATCGCTGGTGGCGACTATCCTGACTTTATTGATGGTTCAACTGGTACACCAGCTCTTGTTGAAGCAGGTGCATTCATAGCTATCGACGAATATTGGGATAACTATCCAAACATTAAGAACTACTTATCCGAGGCTGAATGGAACCAGGTTAGAAAAGAAGATGGACACATCTATTATATTCCTCAATTCGGTATAATTCAGGGTAAAGATATGGCTACAACTCATTGGGACATGGGCTTCTGGATTCAGAAGGATGTTCTTATCTGGGCTAATTATCCTGATATCAGAACATTGGATGATTACTTTAATGTAATCGCTGATTACCTTGCTGCTCATCCTACTACTGAAGATGGTCAGCAGACAGTTGGATTTACTATGAGTACAGAAGACTGGAGATACTTCGGTATTGAGAGTCCTCCACTCTTCTTATTAGGTTATCCTAATGATGGAGCATGTATCATCAATCCAGATACAGTAACTGCAGAAGACTATAATACTCATCCAAGGGCTGTTGAGTATTATAAGAAGATGAACGAAGTATATAATCAGGGCTTAGTTCATCAAGAGACATATACTATGTCCTATGACCAGTATATATCATTACTATCTACTGGTAGAGTTCTAGGTACCCTAGATCAATTCTGGAACTTTAATACTGCAAATGAAGCTTTAGTTACCCAGGGTAAGATTGGTAAGACATATGTTCCAATGCCTGTTACCTTTGGTGATGGTATTAAGGATAAATATCATAGCCCATCTGCATTAGACGTATCTAATGGTTTAGGTATTACTACTAGCTGTAAAGATATTGAAGGCGCTATGCAGTTCCTAAATGATCTTCTTTCTCCTGAGATTATGGTTTTAAGAACTTGGGGTGAAGAGGGTATAGATTACATGGTTGGAGACGACGGAGTATTCTATAGAACACCTGAGCAAAGAGCAAATGCTGACAATCAGGATTGGGTAACCCAGAATCTTGTAAATAGCGTATATAGCTTCTTCCCTCATTTTGAAGGATTATTAGCAGATGGAATCAATGCATGTGATCCTAAGGCACAGCCTGGTGAATTCTATGAGACACTATACGATGTTGACAAGCAGCTTCTTGATGGTTATGGATATAAGACATTCTTAGACTTCCTAAATACAGACCATCTCAATGAGCCTTGGTATCCAATGTGGTCTTATACTAACACCTGGACTAATGATACCGATTATGGTTTAGCAAGAGCTAAGATTACTGAGCTAAAGCATAAGCATTTGCCTCAAATCATGATGGCACCAGCAGATCAGTTTGATGCTCTTTGGGAAGAATATCAAGAGACATATCGTCTTGAGGTTGATATCGATGCATATCTTGATGAATTAACAGCAGAAGCTCGCAGAAGAGCAGGTATGGAATAAAGAGTATTAATATACATTGTAAATAGTGAGTTATAATAGACAATCTAAATTGAATAGATAGTCTACTAATAGGCATAAAATCCTAAGGATGAGGGTGTCTTAATAGGCGATGATGCTTTTAAGGCACCCCATCTTTTATAGTAAGTAGTAATGCAATTATGTAAAATGTGTTCACTGTAATAACTTATAGGCTCATAAAGATTTGTATAAGCGGGTATAGGGAATTTAGTAAATGTGAACGTAAGGAGACTGGAGGCACTTGTATGAAAAAGAGGAAGCCCTATAAGATAATTATAACGGTTTTGATTTTTGCAACAGTTATAGCTAGTTTATTTCTTCCATATCTTCATCTACCAGAGCAGAAGGATGTAAATGAAGGCTATGTAATAGATTTTGATTTAGCAGTTTTAGAGAGTAAATTAATAGAAGATGTTGCTAAAGAAGAAAATATCTCAAAAGCCATCGTATATAGTACTGCAAAAAATATTCTTAATGGTAGAAGTCTTGAAGACACACAGAGACGCTTGAAAGAAGAAGAATATTATATTATAGATATTTTAGCTGAAAAGATTAACGAAACTGTAGCCGAAATGGAGGAAATGGGCAAGCTTGAGAAAAGGGATTTTTCTTTCCTTGGATTAATAGAATTATCTACATCAATAATAATCCATTTAAAGCAAGATATCATAAACTCGATATTATTAATTATAACTTTGATAATGACGGTGATATTGTCTATAGTATCTGGAATAAAAATGGTATTCTCTAAGAGTTTGAAGGAATATCGACTGACTAAGATTTTGTCACTGATTAATATAGTATTGTCATTATTGGGTCTAGTATCCATTAATGCAATAAGTATTGGAGCACTGCAGGTTGAAAACTTCTATAAAAGCAATTGGGGAAGCGGTTTCTTTGCAGTAATTATACTTAACTTAATTATATGGGTATTAGCTGTAATAGGGCATACACATGAAAAGTATGAGGGACTAGTTACCTGGAAGATGATACTTAAGCAAAAGCAACTTATGCTTATGGCAATACCCTTTCTAATTTATGGGTTTATATTTTATTATAGCCCATTAGTGGGTTGGATTATGGCATTTCAGAACTATAAGCCTGCTGCAAAGGATGCTCAGGTCTGGATAGCTTGGAATAAGTTTATTCAATTGTTTTCAGATCCTGATTTTTTAAGGGCTTTTAGAAATACAGTAGCCATGAGCTTAATCAATCTGGTATTAAGTTTTGTATTTGCTATAGGTTTTGCCTTATTACTTAATGAGGTAGTTAACATTAAGGGAAAGAAGTTTGTTCAGACCATATCTTACTTGCCCCACTTCCTCTCTTGGGTTATTGTGGCGGCCATAGTACGTAATGTATTATCTCTGGACGGCGGTATTATTAATCAGTTACTAGTAAACTCTGGTATGATAGATAGTCCGATTAATTTCTTTGCTGAGCCTAAATATTTTTGGTGGATTGTTGGTTTCTCCTTTATCTGGAAGGAAACGGGTTGGAATAGTATAATATATCTGGCTTCTATTACATCTATCAATCCTGAGCTATATGAGGCTGCATCCATAGATGGAGCAGGAAGGCTTAAGAAGATGATACATATCACGCTACCTGGTATAAAGGCGACTATATTCGTCTTGCTTATTATTAATCTAGGTATGATTATGAACTCAGGTTTTGAAGCTCAATACCAATTAGATAATGATATTATTAAGAGTACATCTGAGGTTATAGATATCTATGTATTGAATAAATCCTTCCATCAGGGCTCTGACTGGTCTATAGGTACGGCTGCGGGTATATTTAAGAGCGTAGTAAGTATCATACTTGTTTCATTGGCGAATAGGTCGGCTAAGTTCTTTGACCAAGAAAGATTATACTAGGAGGGAAGGGATGAGTATGAAGAAAAACAGAAATGCAATTAAAAGAAGTCGTGCAGATATAGTATTTATNATTATTAATACATTATTATTGACCATATTCTGTGTACTTACCCTGTATCCTATCCTGAATACATTGGCTGTTTCCTTTAATGAAGCAGTGGATACATTAACAGGTGGTATATATATGTGGCCAAGAAAGTTCACAACACAGAACTATAAAACAGTGTTTAATATGAGTACATTGATGAGGGGTGCTTATATATCAGTAATGCGAACTTTGATAGCTACTGTATCGCATATGCTTTTAACATCTATGTTAGCTTATGTATTAACAAGAAAGGAATTTCTGCTTAATAAGCAGGTATCCTTATTCTACGTATTGACCATGTATGTAAATGGCGGATTAATTCCTGGCTTTATCTTATTTAGAAACCTTGGATTAACCAATTCTTTCTGGGTATATATTATTCCTGGAGCAATATCAGCCTTCAATATGATTGTAATACGTACTTATATGAACGGCTTGCCTGATAGTTTGGTTGAATCTGCCCAGGTGGATGGAGCGGGTCATCTAAGAATATTTTGGAGAATTATTCTTCCCCTCTGTAAGCCTGTATTAGCTACAGTTGCCTTATTTATAGCTGTTGGTCAATGGAATGCATGGTTTGATGCTATGATTTATAATTCTGGTAGACCGGATTTGACTACTCTACAGTATGAGCTTATGAAATTACTTTCATCTGTTTCGAGGCAGTCTGGTGACCCCAGTACCGCAAAACACGCAGCCAACATGGTTACACCTGAATCTATCCGTGCAGCAGCTTCAATAGTTACTGCATTTCCAATAGTATGCCTTTATCCTTTCCTACAGAGATATTTTGTAACAGGCTTGACTATTGGTGGAGTTAAGGAATAGGAATTAGTAATAGAATATAGTGAATAGTATAAGAGGCTGACGCATAAGCAATTAAGGCTACATTTATGCGANAGCCTCTTTTTATTNATCGCTTCGTGAACCCATAAATTATCCAAAAAAAAGTATNAATTGACTTATTATAGAATTTTACTAAAAATTCTTTTTTAAACTTATGAGATTTGTCAGTAAAGCTTGAATAATAGAATATTAGAATGTATAATATTAATATACTGCTGATATATTTTGTTATAATATACGGAATTTTATGTTAATATATACTATAACATATTCATTCTACTAAGTAACTATACTATTGAGAAGATGGAGGTAAGTGGGTTTGAATAAAATTATTAAAACCTTAGAAACTTATTTAGGAAAAATATTAGGGAGTATTCGTATTAAGCTTACACTATTTTTTTTAGTGCCAGTCTTATTCATAATAACCTTGGGAATTAGCGCCTATAGTAGTTCGTCAAAGGCTATAACAAAAACCTTTACAGATGCGACGGTATCATCAATTGAGAAAACTAGTGAATATTATGAGCTGATATTGAAGAATATTGAGGATAAGGCAGTATCACTTGTTGTTGATGCGCAGATCCGTGATTATTATGCTGGAAGATATTCTGGCAATGCTCTTGATGAGGGTAATGCTTATAAGGCGGCAAGAAGCCATGTATCAATCTTGGCTTCATCAGATCGTTTTATTGAGAATATATTTATTATATCAGATGTAGGTAAACCTCTGACTACATACGGTATGTTTAGCGATAGCTTTGACTCCCATAAGAATTTTGTGGAGACTGAGGAAGCCCAGCTTATTGATGCAAGTAAAAATACAAATCTTTGGAATGGCTACCATGGATTCCTAGATGAGCATTTGGATATAGCTAAGGATAAGTATGCAATTACTCTATCCAAAGAGTTATTGAATGTTACAGCTAGACCAATAGGTTATCTATTCATGGATGTATCTATGAATGTTATTACAGAGGCCTTGACTACTTTAGAGTTGCCAGAGGATAGTTATGTTGCATTAATATCATATGACGGAAGAGAGATTACACCAATGGGAGATACTGAAGAACCCATCTTTACAAGCCTTGATGAATATAAAAATATAGATAGTGAACTGGATAGGGATCATCTTACAGTAAGATATAACGGTAAGAAACATGAATTTATCTATGCTAAAGTGGGAGACACCGGGGCTATTGTAGCAGCTATGATTCCCTCATCATATCTCTTAGAACAATCAAGTGCTATAAAGAATCTCACATTTATCATTAGTTTAATTGCTATTCTTGTGGCAGTGGCTATAGGAGTCTTTGTTGCCTATGATTATGAAAAAGCTATTACAAAGATGATACGTACTTTATCAAAGGCATCTGATGGTGATTTAACCGTCTCAGTAGATTTAAAGAGAAAAGATGAGTTTGGTATATTGTCTAATAGTGTTAATGATATGATTGAGAATATGAAGCAGCTTATAAACAAAGCAGCTAAGGTGGGTCAGACAGTTGTAGAATCTACCAAGAATGTTGCTGAGAACTCTGATCTTTTGATGACCTCCTCAAAGAATATCTCAATTGCTATTTCTGAGATACAGCAGGGTAATGTTCAACAGGCTGAAGATTCAGAACAATGCCTAAGATTAACTGATGGATTAGCTAATCAGATTAACTTAGTACACGAGAATTCCTTGGCCATCGAGAAGATTGCTGAGACAACTAAGAATGTTGTAAAGGATGGTATCAGCGAGATTGACCAGCTTACATATGTAACCAATGAAAATGTTCGTGTTACAGATAATACAATTAGAGACATAGAGGATCTTGAGAGAGAGTCCAGAGTAATAACTGGTATTATAGCTGTTATAAATGACATTGCAGAACAAACCAACCTTCTATCTCTGAATGCTTCAATAGAGGCGGCCAGAGCCGGTGAAGCGGGTAGAGGTTTCTCTGTAGTTGCTGATGAGATAAGAAATCTATCTAGCAAATCAGTTAATGCTGCAAAAGAAATTGAGCAAATAATTAATAACATTATTAACAAGACTCAAACCACTGTTAAGACAGTTAAGCATGCTGAGACTATCTCAAAATCTACTGAAGAACGTCTCAACAATGTAGTTCAGCTATTTAATAACATAAATATTCATGTAGACGATTTAGCGACTAGACTGGATATGATAGCTGATAATATTGAAGAGATTAACCGCTCAAAGACAAATACTCTATTATCTATAGAGAATATCTCTGCTGTTGCAGAGGAGATTTCAGCTGCATCTGAAGAGGTAGATGCTACAGCTCAACAGCAGCTTGATGTTGTAACAATGCTTAATGAAGCAGTCAAGTCATTGGATCAGGATGCTGCTGATCTTGAGAAGACTATAGAAATCTTTAAAATAGATTAAGAAGTTAATCCTAAATCTATAAATGGTCAAATCCAGTATCTGGTAAACTATTACTAGAGACTGGATTTGTCAATCAATATGGTATTTCACTTGCATAAAACATATACAAGAGAATGGAGGACATAATGATTAGAATAGTCAAGACTGAAAATGGAACTGTTAAAGGTATTGAAGCTGCTGATCCAAGAATTACAGCATTTAAGGGGATACCCTTTGCAGCACCTCCTGTAAAGGAGAATAGATGGCGGGCACCACAGCCTTGTCCTGATTGGGAGGGAACTTTAGAAGCTTATCGCTTTAAGCCAATTGGTATGCAGGATACTCCTGGTTTGGGAACGGATATATATTGCAGAGAATGGCATGTGGATCCTGATATTGAGATGAGTGAGGATTGCCTCTATCTAAATGTATGGACCAGTGCCAAGAGTGCAGATGAAAAGCAGCCAGTTATGGTTTGGTATTTTGGTGGTGGTCTGCAATGGGGATATCCGTCTGAAATGGAATTTGATGGTGAACGGATAGCTAGAAGAGGAGTTGTGGTTGTTACCGTAAACTATAGGCTCAATGCCTTTGGATTTTTGGCACATCCTGAACTTAGTGCAAGTCAACCTGATGCACCTACTAATTTTGGACATTTAGACCAGAAAGCAGGTCTGGATTGGGTTATTCGTAACATTCATGCCTTCGGAGGAGATCCAAATAATATTACCATAGCTGGACAGTCAGCTGGCGGTGGAAGTGTTCTATCATTACTTACAAGTCCAACCTGCTTTGGTAAGTTCCAAAAGGCTATTGTCCAGAGCGCTATGATAAATAGCCCATATAAGGATGTTAGTATAAGACATCATATTCCATTATCTGAGGCTGAGAGGAATGGTAGTAACTTCTTTGAATATCTTGGGGTTAAGACTCTGGAGGAAGCTAGGGCTCTTGATGCTATTTATATACGAGACATGTACAGTAAATATATGCAGGATAGAAGCCGTATGATGATGACTGTAAGAGATGATAAATTCTCTGTAGGTAATCCACTTGATCTATATATGAAGAACCAGCATGCCCAGGTACCTATAATGTCTGGAAATACGCCTGTTGAATTCCTTAACGCGATTGTTGCGGAATCAGATGAGGAGTTTGTTGAAAAGGCTAAGGACTTGTTTGGTGAACATAGTGAGGAATTCTTGGAATTTGAAGAGGCCTGGAAAAAGGATGGCAATAGATACGGTGCCTTTAGCGGAATTGAATGCACAGTAAAAAGCTTATTCTTACAGAACCAGAGAAATAACAAGGATCAAAAATGCTACTATTATAATTTTAATCCAGAGATACCGGGATGGGATAACCCAGGAAGCTTCCACTCTGTTGAGCTTTGGTTTACATTTGAAACCTTGGCCAAGTGCTGGAGACCATTTACCGGCAAGCATTATGACCTAGCTCGTCAAATGTGTAATTACTGGTGCAATTTTGTTAAAAATGGTGACCCCAATGGTAAGGATGCTGATGGAACAGATATGCCTTATTGGAGTCCATACACCAAAGAAACACCTTATGGTATGAATTTCTTGACTGATGGCCCTGTTCTGGATAAGACAGAAGATAGTGAATTCAAGAAGTTCATGATAGAAAGAATAACTGAGGAATTATTACAATAATTAATATAACTTTATAGGTCAATATAATAGGTATGCCAGAACTTCTCGTCAGAGTATCTGGCATACCTTATTTCATCAAGATTGGCATATAAATACATTATATATTATATCACTTTGTATGATAGGAATTTGGCGCTCAAGATCGCCCTAATGTTCTTGAATTATTTATATCCTCCGTCCTTTGCCACCTTAGCTAGGTATTCGGCGGTCTCCATAGCCTTGCTCTCACCAGCAGTCTGAGCTATTGCCCAACAATCACCGCTTAGTGGCATAAAATACATGAAATAATCTAGGCAGTTAATATATGTATACCAGGTGGTTACAGAGCCCATGGAGAAGCCACCAAATGCTCTATGCTCTCTGGAAGCCTTCAGATCTTCTAATTCTGCAGATTCAGCATAGGTATTATATGTGGTTTCTATTAAGGGAATAATATTATTGATTAATTCCTCGTGAAAATATGCAGTATCATTCTTACCACCATAGAAAGTAGGAGTAACTACTATAAGTGGTTCTATATCACCATTGGCTATCATATTATCCAAAACTCTCTTCATTTCCTTGCTCTGACCCGGTCCGCCAAATATGAGATTCTCATCCTCGCCACCGCCATGCATTAGATAGAAAACATTATATTTTTTGCTAGTATCTGAAGAATTATATCCATATGGAAGATATACATTTAGCTTCTTTAAATCCATTTCCTTATTGAAGTTTTCCACCGAATATTCTAAGCGTTCAATTGTGCCGGCCTTGCTATTTTCTGCTTTATATTCAATTGGAATTGCTACAAATTTCTTCTCATTAGATGCCTCCTCGGTTAAGGTCAATCTATTTGTCGCTCCCTTTATAGCAATTATTTGATCATCAATCTGCTTCTGAGTGATATTATCTTCTTTAAGTAGTTCCTCAGCCTTGTCTATGGTAGCTGTTAGGATATCAAAATTCGTATAAAGGACTGAATCGAGATCTCTTGATTTCTCTATTAGGCTAAGAAGATCATATGGATTCAAACCTGTGACTGCATCCTCTGATCTGCCTGTTAATAATACTTGGCCGAATTTTGAAGTATCATTCCATGCGCTTCCTGTATTATCAAAAACATTTATAGTACCAAGGCGATTCGTTCCCTTAGCATCATTAATCTGTAATTCAATACCTAGAACATCACCATTGGCTGGCTTCGATTTAAGAGCAACTCTTGCCTCAACTATGTATCCACCACTGACCTCGCGAGCGCTTGTATAAAACCGCTCGGGATCACCATTATCTATAGATCTTGAGTTCATATAATTAACCCTAAAATGCAAATCATCTACTCCATACTCCTGAGTCTTGTCATTATTCTCATCAAGGAATATTTCTACCGAATCCTGCATATATGGGGTATCTGATTGTAGGGAGAGTTCATTATCCTTAACTTGTGCTAGAAAATAAAAGGCATTATCATCCCATAAAACTATAAATAATATTGTTTAACAACCTAGATAGCATCATAGGTGGATAATAATGTAATTCTATTCCATCTGGTTAGGAAAGTCAAATTTCTAAGTAATAAAAGAGGGAGTGTGTCACTCCCTTGATTTGATAACCTTTATCCATTTTCCACTTCTTAGTCGGAAAATACACCATATAGCCTTAACTATCTGATCTATTTTTAGGCAAAAATAAATCCAGTATGCAGACCAATGCCAGACTAAGCCAGCCATAAATCCTAAGGGGATAGATAAAATCCATAAAAACAAAATATCTGCCACCATTAAGAACTTTGTATCACCGCCACCTCGTAAAACCCCTTTAGTTAGAATGCTATTCATGGACTGAAAGAATACAATAAGTGCAATGGAACGCATTAGCTGTATTGCGATTTCCTTGGTTTCATCGGATATATTATAATAATTAACAACACTATTACTGACAGCTAAGATAAGGACTCCGGCGATAGCTCCGATTATGGCCCCCAATGCTAAGAAAGTATATGCCTGCTCCTGCGCCTTTTTCTTTTTGCCTTCTCCTAAGGTGTGGCCAGTAATTATACTACCTGAGTGACAGATGCCCTGTATAAATACAGTGCTTAATTGCTGAGTAACAACTGTTATGGAATTAGCAGAAACAAAATCTTTTCCTATCCGACCCATAACCATAGCTACAGCTGAGTTACCTAAGGCCAAAAGCATATCTGATATAAATACCGGTATGCTGACAGATATATAGTCGCGTATTATTGACCTACAATTCATAAATAGATCTTTCATTTTATAAGATATTTTCTTATCAATAAAGAAAAAATAAATACATATAAATAAAAACTCAAAAGTCCTGCCTAACAGAGTGCCTAGGGCAGCACCCTCTGTACCCATCCTTGGAGCACCAAGTTTACCGAATATGAACACATAGTTAAAGAAAATGTTCAAAAAGAATGCACCAATTGACGCAAGTAGGGGGATTTTCACCTGACCTACACTTCGTAATACTATTGTACAGGTAAGAGATAAACCGAGCAATATATAGCATGGTATCATCCATTTATAGTATAGAACTCCTTGTTGGATAACCTCAAGGTCATTCGTATATATACGCATAAGTGAATTGGGTGATATTATAGTTGCTGCTGTAAATAGTGCAGACAATAAGATACAGAATCTTAGCATTATAGTTATAGTCTTTTTTAGTGAAAGATTATCCTTCATACCCCAAAAACGAGATGTAAGGACGCTAGCGCCCATAGATATTCCCATACAGCATATATGAAAAATACTTATAAATTGATTGGCTAAGGCAGTTCCAGATAAAGCATTTTCTCCTAAAGAGCCTACCATTATAGTGTCTGCCATATTAACACCTATTACTATTAAGCTCTGTAAGGATATTGGTATGGCAATTGCTGCAGTTTTTTTGTAAAAATTTTTGTCTCTTATTAGTAGCTTCACGATTAGATCCTCTCTGTCTTAAAATAGTGTATTTTGTAATTACCTCATAATCACTAAATAAGTATATCATAAATTCCAGTATTATGTAGATGTTAAATCAAAAAAAGATTATTCTAGTCTTTATAAAGCTTTGCTTGATATTTGTATGTTTTGTTTGTACAATGATAAGTGAAATTTATCTTATATTTAGGGGAAGCATATGAGAATAGGGTTATTAAGACATTTTAAAGTGAACTGCCCTCATAAAAGAATGATGACATCCAGGGAGTTCAGAGAATGGTCAGAAAAGTATGAGGTGTCAAAGGTTATTAAGAAAAAGGTGGACATGTATGGAATAGAGTGGGATATCTGCTATGTAAGCGACTTGCCAAGAGCTATTACCACAGCAAAGACTGTATACCGGGGAAACCTTATGATAGACAAGCTACTTAGAGAGGTTGAAAATGCCCCTTTTATACATACAGATCGAATAAAGCTACCATTCTCCATATGGCATATATGTGGAAGATTGGCTTGGTTTTTTAGAGCGAAAAGTCAACCAGAGACTATTATAGGTACCAGAAGAAGAATTAGTAAGTTTTTAGACCGAATAGACTGGTCAAAGGATAATGTATTAATCGTTTTTCATGGCTTTATGCTATATAATTTTCAAAAAGAGCTTCGTAAGCGTGGCTTTAAAGGAGATAAGCTTAAACTAGTAAAAAACGGCGTCTTGTATGAGTATGTCAGGGAAAAAGTAAAGGATGAGTTTAAAGATGAAAATCTCTCTGATTTGTGTGGGTAAACTAAAGGAAAGATTTCTAACCATGGGGGTAGATGAGTTTAAAAAGCGATTAGGAAGATATTGCAATCTGGATATAATTGAGCTTCCTGATGAGAAAACCCCTGATAATGCAAGCTCCTCTATGGAGGAAGCTATAAAAAATAAAGAGGGAGAAAGAATCCTCAAAGTATTAAAGGATGACTCATATTGTATAGCCTTAGTTATTATGGGGAAGATGCTTTCTTCTGAAGAGTTGGCAGAGCATATGGAAAAGCTCTTTGTTTCAGGTAAAAGTCATATTAGCTTCGTAATAGGTGGTTCCTTAGGCCTCTCTGACAATGTTCTAAGACGGGCTGATTATCACCTTAGCTTTTCAAAAATGACATTTCCCCATCAGCTGATGCGACTGTTATTGGTAGAGCAGATATATCGGGCATACAGAATTATAAACAAGGAGCCATATCATAAATAAGTAGCGCAAAAGAGGAGGTAAAACCTCCGTAGTATGTAACTATTAACTATAATTTATTGAGGAGGTAAAACCTCCGTAGTATGTAGCTATTAATTATAATTTATTGAGGAGGTAAAACCTCCGTAGTATGTAGCTATTAATTATAATTTATTGAGGAGGTTTTGGGTTATGAACAAGTTGGAGTTTGCAATTAATATGGAGATGGAAGGAAGACAGTATTACTTGGAGCAGGCCGAAAAGAATCAGGATAATCCGCTTAATAAGATTTTTATTATTTTGGCTGATTCTGAGAAAGAGCATGAAGAGCTGCTTCGCAGGAGACTGAATAATGAGGAGTATACACTAAAGGAAGACAATAGTATTAAGGATGTCGAATCTGTATTTCAGGGACTAAAAGATTATGAAGCCAGCGATATAAGAAAGACAACACAGTTGGATGTCTATCGCCTAGCTGTTGATATTGAGGAGAAAAGTATTGAGCTTTATCAGAGTATGCTTAAGGAAGCGGAAAGTGATAAGGACAAGCAGTTGTTTGAGTTCTTATTGAAGGAAGAGAATAAACATCTAACTTTATTTGATGAGCTTGTTAAGATGCTTACTCGTCCTGAGGAATGGGTAGAATCAGCGGAGTTTGGTTTAAGAGAGGATTACTAGATAGGTTAATACATATAGGGGATAAGGATACCATAGATTATATGGACCTTATCCCTTTTTGTGTACCGGGTACAAAACCGATAAGCGCAAAACCGATCTTAGGCAGGAGAAAATCCAAAGTAGCTCAGTATTCCGATATATATACCATAGGCAAAGCCGTACTGGTTATCACGAAGCAAGGCAGCGTCAGTGGAATTTGTAAGATAGCCCAATTCCACTAGAATGGAAGGCATGAGGGTGCGTCTAAGGACATAGAATGTTTGATTCTCTCTTATACCGTTATTACGGGTACCAACTGTCTTAACTATTCCATCCATTACATGTTGAGCTAGCCAATTGGCTTGAGTACCATACTGAAACAAATAAATCTCTGTTCCATTTATTGCAGGATTAGGGTTAGAATTACAATGAATACTTATAAAATAATCAGCTGGCCATTCATTTGCCATACGGACTCTCTCTGCAACGCTGGTTGCATTGTTAGTTCCCAGTACTGTAGTAGGTGTAGGTCTTGATAAACGTGCTTCAAATCTGGAATCATTATTTAATAGATTCCCTAGATAAAGCCCCACCTGAAAATTAATATCCGACTCAAATAGACCGAGGCCTGTTGCACCAGCATTGTGATATCCGACTGGGTTATGACCTTGATCTATAAATATTTTAATAGCCATAAGGCACTTCCTTTCTTTATTTGGTACCAGGTACAATACCAATCACTCATTATATATTATTCTCTTAATAATAAGTTGTGACTTTTGTGACATATAAAGATAAATCATCTAGAAAAAAAATTAACAATGTGATATGCTCAAAATAGAGCAATTATAGTCAAAACTTATAAATTAAAGTATAATCCGAGGTAAAATATGTCTCCATTTATAAAAATTTATAAAAAGAATAAGATAATCATCTTAGCCGCTTTAATAAGCATATCTGTAGGGTTTTTGATTATTTTTATTGGAATGACCTTATATAGGAATAGGCTTACTGATTTGGGGGCTGAGGATAACCTAAAATATCGTACATTTAAATATCATTATGCTTTAATCTCTGAGGAAACCGATGCACCTTTCTGGGAGGCTATATATGATGGGGCCCTTGATAAGGGCAAGGAGATGGATATATATGTAGAAAGAATAGGGGCCAGTCTACCCAGTGCTTATTCCCTTGAGGATTTGATGAAGATAGCAATTGCCTCTAAAGTTGATGGAATTATTATTGAACCCAATGGAACCGAAGAGATAACCAAGCTTATTAATTACGCAGATGAAGAGGGAATACCGGTTATTACAGTTTTGAATGATGAGCCTAACAGCAAGCGTAAGAGCTTTGTCGGTGTTAATAGCTATAATCAAGGACAGATATATGGAAGACAAGTTCTGGAGGTAGTTAAAGAGGGTAAAAAGAATGTTACAGTTCTTCTAAATTCTGATAGCAACAATCCTGGTATGAATGTTATTGACTCTGGCATAAGAGAAATGGTGGCAGGCAATGGTGTTCAGGTGAATTCAGTATATGTTAATACACAGACTACATTCAGTTCTGAGGAGGATATCCGAAATATTATTAAGGATAATCAAAATCCCACAGAGGTTTTAGTATGCCTGACGGCTATTGATACTCGCTGCGCCTACCAAGCGGTGGTAGATTATAATAAGGTGGGAGTAATAGATATTATTGGTTATTATGATTCGGATTTGATATTAAGCGCTATTCAAAAGGATATTATTCATTCCACCATGACTATAGATGCTAAGCAAATGGGTTCCTACTGTGTAGAGGCCTTGAATGAATATATGCAGACTAAGCAGGTAAGTGATTATTTTTCTGTTGATATTTATGCTATAAACAATTCTAATATTGAAGACTATATTAAAGAACAATCGGAAAATGAGAATGACTAAGATTAAACTATAAAAGCAAAAGGTCCCCACTTCTTTCAAGTGGTGGGAGCATATCACTGTAGGATTGGTGGTCAGTATGAAGAAGAAAATTATTCATGGATCAATCAGAATTCGTTTGGTATTGGTATTTGCCTTAACTACTGGTGTTGTATTCTTTACCAATATGTTCATGTATTATAACATAAATAAATCTATCGGAAGCATTGATGAGGTCTATGTCAGCAATATAGGACTTAATGAACTGATGGACTCGCTTAATAATCTCCATGAATATGTCTATGAATATCTGAATACAAAAAGTAGCGAATCCCTTGAAAATTATTATATGAGCGAGCAATCCTATAAAAATCTCGTATATGATCTTCAGGATGATATATCTGATAACAGCTTAATTCTCATGCAGAAAAATATTAGGAATATGTCGGAGAAATATCTTGAGCTTGTGGATGTGACTGTGGATGCAAAAAGAGGCAATAATATTGAGCGTTATAAGGCTAATTACGAGGAAGCCTCGGAAATGTACGAATATATCAGTACATATATTAATTGGTTGAATAATGAGCAGTTTAAAAATAATTCATACAATTATGAGCTTTTAAGAACTTCCTTAAATTATCTAGAGATAATTAGTAGCTCAGTGCTTTTATTTATAATGGTATTTAATATTATTCTAATAATAATTGTTACTCGAAGTATAACCGGTCCTTTGATGAAGCTAACAAAGGTGGCTAATGAAATATCTGCTGGTAACTTTGAGGTAGACCTGGTACAGGTTAATTCCTCTGATGAGGTAGGAATAGTTACAAAAGCATTTAATACCATGACAGTTAGCATTCAACAGTATATAGCCAGGATAAAGGAAAGCATGGAATTAGAAAGTAAAATGAAAGAAAGAGAGCTGATGATGACGAATCATTTAAAGGATGCACAGCTTAAGTATCTTCAAGCTCAGATAAATCCTCACTTTCTATTTAATACACTAAATGCAGGTGCCCAGCTTGCCATGATGGAGGGGGCGGACAAGACCTGTTTATTTATAGAAAATATGGCTGATTTTTTTAGGTTTAATATGAAAAGCTTTGATCAAGATTCAACCTTAAGAGATGAGATTAAGCTGGTGGATACATATATTTATATATTAAATGTGCGTTTTTCAGGTAAGATAAAGTTTATTAAGTTTATAGATGAAAGTGTGCTGGATATAAAGGTTCCAAGTATGATTTTGCAGCCTGTAGTAGAAAATGCAGTCAACTATGGTATCAGAGATATAGATTATGAAGGTAAAATCTGCTTAAAAGTTGACCAAGTCCCCCATGCTATTCGTATTAGCATATATGATAACGGGGCGGGAATGAATCAGGCTACTATAGATAGAATACTTAGCCAGGGAATAAAAACCGGTCATACTGAGAGAGAAGTAAGCCTAACCAGGGATTCTAATGGAATTGGATTGGGCAATGTTATAAACCGCCTTAAGCTGTATTATGAAATTGATGATATCTTTCATATACATAGTGACGGACCTAATAAGGGAACCACTGTTACCATGCTAATTCCGAAGGAGGAGCCTATAGATGTATAAAATAATGTTGGCAGATGATGAAGGTATTGTTATAGATTCGCTAAAGTTTATTATTGAAAAGAATTTTGGTCAGACATGCTCTGTAGAATACGCATACACAGGTAGAGGTGTTATTGAGCTGGCAGAGAAGTTCAAACCAGATATTGCGATTATGGATATACATATGCCTGGAATAAATGGGATAGAGGCAATGAAGGAGATAAGAAAAACAAATAAATCTATTATATTTATAATCATGACGGCATTTGATAAATTCAACTATGCTAAGGAGGCAATAAATCTAGGAGTTATGGAGTATCTGACCAAGCCTGTTAATCAGTCTGTCGTAACTCAGGTCTTGCAAAGGGCAATGGACATAATAGAAGCGGATAGAAAGAAGAGAAGTAATGATCTTATTATTCGTGAAAAACTAGAAATCGTAATACCTATAATTGAAAGTGATTTTATATATGCTGCCTTATCAGGAGCTGACTTTGAACGGGAGAAGGATAATTTCTGTAGTCTTCTTGGAATTGATGAGGATTTTGGTATGATGCTGGTACTGGAGTTTGGAGATTCTTTGGTAGAAGGAAAGCTGACTAATCCTGTCGGGATAAGTGTTAAGGCTCAGTCGTTTTATCCTACTATAAAGGAAAGCCTAAAGGAGACATTTGACTGTCTGGTTAGTCCGATTATGGTGAATAAGATAGTGGCATTTATAACTTCAAGTAAGGCACAGCTAGAATATGATGATAGAATTGGCCTTATAGAAAAAGCCAGAAAGCTAGTAAGGGATCTGACAAAGCAGCTTGATATGCAATTTAAGATTGGAATGGGTTCAGTGAAATCCATATATAAGCTTGAAGATTCCTATAAGGAGGCCTTGAATGCTATAAGAAATAGCAAGGGCAGGGTAGCTCATGTGAAAGATCTGGCCATTGGATGTGAATATGCCGGAGACTATCCAATAGAAATCGAAAGGGCATTGTTCGAAAATATCGAAAAGGGTGATATAGAGGGCACTAGAACTCAGGCTAATCTGTTCTATAATTGGATGATCAATAGCTATCCAAATCATGTCATGGATATTAAGTTGAAGGTATTGGAATTTATATTATTTGCTGAGCAAAAGGCCTTTCTTAGCGGAGGTATGACATATTATTTCCTATATCGTGAGGATTACCTGCCAACCATAATAAACATAGAAAATGTTGAGCAGCTGAGAAAATGGTTTATAGATAAGATTACTCAGGCCTGTAGGAATATAACCACTAAACGAGAGGAACAAACCAGCGGACTGATAAGTAAGGCCAAGGTTTACATAGAAGAAAATTATCATAAGGATATATCCTTAGATGATGTATCTAGGATATTAGATATTAGTCCATATTACTTTTCAAAGCTATTTAAGGAGGAGACAGGAGAGAACTTCATAGAATACTTGACCAACATGCGAATAGAGAAGGCAAAACATTTACTAATGCACAGTGGAAAGAACATAAAGAATATCTGTATAGAAACAGGATATAGTGACCCGAATTATTTTAGTAGAATATTTAAGAAACAAGTAGGAGTCACACCTACTGAATATAGGGAATTGTGTAATTAGTTGTTAGGGTTATTCTATTGCTCATTTATTAAGGAGTGAGCATGCATAGGAATGGAGTGTATTATGAAAAGAAAGATTATATGTATTGTGCTTATATTGTTGGCCTTAAGCCTTGTAGGATGCAGAGAGGATGATATTCCCGCATATGAGGGGAGTGAACCCGAAAGAAAAATTCAAATTGGCTTATCCTTTGATTCATTTGTTATAGAACGATGGCAGAGGGATAGAGATGTGTTTGTTTATACTGCAGAGGAGCTTGGGGCGGAGGTAAATGTACAGAATGCAAATGGGGTGGTGGAAAAACAGATTTCCCAGATTGAATACTTTATTGATAAGAAAATGGATGTAATAGTAATAATTGCAGTGGATTCAAAAGCCTTTGCCGAGGTGGTAGATAAGGCCAAGGAAGCAGGAATAAGGATTGTAGCATATGATAGACTTTTAATAAACTCCAATGTAGACTTATATATTTCATTCGATAATGAAAAGGTAGGCACCCTAATGGCTCAGTCTATTAAGGATAATGTTCCTGAGGGAGGGAATATCATAACAATATTCGGGCCCACCACGGATCATAATGTTCAACTAGTGGAGCAGGGATATGGCGAGGTTATGGAGGATGCCAATCTTAATGTGATTTACTCTGTCAATGCAGTAAATTGGCTAGCTGAGGAAGCCTATTATGCAGTAAATGAAGCCTTACTAAAGACATCGCAGATTGACGGGGTTTTTTGTGGTAATGATAATCTAGCTACAGAAGCGGTTAGAGCCTTATCTGAAAACCGTATGGCAGGAAGTGTTGTTGTCACTGGACAGGATGCTGATCTGGCTGCCTGTCAAAGAATAGTGGAAGGAACTCAGACAATGACTGTCTATAAGCCCGTTGATAAGCTTGCTAAGGCGGCAGCAGAATATGCTGTAAAGCTAGCCAAGGGTGAGACTATTGATGTAAACACCACTATAAATGATGGTTTATGGGATGTACCTTATGTTAAGCTTGAGCCTATTGCTGTAGATAAGAACAATATGGATGAAGTAATCATAGACGGGGGCTTTCAAAAGAGAGAGGATGTATACCTCAATATTTNGGAGTGATTATTTATACATGGCTAGTAAATTATTGATATATTTCTAGCATATTTTTGTTGTTGAGTAAATTGTACATAGTGTTTTAACAGCCACCTATAAAAATATACAGTTTATAACAAGTTAGTCCTAACCGCCCTATGGTATATTAAAAGTGCAATAATGCACAGTTTTTAATATAAGGGAGGTAAACTAGTATGAAGAAAAGGTTATTTGGAATCCTGCTTTGCGCAGTAATGATTACATCATTACTTACAGCTTGTGGCGCTAAGGAAACAGGTGGTAAGGATGGGGGCAAGACAATTGGTGTATGTATGCCTACCAAGGATTTACAGCGTTGGAACCAGGACGGCGAAAACATGGAAAAGTTACTGAAGGAAGCTGGCTATAAGGTTGACCTACAGTATGCAAGTAATGATATCCAGACTCAGGTTTCACAGATCGAGAATATGATAGCTAATGATGTTTCCCTTTTGGTAATTGCTTCTATAGAGGGTGATTCACTAGGAACAGTTCTTGCTCAGGCAAAAGAGAAAAAAATTCCTGTAATAGCTTATGATCGCTTAATCATGAACACAGATGCTGTTTCTTACTATGCTACATTTGACAACTACATGGTTGGTCAGAAGCAGGGTGAGTATATTGAACAGGCACTTGANCTTAAGAATGCAGCAGGCCCATTCAATATTGAGCTTATAACTGGTGANCCTGGTGATAACAATGCAAACTTCTTCTTTAGTGGTGCTATGGATGTTCTTAATCCTTATATTGAATCAGGTAAATTAGTGGTTAAGTCTGGTCAGACTGACTTCGCTACTGTAGCAACTGCTAACTGGTCTACAGAAAATGCTCAAGCTAGAATGGAGAATATCATATCCTCCTTCTATGCTGACGGGACAGTTCTTCATGCAGTAATGGCATCTAACGATTCAACAGCTTTAGGTACTGCAAATGCTTTGACAGCATCCTATACAGGTCCTTGGCCAATACTTACTGGTCAGGATTGTGATATAGCAAACGTTAAAAATATGATAGCCGGAAAACAGTCCATGTCAATCTTCAAGGACACCCGTGATTTAGCAAAACAGACTGTAAAAATGGTTGACGCAATCATGAAGGGCGGAGAGGCTCCTGTTAATGATACCAAGACCTATGATAATGGTAAGGGTATTGTTCCAACATATCTATGTGAACCTGTATTTGCAGATGTTAATAACTATGAAGAACTCTTAATTGAATCAGGATATTATACAGCGGATCAATTAAAGTAGTCTTAGTATAATTTAAAGTCTTATATGGGGCTATTGCATATCTAGCTATTAGCTATATAGGTGCAAGTAGCCCCATATATCCATAAATATGTTTTATGGTATTTATAGATACATATGAAAATAAGATTCATACATATAAATGGTTAGATTTTGGAGGGGGATATAGTTGGCGAAAGTATTGCTTGAAATGAAGAATATCACCAAAACTTTCCCTGGCGTTAAAGCACTTGATAACGTTAACTTAAAAGTTGAAGAGGGCGAAATACATACTCTTGTCGGTGAAAATGGTGCTGGTAAATCCACACTAATGAATGTATTAAGTGGTATCTATCCCTATGGCTCCTATGAGGGGCAGATACTTTATGATGGCAGTGAATGCCATTTCACTGATATTAAAGACAGTGAAGAAAAGGGGATTGTTATTATACATCAGGAGTTAGCCTTAATTCCCTATATGACAATCGGTGAAAACATGTTCCTCGGTAATGAAAGAGGTAAAGCATTTGCGATAGATTGGGATGAAACCTATGATATAGCTGATAAATACCTACGGATGGTAGGACTTAATGAATCCTCTAGAACCTTAGCTAAGGATATCAGCGTAGGCAAACAGCAACTTGTTGAGATTGCAAAGGCATTGGCAAAAAATGCAAGGCTTCTTATCCTTGATGANCCAACAGCGTCGCTTAATGAAAAGGAATCAAAGGCACTTTTGGATTTGTTACTACAGTTTAAGAAGGAAGGATTAACATCAATTCTTATTTCCCATAAGCTAAATGAGATATCTTATATAGCTGATAAAATCACTATTATTCGAGATGGTTCGACAATAGAGACCTTGGATAAAAAGGAGGACGATATTACAGAGGACCGTATAATTAGGGGCATGGTAGGAAGAAGTATTTCGGATCGTTTTCCTAAGAGAGAGAATATAAAATTTGGTGATATATCTTTAGAAGTGGAGAATTGGAATGTTTTTCATCCCTTATATGAAGACCACAAAATTATTGATAATGTAAGTATGCACGTTCGTAAGGGTGAAGTAGTTGGCATTGCAGGGCTTATGGGAGCAGGACGTTCTGAGCTGGCCAAAAGTATATTTGGCAAGAGCTATGGTACGGGGATTTCAGGTACAGTTAAAATAGGAGGAAAGGAAGTCTCTCTAAAAAATGAATACTCGGCTATTAAACATAAATTAGCCTATGTAACAGAGGATAGAAAAGATGAGGGACTAATTTTATCGAATTCAATTAAGCACAATATAACTCTCGCTAATTTATCGGGGGTCAGCAATAGTGGAGTTATTGATGCAGATAGAGAATATCAGGTTGCTCTTGAACAGAGAGATAATTTAAATATTAAATGCCCCACTGTGGAGCAAAATGTAGGTAATCTAAGCGGTGGAAACCAACAAAAGACATTATTGGGAAAATGGATGTTTGCGGATCCGGAAATTCTTATTTTGGATGAACCAACTAGAGGTATTGATGTTGGGGCAAAATATGAAATTTACTGTATTATCAACCAGTTAGTTGCAGAGGGCAGATCAATCATACTCATTTCATCTGAGCTTCAAGAAGTCATCGGCATGTGTGACCGTATCTATATTATGGAGAGTGGCAGAATAGTCGGTGAGGTTGAGGGGGCCGAGGCAACTCAGGAAAATATTATGGCACATATTTTGAAAACAAGTAATAAAGGAGCGTAAACAATGAATAAAGCGAAAGTAACGTCATTTATAAAAGCAAATACTATGATAATAGCGTTAATCCTTGTATCTGCCTTCTTTGTATGGCAGACGGGGGGGAGAATGCTTCTTCCACAGAATGTTTCTAATCTCATATCCCAAAATGCATATGTATTCGTACTAGCAACCGGTATGTTGCTATGTATCTTAACAGGCGGTAACATTGACCTATCCGTAGGCTCTGTTGTTTGTTTTGTAGGTGCTGTGGGAGCAACCTTAATGGANAATAAGGATGTAAATTGGNTTATTGCGGTTATTTTTATGCTAATTATAGGAACAGCTATTGGAGCCTGGCAAGGCTTTTGGATTGCTTATGTACGGGTACCGCCATTTATTACAACCTTGGCAGGTATGCTGATATTTAGAGGACTTTCGAATGTTGTATTGCAAGGACTAACTGTATCTCTAACAAATACAACATTTATTAGATTATTTGGTGGCGGAGCAGATTGCTATGTTCCTGATATATTTGCTATGGAAGGCTTCAATCTGACTACTATGTTAGCGGGTATAATTGTATGTCTTATATATCTTGTAATGCAGATTCAAGGAAGAATAAAGAAAGTCAAAAAGGGTTATGATACAGAACCTTTTAACAAGACACTAATTAAAACAGCTGTTATATGCGCGGTTATATTAGTCTTTGCATTCCAGTTGTCAAGGCATAAAGGCATTCCTACTGCCATGGTTATTGTTGCAATTGTAGTCTTAGCATATGGATATATTACTTCAAAGACCATATTAGGCCGTCATTTTTATGCAGTGGGCGGTAATGAGAAGGCTGCTAAGCTATCAGGTATAAATACAAATAGAGTTTATTTCCTGGCCTATACAAACATGGGATTTTTGTCAGCCTTAGTAGGTATGATGACCATAGCCAGACTAACCTCTGCACAGCCTACATACGGTCAGAACTATGAAATGGATGCTATTGGCTCCTGCTTTATCGGCGGTGCATCTGCTTATGGTGGTACAGGAAAGGTATCCGGTGTTATAATTGGTGCCTTACTTATGGGCGTTATCAACCTTGGTATGAGTATTATGGGTGTTGATGCCAACTGGCAGAGGGTTGTTAAAGGTATGGTTCTCCTTGGAGCTGTCATATTTGATGTTGTATCAAAGAAAAGAAATAATTAATATATATAGCCTTTACTCTCATTTTCCTTTTCTGATAAAATGGTGTTGCCAAATAAATGGCAACATCATTTTTATAGCTTCTAGTTGACAAAGTTGTCAGATAATTGTAAAATGTGCTACATATTCATTTTCGTTTTTATGACTATAATTGATGAAACCATATGATCTGGGAGGAAAATAATGAAATTTGTGGTACCTGAGGGCTATAAGCCGCACCTAAATATTAAAGAAACAGAGATCGCTATTAAGGATGTAAAGGATTTTTTTGAGAGAGAGTTAGCAAAGCAGCTAAACCTAATTAGAGTATCGTCGCCTTTATTTGTTAAGCCAGAGTCAGGTCTCAATGATAATCTAAGTGGAGTGGAAAGACCAGTTGCATTTGGAGTTAAGGAACAAAATGATGATATTGTAGAAATTGTTCACTCCTTGGCAAAATGGAAGCGCTTAGCATTGAAAAAATATGGTTTTTCAGTAGGAGATGGCTTATATACTGATATGAATGCCATTCGTAGAGATGAGGACACTAGTAATATTCATTCTATATATGTAGATCAATGGGATTGGGAAAAGATAATTAATAAAAGTGATAGAAATGAAGAAACCTTGAAGGAAATAGTAAATCTGGTTTATAAAGCCTTAAAAAATACAGAGAAATTTATTTCGGCCAAGTACAGCTATACAGGAGAAATCTTACCTGAGAATATTTTCTTTATAACTGCGCAAGAACTTGAAAATCGTTACCCTAAGCTTACTCCAAAGGAGAGAGAGTATGAGATAGCCAAGGAGATGGGCGCCGTATTTATTATGCAAATAGGCGGAGTCCTGGCATCTGGAGAGCCCCATGATGGAAGAGCACCAGATTACGATGATTGGAAGCTAAATGGAGATATTATAGTATACTATCCTGTACTAGACATAGCCCTTGAATTATCCTCAATGGGTATACGTGTAGACGAGGACTCCTTAAGAGAGCAGCTTATGATAAGTGGATGTATGGATAGGGCAGAGCTATCATTCCAGAAGGCCTTATTAAATAAGGAACTTCCCTACACAGTAGGAGGAGGAATTGGTCAATCTAGAATTTGCATGTTTTATCTAAGAAAGGCCCATATTGGTGAGGTTCAAGCATCTGTATGGCCAGATAAGACAATTGAAAAAGCAGAAGAATACGGAATACCCCTATTATAAAAATATTGTCTTAAATTATCAAAATTGAGATAACATAAAGGAGGTTGCTTATCTACCCAGAGAGAAGGGGTGTATAAGTAACCTCCTTATTAGATATCAGTAGCTGTTATCCCTACTTCATTCATAATCACAGTTTTGTTTTAACCAGATTGCCACTGCATCATCCTTATTATGTCCTATGATGCCATCTGCTCTTTGCTTTAACTCATCTATAGCATTTTCTACAGCATAACTTTTATCACAGGCATCAAATAGGGCCATGTCATTCTGATTGTCACCGAAGCCTATGATGGTATCTAGGGCCAGGTAGTTACGGAGAAAATTCACTGCATGGTATTTTGAGGCCTTCTTAGGGAAAATCTCAAGATACCACATATCCTTAGTATAGTTATCCTTATAAAACACGCTGTTTATATTAGGAAGCTGGCTCAACATCTGGTTTAGCTCTTCTAGCTTCTCCCGCTTGTCCATCAAAGTGAAATAAATAATTGGATCACCTGCAAGGGAAGTAAAACTATCTACCCTGGTAAATGGTTTATTATATTTGCTTACCCGCTCATCATAAAAATCCTTCAAAGAACGGTTACTTAAATCCTCATAATAGGTGGATAGCTTGCCCTTATCAACTGTATATAAAAATCCCTTTAAATTATTATCCTCTATCATTGATATCAATTTAGCTGTATCTTCCTTGTTAAAGGTTTCGACTTTGATATAGTCTTGCTTAAGAGGGTCGTAGATACAGACCCCATTCATTAAAATGATTGGTAGAGTAATCTCAAGGTCCTTAAGTATATATTTGACAGAAGCAATACTTCTAGCAGTAGCGACAGTAAATAAGACACCTTGACTCATAAGGTTATTAAGTATTCTAACTGTTCTTTCAGATAGCATGACATTAGGTCCAAGAAGTGTTCCATCCAAATCCGAGATATAAAGTGTTCTCATCTTATCATCCATTCTTATAGTGAATTTACTAGATAATGTTTTCTACAAATATTTTTAATCCAATAAGTATCAAGAGAATTCCACCACCAAGCTTGGCTCTTATGCCTAACAGTACACCAAATTTNCGCCCAATATAGACTCCTAGAGAGCAGCATAGGAAGGTGATTATAGCTATAATCAGTGAAGCACTACTAATATTNGCATTAATGGCAGCTAGGCTTACACCAACGGCTAAGGCATCTATACTGGTGGCTATACCTTGAATTATAAGGTTTCTGACCGTAAAGATATTCTTCGTATGGCACTCATCTTCGGGATGCTTTAATTCCTTGATTGCATCAACTATCATGTTTAGGCCAATTGCCCCAATTAAGAAAAGAGCAACATAGTGCTGATATTTGGATATAAAATCAGTAAATCTATTACCAAGAATAAACCCAAGTATAGGCATTATACCCTGGAAGGCTCCGAAGGTGAAGGCTGTAGCAAATATATTTCCTTTTGTAATCTTGTGGCTACACATTCCATTGGTGACGGACACTGCAAATGCATCAGTTGCGACGCAAAAGCCTAGGAGCATCTGTGTTATTAAGTCCATGATTGTTTCCTTTCAGTTTCATTGCAATGCTCTTTTAGATATTTTAACTTATATTATTAGTTAATAATATCACTTTTTATGATATAATGAAAGCAATAAATAATAAAGAAAAAGATTAAGCTAAAGCCTCAGGTGAAAGTGCAGGATTTAATAATGTATATTATTTTACTTGCTTTGATATGAAATCTTTGTAAATAAACTGGGGTGTTTGAGTATGGGAGGTAGCCATGAGAATTGGAGGAGAAATAAAAAAGCCTTATAATAACCCGACAGAGTGGTTGCTGAGGGTTAAAGAGTTAAATTACAGTACGGTACATGCACCTATAGGAACTGATGCAAGCTATGAGGATAAAAAGGCATATTTGGATTGTGCCAGAGATAACGACATATTAATTGGGGAAGTGGGAGTATGGAGAAATCCCATATCTCCTAATAATGTAGAAGCAAAAGCTAATATTGAGTATTGTAAAGAGTGCCTTGCTCTAGCTGATGAGCTTCAAGCTAATTGCTGTGTTAATATCGTAGGGTCTAGAGGTGATATATGGGATGGCTTTTATAAGGAAAACTATGACGAGGATGTATATGCGCTTATAGTAGATACCACTAGAGATATAATAGACAGTGTAAATCCCAAGTACACATTTTATACGTTAGAGCCCATGCCATGGATGATACCGGATTCACCAGATACTTATCTAAAGCTTATTAAGGACATTGATCGTAAGGCTTTTGGTGTGCATCTGGATTTCACCAATATGATTAATAGTCCTATACGTTACTTAAAAAGTGATGAGTTTATAGAGGAATGCTTTAAAAAACTAGGTCCCTACACAAAAAGCATCCATGCAAAGGATGCTATTATGGAGAAAGCCTATCCATGTGTCATAAGGGAGGTTATGCCAGGGAAGGGTGAGTTTAACTTTAGGAGAATAGTTCGATTAATTGATAAGCTTGGTGATGACATACCTGTATTTGTGGAGCATCTTAATAGCCATGAGGAATATATGGAGGCTTCATCCTTTATACGAGAAACAGCCATAAGTGAAGGAATTAAAGTAATATAACCTAACTTAGGCAATTGCGAAACTCACAAAACCTTTGTTTCTTGTGCAAGTTTAACAAGGACCACAAGCAGGTACTCTGAGGCCGTCGGTACTTAGGTGACGTACTTTGGCACCTTATGTACCGTTACGAGGCGAAGGTAGCGAAAGCGGGCCTGCGATGGTTTGTTAAACTTGCACAAGATCATAAAGTAAGGTAGAGATTTGCAATTACCTACTGATTACTTATTCAGGTGCCACAAGGGTATATTTACTCTTGTCCTTAAAATAATCCTCCTTCAGAATATATCCGACCCGTTGTTCAACGTTAACATTATAATCGCTAAAAAGGATTATATAATAATCATCAACCTCTTTTACTAATTCCATTTTGGCTCCCTCCGGTAGACGGGAGCTTACCTCCNTTAATTCACCTGTAACCAGATTGTAGCAGAACTCCTTAGCATCCTCCTTATAGCCTATAATTGGTTCAAAAGTAATATCACTGATTTTCTCTATGCCCTCAGTAAAAAATATGTTATCTCCAACGGCAGTGCAGGTTTTAACAGGTGAATTATATATCACCTTCTCTTCCTGGGTGTCAAAATTATATGAAACCATTTCGTGAGAGCCATCAGCTCTTTCCCTGTTATAATAATAGGATTCACGATATACCAGTAAAGGATAGACCTGTAAAGGTGAGGTCAAATCAAGTTGAGTTTGTTCACCCGTGTCCAAATTCATACTGAACATTTCCTCATGAAATGCTTCCATTACTGCAGCCATATACTTTTTATAATTAGTCTCATCCTTTATGTAATCAATCATATCACNTTCCAGCCCATAATCTGCAGGATCAATAATCTCATCATAATACCGGTGATAAATAATCATATTATTACCTATTACACCGGAAGGAATATATCCGTCGATTCCTTCGTTACTATTGAGAGTAATTTTTTTCACTTTATAATTCTTCATATTTATTTGATATAAATCCCAGCGCTCGGCTGANGTTGATATTCCATCCACAAACTTTGGCTTTGGTGCTACGATATGTAGAGTATTATTCACAAGATAAATATCATTAAATATATCACCTTCCAGCTTTGCTACTAGTCTCGTATCGGTATTGCTGATGTCACTTTTATATAAATAAGATGCAAAGGTTTCCTCAGAATCCTTCATCTCATATTTTTTCTCAATAAAATACAAATCATTACCTATAATAAAGGTATATGGATGGCATAAACGCGAAGTACAATGCAGAGCTGTATGATTGCAGTTAGGCTTACTGCAAAAATATATATTTGCCATACTATTAAAATCAAAATAACATTTATAAGGTGTAGCTTTCACATCATCATATATAAGCCCCTCATCACTTACATAAGAATTATTACGTATTATTCTTATGACCTTGTCCTCATCATTTTGATTACCTCCTTGACATGACGATAAAAAAGTAACGCTTAAGATGCTAATGATGGCTATTATATAAATATTTTTACGAATTAATTTAATCATCTGCTCTGAGTTCACCTTCACTTTCTTTTTTTATTATCCATTCCTCCCTCTGTCGGTTTACTTCATCAATCAGCTTTTGGAGACCTCTTTTATCCAGTTGCTTTCTTATATCAGCAATAAACGCATCAAAATCTTCCACACTACCGGTCAGTATATACGCAACTCTATCCATTACTTGAAGTGTTGCTAATAACTCGTCTTTGACATCGGTAGGATCAAATACAAAGTCGTAGAAAGCATAAGGTAACTCATCATACAGCTTCCAATAACGTTCCTTCTTGTCAGCATATTCATAATTACGAGGATATGAAATATAGGGGTTGCCATACCCTGGAGTATATATTTTCGGCCATTCAACCTTACCGTCTATCATTACATAGGTTTTATTCTCAATCCCATAACATAATAGATTGGTTAGATATGGGTCTGTGTAAACCTTCATTAAGAAGTCAAATGCCTCATCCTTATGCTTGGATGTCATGAAAACACAATCTGCATCCAAATACAACCTACTACTGTCCCATGCCAGACAACTGTCATAGTATTTATCAAGAACTATTTCTATAACATCGTCAAAACCTGCCAGCTCACCTTCTTTATTATATAAACGCATGTAATGTGGAATCATATATGGCACTGATGTACTCCCATCTATTGTCATAAACATGTCATCTAATTGTTTGCTTTCTTTACCTATAAGTCCTTGATTAGCATATTTACATAAGGTTTCAAGCCAGCGTAGGTTTTCCAGCTCGTCTAGTACTGACCCTGCTTTTTTAGTCGTGTCATTATATAAAGCGACAGCTTTAGAGTTAAGATAGACAGAATTATCAAATACATTAAACCATTCAGCGTAATCTATTGCTAGTGGTTTGAAATCAGGATTTGCTTTTTCCCCTTCAGCCACCATTTTCAAGATAGCTTCAAGCTCGTAAATAGGTTTATTTAAATCCTCTTCCATAAGGTTATACTTATCCATAATTTCCTTGTTAATTATGTAGGAGGGTGGTCCAAACACCAAATCAGCTCTACCGTTGATGCCATATATTTCATCATCCATAATACAGGTTTTCCAATTATTTTCTGGTAAGGACATATACAACTTCATACCTTCCTCTGTAGACAAATAGCTACTCCAAGGTTCAAAACGCCCTTCTCTTGCAAATTCATAATACATCTTTCTGCCCATAGGTATAATATCAACTGTATCTATAAGATTGTTAACCGCTTGCTTTTTCTCTTCATACTGTTTACTATTAAGTTCATCTATATTTTCAAATACTTTAGAATTCTCCATCGTAAGCTCAGTAAAAAAAACCACATACTCAGTTCCGTTCTGGGTCAAATATTCATTTATACTATCTGTGATAAAATCAGATGGAAAAACTCCAGCTACAGTCAATATAGTTTTATCCGGATACTGTTCTTTTACTTCACCATAACTTCTACGCACATATCCAATAGGTCCAAGCTGTTCTAATTCAAACCACGAGGATGGCACCGTATTGTCATCTTCATTTGATGAATCACTATCTGCTCCAGAGTTGATTTTTTCAGTATTCGAGATACTTTTAGTATCAGCACTTGATTCCCTGTCTTTCAATACTTGACTTAATACAGTATCCCTATCATTAACCGATTTAGATGATGAACAGGCAGATAATGATATTATTATTATTAATAAGATAGATGTTATTTTTTTCATTCTAATCAACCCCTTGTCAACTATCTACTTTCTAAATGTATACTTCCCATATATTTACTTGTACCATTTTTTTACTCCCCTGTCAATGTGTGACATATTATGGTGTATGCAGTATTAATGGTCGCAAAACCCATCAGACAAAACATGGTGTCAGGTACTAAAAGCACCTGACACCATGTATGATAAATTATTTCTAGTTGTATTTAGATTTCTGAAGATATTTCTCCTTTGTAGCCATACCACCCCGGATATGACGTTCAGACTTATTTAGGTCTAGTACTACTCTTGCCCTGTTGGCCAATGATGGATTAATTTGAGTAAGACGTTCTGTCACGTCCTTATGTACGGTCGACTTCGATATACCGAATTGCTTTGCCGTCTGCCTCACAGTCGCATTATTCTCGATAATATAATTAGCGATTTCAACCGCCCGTTCCTCTATATAGCCCTTCATAGTGTCTGCGTTCCCACCCAGCCGATAAGAACGCTTCCCCCTTAATATCGTTGTTGTTACATTGTATGCAGGGGGATTTAGTGGTAGTACATTGAAATTTCACTAAACTAATAATAACTCCTACAGCCTCATATAGCCATATCCGTTTACTATAGCATCCAGCTTTTGCCCATTCTTACATAGGGGGCATTCATTAATAATATAACTTTGATAGTCAGGCAGATCTTTTTTTCTAAATATAGAATTAACCTTCATGCCTTCTACATCGTCTACAGCAGAAAAGATTGCACTGATTCCATTTACATCTCCGCCATAATACTTAATACACTCCAAGCTTCTTCTTATAGTGTCGCCTGTTGTTACAGATGCAACCAGAAGGAGAACCTTTTTATTAAATATTGCCCCTTGATTACAATCTCTGAATATCATCTGACCGTTTGTATTATATTCAGGAGAAATTATATACATAGTTTTATGCATATTCATTGAGCGTATACCCGCTGCGGTAAGCTCCTGAGCCAAGAAGCCACCAATAACCTCACAATTATCCAAGCATACAATTGTATCAATTACTACATTGTTCACATATTGCATGGACATGACACGGGCAGCTTCTGCAGCCTCACTTAAACGTGACTTAGTTGACGTTAAATCAATATAAAGGTTAATATGAGAATGTGATGTAGCAAAATGTCCCGGTATCACCTTTAGTGAAACCTTCTTGCTCGCAGGAGCGAAAATCTTGATTGACCTTCCTTCCATTGCATGACCCCCTTCTTAATATAAAATTAATGACTACAACAAATGAATATTCCAACTTCTTTTATTGGACTACTCTTCCACAAGTGTTTTATATGTTTCTTTTGCTTTAGGGTATTAGGATTAGACAAATAAATAATGCTTTGAATTATGCGAATGTAAGTTATAGTAAGAAGTTAATGAGTTTCATCTCATAAAAGATTGATTTATTATAGATATTTATATTATATATTAAAAGGTTAAATAAAACAATTAAAACCAGCTTTTTGGTTGTTACCAATAATCACTGATTTTAATATAAGAATATATTTTTTATAAGTCAATTACTCTGTTAGCGATCATTTCTCCAAACCGTTCATCATGCTCTACAAAGACCACTGTCGGCTTATAACGGAGGAGCGCCTCCTCAAGCTGCCTACGAAAATATAGATCCATATAATTAAGTGGCTCATCCAGAAACAATATATTGTTTGGCATAGATAAAGCCCTTGCCATCTCCAGCTTTTTAATCTCACCCTTACTATAGGTCTCTATAGGCCTGGTCAAAAATTTTTTTGGAAGATCAAAACATAATAGACATAAAGATAGAATGCCTCTTGCCACATTCGTAATTTCCTAATACAAAAAAAGAGCTCCCTAAGAAATGAGCATAAAAAAATCCCTTTCATAAAACGACTTGAATACAGCAAAAAAGATAAACATCAGCTTGTCTCATCTGCCATAATCATTATTCATCTTATAAAAAGAACTATTTTAAGAAAATCAACATATTCTTCGAAACCTCTGTATTGTTATTCAATATAATCTATACAAATATTAACATATGGTAGAACATAGGTCAAGTCACTATTGGATTTCAGAAATTCCACTTAAGACTATCTTATTGTGGTACCAAAGGGCATCAGGGCAAGCTTTGCAAGCTTGAAGTGCTGCAAGCCAAATGGTATGCCGATTACCGTTATACATAATAGCACTCCCCATAGGGCAGAATGTATAGCCATAGGTATCCCTGTTACTAGAATCCAAATAATATTAAGAAGAAGCGACCCTGCTCCCCCTCCATATACGACCTCCTTACCAAAGGGAAAGAAGCTAAGGCTAGCAAATTTAAAACACTGCATTCCAACTGGTATCCCGATAATGGTTATACACCATAAGCAGCCCGCAATAAGCCAGGTTAAACCACTTAAAAATCCACCAAATATAAACCATAAAATATTTCCCAAACACCCCATAACCAATCCTCCTGAAAATATTGGATAATTCACTGTATATAACGGAGGATTTCTCCTCCTGAAAATATTGGATAATTCACTTTATATAACGGGGGATTTCTCCTCCTAGCCTACAACCCCCAATAGCTTCTGTCCAAAATAGTCTAATGCTTCATTAACTTCTATTAAATCATATATTTTCCGTTCTATACAGAACTTTACCACTAAATCTCCAGTATCACTATTTGACAGTGAATAACCCGCCAATCCAAGTAGCTCCATAGTCTCCTCAATATTAAGCTCAAGGGCTACACACAATGCTATTGCTGTTGTTTTCTTTGGTCTATAATATTTATCACAACGTATTTTTGAAAAATGCCTTCTATCAATTCCAGCTTTTTTATAGATTTCAGAATCCGAAAGAGATGATTTATCAATGTATTTTAATAGCTTTGTAGTAAAAGTATCTTCACTCTTCTTCTTGCTAATATATTCTTCTAGTTCATCTTCACTCGATAATATATATCCTGAGATTGGTCTCTCACCTTTATTCTCCTGAAGCTTAGCTGAAGGTTTCTTACGAAATCTCTCAAGCCATGCCTTATCATCCAGTCTTTTATTAGCTAATAAGTCCTCATCCTGTCGAGCCTTATCAAATCTCACAGAACCCTTCATAGGCATCATATAATTACAGGTTGTTTCTGATTCTTTTATTATTATATTATCAAAAAGATGCCTATCTATATATAATTCAAGTTCATGTAATAGTTCCTTCTTCATGGTCTCCCCCTATATCATAATAACTCTCTGGAAATGTCGCCTGCCAGGCGACCATTACATATAAATTATAGCATACAATTATACCATAACATGTCACTTGATCTAGAAAATTATTCAGATTACTGGATTTCCTAGTTTTCTAGCAGCAGATTGGAGGTATAATAATGGACAAAAATCTAACTGAAATTATCTTTTTACTCGATCGCAGCGGTTCTATGAGCGGTCTGGAATCTGATACAATTGGTGGCTTTAACAGCTTTATTAAGAAGCAAAGTAGCCTTGGAAAGACTAATCTGACAACTATATTATTTGATGATAAGTACGAAATCCTGCATAACGGTATTGATGCTTCTACTGTTACCCTCACCAAAAATGAATATTTTACAAGAGGTACAACAGCCCTTCTTGATGCAGTTGGTAAGACTATAATCGATGTGAGTTACAGACTTTCACACCTTATGGAGGAAGTCCATCCCAACAAGGTTATATTCGTAATCACTACAGATGGCCTAGAGAATTCTAGCAAGGAGTTTTCCTATGAGAAGATAAAGCAAATGATTTCTAGGCAGAAAGAAATATGTAATTGGGANTTCATATTCATGGGTGCCAATATCGACGTGGCTGCCGAAAGCCATAAGCTGGGAATTAATCCAACCATGGCCTTTAGCTACAAATCCTCCTCAGAAGGAACGAAGAAGATGTATAATGAGGTAAATCATATGGTTAGCGAATTAAGATTGGATCAATTCAAAAAACCTAATGACCCATTATCAAAAGCTAATATTAATCCTGATAGTTAGAAGGAGACTCTTTCTTATAAAAACTATAGGCTTTTTTGAGTCTATACTTATTTGCCATAACCAAGTCGACTATATTAGGATCAAATTGCTTGTTCTTTCCTTCATAAATTATATCCATCGACTCCTCAAATGAATATGCCTTCTTATAAGGTCTACGGCTTGTTAAAGCATCAAATACATCTGCTATTGCCACAATTCTCGCACTAAGGGGTATTTCGGGTCCCTTTTTACCATGAGGGTACCCGGAACCATCCCAATTTTCATGATGACCCTCGGCTATCTCAATCCCTAAGCCAAATAGACTATGACCCTGCCCTTCCATATTTCGCTCAGCATATCTTAAAACTTCAGCACCATAGAGAGCATGCTTTTTCATTTCTTCATATTCCCCTATACTGAGTTTTCCGGGCTTTTGTAATATACTATCTGGAATACCTACCTTACCTATATCATGGAGAGGACTGTACCTCTCAATATTATTTATAAATTCCAAGCTAACTTCAGTGGCATATGTATCATTCTCATGAAGTATCTCAGCTATAATTCTTGAATAGGTCTTGATTCTATCAAGATGCTCCCCAGTATCAGTGTCCCTGGCCTCTGCCAACTTAGCTAAAACCAATACACTACTATAGATAATATTGTCGATATATGTGTTCTGATAGAAGCTTATGGCTATGCTATTAGCAATTGTCTCTAAAAAATTCAAATGTCCTTCATGGTATACATTTTTATTAATACTAGAGAAGAAAATTATTCCTACAGGCTTACCAGATACTATTAATGGTAGAGTAATGGAAGCACGAATCCCTGCATTCATTATAATTTGATTATATGATTTAGTTGGCTTGCCCAATGTATATTGCTGCAGATCATTTATTATTCTTGGATTGCCAGTCTCTATAAGTTTACCAAGGCTGGTTTCATCTAAATCAAATGATAAGCCCATCAACTTCTCAGGAAGTCCCACTACTAAGCCATCTGAAACACCATAAGAGGCACTCAGCTTCGTTTTGTCGCTGTTAAGCAGAGCAATTCCTATGTAGTTATATGGAATAAACTTCGAGAATGTCAAGTTAATAAAATCTAGAATCTCGGTAAAGGATAAATTTTTATTTATATTCTGAATTAGAGAAATCAAATCTTCTATTTTATTAAATACACCATTAATCTCATTAACTACAGGTATTAGCTTCTTTTTAGTTGGAAAGCCGGCTTTTACCGGAAGTTTACTTAGTCCTATATCTGCTAATCCTTTATATAGCTGGTTAAAGGGATAGATCATAAATCTAACCAAGTGAAATAACCCTGTTACAGCAATTACACTTAACAATATTATTGATATACAAAATATGGACCCCATTTTTTTTTGTGACTGCTTAATAGATTCATTAAGGATGACCTCAAGTAGATGCTCGCTATGTTCAAGAAACTCCACATTATGCTCTGAAATGTACATCGCAGCTTCTGTCACTTCACTGTTTATTTCCTCAGCCTCTACAATAACCATAATTGCATCTTCAAATTTTGACCAATGATTCTTAAAATCTTCTATATAAGACGATTCCATTGAAATAAAACTTCTAATGTCCAGTGCCTTAGATTCCCAAGTCAGATATCCTCTTTGAGTGGCATCAAGTATATCTGAAAAAGCCCTCTTAGATATCAATAGACTTTCTCTTAAATCATCTATAGATCGTATGTTATTGCTAATATATATATCATCTCTATCTACCTCATTATTCAATAGGATAGTATAAATCAAACTAGCATCCTTACTGATACTTTCTGCATACATCATCTGCTTTCCATACATACTTATAATCAATTTGTCATCATAATATCTTGCATCTACATGTCCTTTTGAAAAAATAAAGCTTATTAGTATCAATACAAAGGCCATAAGTATCCTTATAATGATTTTTTTAACAGGCTTTAATGTAAATATATTATTTGTCTTCAAGTTAGTCACCTTTACGTATTGTAAATTATTTTTCATTCATCTTTAAGTTAATATATGCACATCATCTGTCTCTATCATCTATCCCACTTATCACATAGTGCATTTATCTGATTAGTAAATTTAGCAAGGTCCTTGTTTGCCCCGCCCTTGTTACGTTGAATAACCACCGCCAGCCTCTTTCCGGCATTTACTAATCTTTCAAATACAGTAGATTTCTTTCTAATATCTTCTTTTCTCTGAACAGGTATACGCATACCCTCAACAACTACTACATTTCTAAGAAGGTCAACTACAGTACCACTATAAGGTGCATATGCATCATAGCCTAGATCATCCCTAATATGCTCTGTAAACATCCTACATATTTCTTCATCACCGTGAACTACAAACACCCTATCAGGCTTTTTCTCATAAGCCCCTAACCACTTTAGTAATCCTTTTCTATCTGCATGACCACTGACCCCACGAAGACGATGAATATGAGCATTCACTGTAATGCTTTCACCAAAAAGCTTTACCTCTGTCGCACCATCTAGTATTATTCTTCCTAAGCTGCCTTCAGATTGATGTCCTACAAAAAGAATGGTACTATCCTCTCTCCACAAATTATGCTTCAGATGATGTCTTATTCTTCCCGCATCGCACATTCCTGCCGCTGATATAATAATCTTTGGTTCGTCTATATAGTTAATAGCCTTAGATTCATCCGCTGTAATAGTGGGGGTTAAGCCTGGAAACTTTATCGGATTAATACCTGCTTTAATTAATTCCATGGCCTCTTTATCAAAATATCCAAATATTTTTTTCTCATAAATATTAGTAGCATCAATAGCCAGTGGACTATCCACATATACCTTAAAATTATCGTGACCTTTTATCAATCTGTCCTCTTTTATCTTACGAATATAATAAAGTAGCACTTGGGTTCTTCCTATTGCAAAGGAAGGTATAACCAAATTACCTCCCCTATCAAAGGTTTCTTGAATAACTCGGGTTAATTCACCTACATAATCCGGAGGTGTATCATGGTCTCTATCACCATATGTTGATTCCATTACTACATAATCAGCCTCATTGATATACTGAGGATCATTTATAAGAGGTTGATTGATATTGCCTATGTCACCGGAGAATACAATCTTTTTGGTAACTCCATCCTCGGTTATCCAAATCTCAATACTAGCAGAGCCTAATAAATGACCTACATCTGTAAATCTTACCTCTATACCATCAAAAAGCTCAAATTTCTCCTTATATTCATGAGGTACAAACATACGGATAGTTGCCATAGCATCCTCCATATCATATATGGGAACAAAAGCCTTACCACCTGAACGTTTTCCCTTTCTGTTTCTCCACTCAGCCTCTGACATCTGGATATGAGCACTATCACGAAGCATTATATCACATAGGGCACTGGTTGCACCGGTAGCATGGATTTCCCCTCTAAACCCGCTACTATATAGCATCGGTAGCTTACCCGAATGATCTATATGAGCATGAGTCAGCAAAACAGCGTCTACTGAAGCTGCCGATATAGGCAGTTCCTGATTTTCAAACGAATCCCTACCCTGTTCCATACCACAATCAATTAAGATATGCTTACCACAGGCCTCTAGATAAAAGCAACTTCCAGTTACCTCATGGGTGGCACCTAAAAAAGTCAAACGCATTACAATACCTCCTTCGTAACTACTTTCCTATTTTTGTTTCATATCCGACAGAGGCATCAAGGCCTCAGAACTCTATCATTTATACTTAATAAGTGGTAAGTTTCTCTAGCTTCTTTCGATCTATTATATTAATAGCCCCTCTACTAAGTGAAACCATCCCTTCATTCTGGAAGTATTTTAACATACGGGTTACCACTTCTCTTGCCGAACCAAGATGGTTGGCAATCTTTTCATGGGTAATTTCAATAATCTCTGTATCCTCTATAATTGACTGCTCCAATAAAAAAATTGCCAGCCTTTTATCCAATGTCATAAATAAAGCCTGCTCCATTATCCACATTACCTCAGAAAAACGCGAAGCCATCAGTTCATTTGCAAATACCTGTACAGCTATAGATTCCTTGGAAAGCTTATCAAATACTGGAGTAGGTATAAGGTATGCACTAGTCTCCTTCTCAGTCTCTATGAATATATCAAAGCTAATATTCTTCATTATACATGAGGCAGAAAAGATACATACATCCCTATCAAATAAACGATAAAGAGTTATCTCCTTGCCACTTTCAGAGATAATATAAGCGCGAATCTGCCCTCTTTCAATTAGAAAAAGTCCAGAGCAATTCTTAGAACCGGTTGGTATTGCTTCTCCCTTATCAAAGTGTTTTTTTACAATGGATTGCTCTAGTAAGGTCCTCTGATTTTCAGTTAACTGCTTCCAAAACTTCAAGGTTTCCTGATAATATAATTTGTCTTTCTTCATATTCTAACCTTTCTTTTCTAATAACTAGAATAAATCTATTATACTTTACCTCTCATGTAAAATCCATAGAAACGCAAAAAAATACATGCTGAACTTATCTCTGCATGTATTTTTATATAACTATAGGTATCTGCTTTTATACTATATCCTTCTTCCATAGTCCGTGTAGATTGCAATATTCATATACAGCAATAACCTCGTCATCCTCAAGAGCAAAGACTGCCTTTGGCTCTTCACCAGGAAGTAAATCCTTCCTCTGACCGCCCTTCTTGGTATGAAGGTAAATCCACATAATGTAATGCTTTTCTTCCATAGGATGAAGCACTTCACCCACATCAACCTGAACGATATTTCCAACTATAGACACACTGGGTACATGCTTTTCCTTTGCAGCATCTACTGTATTTGCAACTAATTCTTCCATTTCTTCGCCACAGCATACTACTGACACTCCAGCATCATAGAGTTTTTCAATAATATTTCCACAAGCCTTGCATTTATAAAATTTTGGTGCTTTCTGCAAATCCTTCTCTCCTTTCTATTAACCCCTAAAGATCTCTCGTTAAGTATATAATATATCAAATATAGTATAACCCAGCGAATTTTATTAGTCAATTATTCTTAATTCATAGTACTAAATTATTCTTAATTCATAGTACTAAATTACTAATGAGTTGAATTTACAGACTATACCTCTAGCATCTTCAAATAATCTTTTTTAGGACGAACTCCAACCGCGGTAGCCGACACCTTACCATCCTTAAGGACCATAATAGTAGGGATACTCATAATGCTATATTTTGCAGCAAGCTCGCTTTCTTCATCAACATTAATTTTTCCAACTTTAACACCTTCAGTTTCTTTTGCAATTTCCTCAATTGTAGGTGAAACCATTCTACAGGGTCCACACCAGGATGCCCAAAAATCTAGCAAAACCGGTTCCTTTGAATTTAAGACCTCGTCTTCAAAATTTTGTTTTGTTATTTTAACAGAAGCCATATCTATTCCTCCTTAATAAATTTATTGTTTGTTGTTTCTAATATACCACCATATGCCATAAGTTTCTGTGATGTTATCACATTTTATTAATCAATCTATACCTCTAAGAAAAAGATAAACAGTTTATATATTCCTGATTAGTCTCAATATACAACCAGGCAACAAGAGACATANTATTCCTCTTGTTGCCTGNTNTATTAATATATTAGTAAAAGGGAAACTAACTATCAGNCTCATCAGTTTCTAGTGCTTTTACAGGTATAACCTTTCTTATATCATATTGTGAATTTATTACTAACCACATTTCATTAAAAAAGTACATTACATTCCATATTGCCACACCTTCTACACCGAACATAGGAACCATTTTTACTATTTCGTTGATTCCTCTAGCNTCCCTAAATCTTACGATATATTCCGAATCAGAATAATATTGAAAATATGAGGACTTAGTTATTTCATCATAATGAATTACAGCATCAAACTCTCTGGCTAAATCATTTGCTGAAGTATATGTTATTGCTTGCGCAACTGTGACACCATCAATATATGGGAGTTTCCAAACATAACCAATCGTTGAATATCCCAGATTCAATTTATCAGGATCTATGAGGCTTAGTGCATATTCTACGACATTACCTATTGTTCCGAAGGATACTATAGAAGGAGGCAATCCATATGAGAACCCCCACTCGTATGTGATTATTATTACTTCATCAACTAAATCTCCCAAAATATCATATTGCATATCATCATAGCTAACATTAGTTAATAGCTCAAAACCACTACGGGTCAAGGTAAGAAAAGGCCTATATCCCTCAGCCTTTAGGCGGGCTGAAAACTTTCTAATGAAATCCACATATAGGTGACGATCTTCAGGTTGTATATAAGGGGTTGTTATATTAACTCCATAATAATCCTTGGAATCTAAAACACTAATTAAATTATTAATAAGATAGTCCTGCAAATTCTGATCCGTCAATATATTGTGTATTCTTTCAATCTGTTCTTCAGAACTAGCTACAAGCCCAGTTAATACCATAACCGGTGCCACACCATACTCCCTTGCAGTAGAAATTATTTCTGCGTCATTAATATCAATTACTTCTCCTGTAGCAGTATAATAATAAGCATATACTGTCAGATAGGTCAAAAATGGCAGGACCTTTTTAAGGTAATCTATATTTACAAATGGGTATACATAACCATTTGTAGATAATGTAGCTATTTTATCTCCTTCATACTTAATCACCAGTTGCTCACCTGGATATATATATCGTCTCTCTGATATATACGGATTGTTCCTAATTAGCTCCATTATTGAGATATTATAGCTTGTCGCTATACTATTCAAAGTATCGCCCTCTTGAACAGTATATACAATTTCCGGTATTAAAATAACAAGGGTTTCCCCAATAGCTAAATATTCAGTGGTACTGATTCCATTCTCCAAAGCTAATCTCTCAACAGATAAGTTATAATATTCAGCAATCGAAGCAACGGTCTCTCCCTGTGCAACAACATGGATAATCATAGTGTCCCTCAAAAAAGGCTTTGCTTCATTATATGAAATAAAGTTCATATATTATTCATTACATAATGATTCACTGGTACTATTTTCGTTATCTCATACTGAGAGTTAATTATCAGCCACATCTGATTATAAAAAAACATACAATTCCATATGGCCGTCCCATTAAGGTCATGAGATGGCACTAAACTTAAGATAGCTTCCACTCCTCTGGCATCTCTAAATCTTACTACATACTCGTCTTTTAAGATAAATCTAAAATAAGAAGACTTTGTAACCTCATCATATTGAATAACTGCACCTACTTCTCTAGCTAAGGCTACGGCTGAATCATAGCTCATTGACTGCCCTAGGGTCACCTCTTCGATATAGGGTAATTTCCATATGTAGCTTATTGTAGATAATCCTGTTACTATTTTTTGGCTAGGTATTAGTTTTGTCCAAATATTAATATAATTACTAAAAGTTTCAAAGGCTACTACTGCAGGTGAAATTCCAAATGAAAATCCTGCTTCATAAGTAATCAGTATTATGCCATTTGCTGATTGTCCTAAGATATCATACTGTAATTCATCATAGAAGATACTCGATAATAGCTCAAAAGTACTCATGGATAAACTTATATAAAGCATAAAGCCCGCTGCATGCAGTCGAGTCGATAATTTATCTATAAAATTTACGTATAAAGCCCTGTCCTCGGTCTTAATATATGGTGTTTTGATGTTAACCCCATAATATCCTTTTNCTAGTAATATAGTTAATAAATTACTAATAAAAANATCCTGAACATCTTGGTCTATCAAAATATTATGTAAAATTTCAATTTCTTCAATCTGATTATCTGAATCCGCAACCAGCATCATTATTGGTGCAACACCATAATTTTTTGCCGTTTGGATAATCTCAGAGTCATCCACATTCATAATATCACCTTGACTGGTATAGTAATAACTATAAACCGTCAAATAAGTAAGAAAGGGTAAGGTCTTTTTAAGAATATTCATATTTACAAACGGATAAACAAAGCCATTTGTAGATATTTCTCTAATCTTTTCATCCATATACTTTATGACAATAACCTCACCAGGATAAATATTTGCTCTATCTGAAAGATATGGATTGTTTCTTAAAAGCTCCATAATACTTATATTATGGAGCTTTGCTATACTATACAGAGAATCCCCTGCTTGTACTGTATATTCAATCTGAGGAAATAGAATCACTAAGGTCTCTCCTACAGCTAAATTATTGGGATCTGTGATTCCATTCTCCAAAATCAATCGTTCTACAGGCCTACCATATAACTCAGCAATAGACCCCATGGTCTCCCCTTGCTTAACCACATGGATAATCATAGCTTACCTCATAAAGGGTTTTACAACATTATATGAAATACAGCCTCAATATTTTACATATATTTATATTTAGTGCTTTTTCACCTTAAAGTAGATCTGAAATGGCTCATAGCCTATATCTCTAATTCTTCTTAATTGAATCACAGGGTCTTGATTTTCTGTCTTAAAGAAATACCTCCAGCTTCCCCATTCACGTTCATTCTCCATTACTATTTCTGATGATATGTCATCACTCTCCAAGTGGAGTATACGCTCCTCCTTACATATACCTGCAAGTACATCAGGCCCAAAACGAAAAGCTCCTATGCTGTTATCGTCAGGAAGAGATATGAAACGGATACCTATGGGTAGAATAACACTAACTTTATCTCCATCCTTCCACATACGTGTTATCTTATAAAAATTACTGCTCTCATTGGATTTGCCATGAAGCTCATCATTTACATAAAATACCGCTTCAGACATTATCCATTCAGGTACACGAAATGCCAATGTCAAATCAAGGTCTGATTCTGATTTTATGACGAAATCATGCTTTCTATAATTAGGCATGTTTTCATGACTGGCAGCGATCTCATTTACTGATTGGTAGCCTGCAGTATTGGAGGATGTAAGCATACTACCACTCATAAAGTCTTGTCTCTGAACTAAGCTTATCTGCTTAGCATCTATTTCTGTATTCATTTCAGAACTCAAGTATTGAGCCACATAAACAGTATTCTTATCATGATAATATATAGCTCTGTTTAAGGAAGCATTGGCTTGAACCATGGTTCCGTGACAGCAGAAGAAGCTATCTGTCTCCTTGGCCCAATCCTTACGTAGGCCAGCCTTCATTGGCAAGAAGTAGGTAAGCAATCCCCTACTAGGGTTGTTATGCTTATTACCTGTCAACCAATATTCTTGATAATAAGCTTGTGCCATTATGCCATTATATAGATTGTACTCCATATATTGTAGGTATTCAGGCTTTCCTGTGTGGCGGAAAAGAAATTCTGCTAATCTCATCATGTTATATACAGTACAATGCTCCTGGTTCTTATCTCCAAGTCTTGCCTTCATCTTATTCTTAGGCATCCAGACCTCACCTGAGGTCTGACCTCCTGTGGCCAAACATCCTCTATCTGTAACAGCACATTTCCAATAGGCATGGACAATATCCATCCATTTATTATCTCCTGTCACCTCATAGGCTCTTGCACANCCTAATACCTCAGGGATTGTTGTATTGGCATGCATATTAGTCAAAGGATCCTTGCCTTCTAGTAAGGGTAGGAATAATCTTCCCCTGTAATAACGATCCAAAAGTGTCTTATACTTATCATCTCCTGTTATATGTAGAAGCTCCGCCCAGACCTCGAGCATGCCCCCTGTCTCCACATCTAGAATATCATCAAACTTCTCCCTGCTGAAGCTAGCACTCCATTCATAAAACCAATCAGCAAATCTATCTGCTATCTCCAAGGCCTTTTTACTTCCTGTGTATATATACATGTCAACAAGGCCCATAAATGTTTTATGAAGATTATATTGTGGTGCCCATATTGATTTACCCTTGGCTATCCAGTGTAAATATTTCTCAGGTATGGGCCCTATCCACTGACCACCATTGTCCTTCTGACACTCAGCCAACTCATCTATTATAATATCTGCTTTTGCCTTTAATTCTCTATCTCCAGTAGCATCATAATGGATTGCTGCCGCAGATAGCCAATGTCCTAAAAAATGTCCTCTCAGCTGGCATACTGGTGACTCCCAACCTGTATGTGCATCGGCTGGAAGCTCACGACCTTCATATCTACCTGCTTCAAGTTTAAAATTTATAAGCAAATTATCAACAGTCAGCTCCATTAGGTATTCCCTGTTAGCAGCTTCTCTACGCCTTAAATCACTGTCATTTATTCTGACTCTATTACCTCTTAATTCTTTCATGCTAATCACTCCTCACAAATTTCTTTGTATTTATTTTCATTCATTTCTTTTATCTTCTATGGTTACTAACATCTATACACCATAATTATATCAAAGTGATTTATTAACATGAATAGTAAAAGGTATAATAATGTATGAAAAAGTCACATATGCTACTTGAATTCTAATCTAGCCTGTCGTATAACTATAGGTAGGAGGTGGCTATAATGGTTATTTTTGATTTTGATATAAGAAAACTATTTACTTATCATTGGTGTGGAAAATTCCAGTCTCCTACAGCTGAGTGGATGCATCTAACTAGACGCCTAATCGATTTTGAGCTGATGCTTGTAACAGAGGGCACTTTATATATAGCCTCTAACGATGAAAAATACACAGTTAATAAAGGAGAATATCTTCTTATGAAGCCTACCGATCTTCAATATGGTCATCAGGCCTCTGACTGCTCCTTTTATTGGCTTCATTTCACATATAATGATTTTCAAAATAACCCTAGTATAATTACAAGCCATGATAAAGAAATAAGATTAGACTCTAACCATCTTCTGATCCCAGAGAAGGGTTCTTGTTCCCTGCCAGAGAGAATTATTATTCTAATGAAACAGCTTCAAGATTCTGCTAGACGATACGGAGACACAAGCCTAAACCAATATTTAACCTCTGCTATACTTTCTGAGCTTTCCAATCAAAGTTATCTTTTTGAAAAGCATGAAGATATGGGGAAGCAACATCAGCTTTATAATGATATATGCGACTATATCACTCTACACATAAGCGAGAATATAAAGGTTAGTGAAATAGCCAGGTATTTTGGATATAACAAGAAATACCTGCCCTCTTTCTTTCGAAAGCATGCAGGTATTACTGTTAAGCAATATATACTTCAAACCAAGATGGAATTTGCAAAGGCAGAGCTTACTGATACGAATCATAGTATATCTCAGGTAGCATATAACATAGGCTTTAATGATGTCCATAATTTCTCGATAGCATTTAAGAAAATAACAGGCTTATCTCCAAGTAATTATCGTAATAGCTATAATAAGAGAAATTTAAACTGATTCAGATATATCATGGCATAGATTATATTTATACTGATTTATACCTGGTATTGTGTAGATGCGGCTATATCCTGCATCTATCAATATCTGAGCAGCCACAGTGCTCTTATAGCCCATAAGACAATAAAGTATTATAGGGGTATTCTTGTTCTCACTAATTGAAAATGGATTGTTTGATATATCATTCAAGGGTATACAGATACTTCCTTCTATGTGGCCTGCCTTGTGTTCCTCATAAGTTCGTACATCGATAATCATTGCTCTAGTATCTTTTGTGGTCAGTTCCCAAGCTTCATCAGGGGACAGTTTTTTACATGTATATATCCTGCCCCCTGTTTGTGGAGTACGCTTTTCTCTATCTAACATTCTTTCAACGATTGATCTAGCTTCAGAATAACTTATTTTGCCCTTTACATCAAACATGCTGTTTTCACGACCTGGCATTATACCTTTTACATACATCTGAGCTATGTGTATAACACAGGTACGACAGATATATAAATCCTGAAGACTATTTGCTGCCGACCAATCTTCCTCATCCTCTTCACCTAACTCCATAAGAAGAGCCTCATGGGCAATTCTTGCAGCCGCTCGACGCTCAATGGGAAAATCCCAATTTCCTCTATCATAGTCTTCAACAATACCCTTCTGCAGCGCATAATCCACGTATCCAGATATACAGTTATCGCCCCTCAGATTTATAATATCCTTTATGGCTTCCAATATCATTGTTATAAACTGCCCAGTGGTTACAATATCATTGGATTGACCTAGGCATTCATTTATACCAGAGGCTAAATTTGAATTATTATTATCCATATTGTTATTTCTAGTTACTTTTCTAATACAGGAGTAATTCTAACAGTTACATTGTCACAAGCATCAAGGCCAGCAACAGAAAAACTCTTTGAATCATTCTTTGTAACATTACCTGTCCACAGATCCTTTACTAAATAGCTTGTAGCATTTTCAAATTTACTTGCATCAACCATTTTATGGCCAATATAATCGATAATTCGTCTAACATCTACAGTGTGTTCACTGGTATTTTCCTCTTCATTTAGATTGATAAAGGATAAGGCGACATCTCCATTTGAAAGAGGCTTTGCAAGTATATCAACACGATTGATATTTGTAATATATGCCGTATCTGGGCTAGTATTATCGATAGAGCAGTATATTCTTTTCGCCTGAATACCAAGAGCATCCTGATTCAAGTCTATAAGATCCTTGTTAGATATTATCTGCCAGAGCTTATCACCCTTTTTAATGCGTCTTAAGTCCATTCCCAACATAAGTGGAGAATTCATCATACACCACATGGTCATATGAGTTTTATTCATGGTATCAGTTATATTGTTCATGCCTATTACAAGCATGTCAGGATCGTTCCATCCCCTGTCAAGCCCGGCAAACTCATCCATAATAACTGCCTTACTGTACTGGGATGCTATACTTGCAGTACAATTCGAACTCCACTTAGCAACACCAGGGTTACCTTCAGAGCCTACATGGAAGGTTATATCATTGAGAATTCGCCATGAGTCACCAACCTTATAGCCCCAGTTTTGTGGCTGAGTCTTACCCCATTCGCAGATGGATAGTACGACATCATGGTTAGGATCAGCTGCGTTTAATCCTTCAAGAAATGCCGCATATGAATTAAGGGTATTCTCCTGTCTTCTGTGATTCATAAGACGTATAAGATTCTCTCCCTCATTAAGTTTTATGGTGATTTCTTCTGAATCTGTAAATGCAGTCGTACTCTCAGTTAGAGCTAGCATATCATCATAATATCTTGACTCATTTTCTGCATCTCCTACTGCAATCTGAAGCCAACACCCTGTTCCTACCTCTTCACCACTTGCATAATTTACAGTTATAGTGTATGTTCCAGCAGCAGGTGCCTTAACAGTAAATCCAAGCTCGCACCAGAGGTCACCAACGGGCGTTGTTCCCACATTTGTACCGTCAAAGGTACCTATATTTGACACATAGTTATCGTCTGTGTTTAGCTTGGCCCCTTGTCCTAAAAGCACACCGTCCTTAACAGCATTCAATGTTACATTAAAATCATCACTAGAAACTGTTATGCTTCTTATGTTGGGGGCATAGGAGTATTTAGCGTTTTTTCCGTCTGAGAAGGTCGCATTATCCCAAAGGTAGTAGCAATTATCAACCTTTATAAAGTCAACTCCCCAATCAATATAGGACTTGGTATCTACATCTTCATAGCCACAAGTACCTACTGCAGAGCCTGCGCAAAGATTTGTCCCTATATCATTATACATACCGAACTTAAGTCCCTTACTGTGTACATAGTCGGATAATGCTTTAAAACCACTGGGGAATTTGACAGTTTCGTTTGATAAAAGCCCGTCCACTCTTTCTGACTTATAGCAGCCGTCATCAAGCACCACATACTCGTATCCTAAATCTGCCAATCCTAAATCAACAATAGCGTCAGCCATTGCCTTGGTAAGCTCCTCTGTGTTCTTACTACCAAATGCATTCCAGCTATTCCATCCCATTGCAGGGAGGCGTCCCTGTTTCTTATTTAAAAGAACCTCACCGTTCGAGAAGGCAGGAAACATATAGCCCGGATCCTTAATTTCATCTGGTGCTGTCCTCGATGTAGTTCTTGCTCTTGTCTTTACTTCCATAGTCTCAAAACCCTTATTCTTGT